>CABDYZ010000362.1_pt1 | contig 11580 bp, 10 predicted proteins | sample 3132061 | NCBI WGS metagenome assembly CABDYZ01 (sample SAMEA5534339, study PRJEB31848) | metagenome | biome: tundra; feature: field; material: soil | place: USA | collected 2013-05 | depth 0.45 m
TAGGCAGCCGCTTCACCGACGCGACCGCGGTGGTCGGCAATGACCTCGCGACGCTGCCCAACTTCCCGGCCGAGATCCGCGCACCCGCGGGCACGCTCGCGGGCGTCTCCGCGTTCCAGATCCACTTCGCCTCCAGCGACATCCTCACACCGGGGGATGCCCCGAACGTGCTCGTGGCGATGAACCCGGCCGCGCTGAAGGCGAACCTGGCCGAGATCGATCGCGGTGCGACGATCATCGTCAACGAGGACGCATTCACCAAGCGCAACCTGGAGAAAGTCGGGTACGAGTCAAACCCGCTCGAGGACGGAGGCCTCAGCGCCTACCGCGTGCACCGGATCCCGATGACGACGCTGACGACGCGCGCGGTCGAGGCGGTCGACGACGCCTCCAGCCGCGACGCCGGGCGCGCCAAGAACTTCTTCGCGCTGGGCGTGCTGTCGTGGCTGTACGGGCGGCCCAGCGATGGCACCAAGCGCTGGATCGAGCGGAAGTTCGCGAGCAAGCGGGCGGTGCTTCAGGCGAACCTCGCGGCTTTCAATGCCGGCTGGTCGTTCGGCGAGACGACCGAGCTGCTCGATGTCCAGTACCACGTGAAGGCGGCGACGGACGTCGCGCCGGGCACGTACCGCAACGTGAATGGGACGACCGCGCTGGCGCTCGGGCTGATCGCCGCGAGCGTCCGCAGCCGCGTGCCGCTGGTGCTAGCGAGCTACCCGATCACGCCCGCATCCGAGCTGCTGCACGAGCTCAGCCGCCACGCCCGCTTCGGCGTCACGACGATCCAGGCCGAGGATGAGATCGCCGCCGCGGGGATGGCGCTCGGCGCGGCCTTCGGGGGGCGTCTTGGCGTGACCGCCACCAGCGGGCCGGGCATGGACCTCAAGGCCGAGACGATCGGGCTCGCGGTGGCGCTGGAGCTGCCGATGATCGTGATCGACGTCCAGCGCGCCGGTCCCTCGACGGGGATGCCGACCAAGACCGAGCAGTCCGATCTGCTGATGGCGCTGTACGGCCGTCACGGGGAGTCGCCGCTGCCGGTGCTGGCGCCGAGCACGCCGGCGGGATGCTTCGACGTGGCCTTCGAGGCGGTCCAGATCGCGATGCGCTACCGCACCCCGGTGATCATCCTCTCGGACTCGTTCCTCGCGTCCTCCTCGGAGCCGTGGCGGATCCCGTCGGTTGCGGACCTCCACGACATCGACCCGGCGTTTGCGAAGGCGCCTCCCGCGGACGGCGGCGACTTCATGCCCTACGGACGCGACGAGCGCCTCGCGCGGCCGTGGGCGGTTCCCGGCACGCCCGGGCTTCAGCATCGGATCGGCGGCTTGGAGAAGGCCGACGGCAGCGGCAACATCTCCTATGACGGCGCCAACCATGCGCGGATGACCGAGCTGCGCGACGCGAAGGTCACCGGGATCGCCCGCGACGTCCCGCCGCTCACCGTCGACTCCGAGCCCGGAGCGCGGCTGCTGGTGCTCGGCTGGGGCTCGAGCGAGGGCCCGATCCGCGCCGGCGTCCGGCGAGCGCGGCTGGCGGGCCACAAGGTCGCGTGCGCACACCTGCGCCACCTCAACCCGCTTCCGGCCAACACCGGCCAGGTACTGCGCTCATTCGACCGCGTGCTGATGCCGGAGATGAACACCGGGCAGCTGGCGCAGGTTCTGCGCGGCCGCTTCCTGGTCGACGTCGAGTCGTTCTGCAAGCTTCAGGGCCAGCCGCTGTTCTCGGCGGAGATCGAGGACGAGATCGGGAGGCGGCAGTGACGGCTGTGACTACCAACGGGCACGGCGCGCCGGAGCCTCTCACGAAGGCGGATTTCCAATCCGACCAGGAGACGCGCTGGTGCCCCGGGTGCGGGGACTACGCGGTCCTCGCGGCTGTCCAGCAGTTCATGCCCGAGCTGGGGATTCCACCGGAGCGGATCGTGTTCATCACCGGGATCGGCTGCGCCGGGCGGTTCGCCTATTACATGGATACGTACGGCATGCACGGGATCCACGGGCGCGCGCCCGCGCTCGCGACCGGGCTCGCATCCGCCCGGGACGACCTCTCGATCTGGGTGGTGACCGGTGACGGCGACTCGCTCTCGATCGGTGGAAACCACCTGATCCACGCGCTGCGCCGCAACGTCGCAGTCAAGATCCTGCTGTTCAACAACCAGATCTACGGGCTCACCAAGGGGCAGGCCTCCCCGACCTCGGAGCTCGGCAAGGTCACCAAGTCGACGCCCTTCGGCGTGGCCGACCAGCCGTTCAACCCGGTCGCGCTGGCGCTCGGCGCCGAGGCGACGTTCGTCGCCCGGACGATCGATCGCGACCGCCGGCACCTGACCGATGTGCTGCGCGCCGCGGCACAGCACGAAGGCGCGGCGCTGGTCGAGATCTACCAGAACTGTCCGGTGTTCAACGACGGCGCGTTCGCCGCTCTGACCGAGAAGGACGTCAAGGACGCCAACCAGATCCGGCTCGAGGCCGGCCAGCCGATCCGCTTCGGAGCGCAAGGCGAGCGTGGCGTGGCCCGCGGTGCGGATGGTGGCTTGGAGCTCGTGACGATCGCCGAGGTGGGGGAGGACGCGCTGATCGTCCACGACCCCTCGCGGATGGACTCCGGGCTCGCGTTCTCGCTGGCGAGGCTCGCGGAGGATCCGACCGGCCCAACGCCGATCGGGATCTTCCGCGATGTGCAGCGACAGGTGTACGGACGGGGCGGACGGGTGGCGTCCGATCCGGCGTCCGAGGACGAGCTGGCAGAGCTGCTGGTCTCAGGCCACACCTGGACCGTCGCCTGAGCGGCCGCTTGAGGCCTCAGTCCGCTGCGACGTAGCCGTCGGCGGGCTCAAGCGGTAGCCCGGTGGCGTCCCATTCGAGCAGTCCGCCGACCATGTTGTGCGCGTCGAACCCGGCGCCGCGGAAGGCCTCGGTGGCCATCGCCGAGCGGCCCCCGACGCGGCAGTAGAACACCACCGGCTGGTCGCGGTCGATCGTCTCGGCCTGGGCGGTGAGCTGCGTCAGCTCGATGTAACGCGCGCCGGCGATCCGCCCCGCGTCGTGCTCGTGCGGCTGGCGCACGTCGATCAGCTGAATCGCGCCCTGCTCGAGTAGCTCGGCGACCTGCTGCGGCGTGTAGTCAGAGTCCATCACGGCGAGCGTAGCGACATCCAGCCGGGGGGTCCGCTACTGTGCCGCGCCGATCCATAACCCAGCCGAATCCCTGGCGCCACGGCGTCCGGGAGCGGGGGACCCAAGGGAGCCCAATGGCTCCACGGGGCGAATCGCCGGAGTGCCCGGCGTAGCGCGATCTCTTTCAGCGCGAGCCCGACAGCTAACCCCGTAGGCGCGAGAAAGAGAAGGGATGTCCAGTTGTCCGACGCCGTCCTCGTTCGTGCCGCGCGCTGGGCGGGCGCAGCCGCGCTGGCCGCGACTCTTGCCCTCGCCGGACCCGCAATCGCGGACTCGGGACCCGGCAGCTCCGGTGGCGGCTCGTTCTCCGGCGGGTCTGGCGGAGGCTCGAACGGTGGGAGCTCCCAGGGCACGGGCGACTCGAGGCACCTCGGTGACCGCGTACTGCGCGAAGGCATGCGCGGGCACGACGTACGCGTGCTGCAGGCGTACCTCTCGGACGCCGGCTTCGGGACGATGGTCGACGGCGACTTCGGCCCGGGCACCAAGCAGAGCGTGATCGGCTTTCAGCGCGCGCACAAAATGAGCGCCAACGGGGTCGTGACGTTCGCCGTCTCGCAGGCGCTGCGCCAGGCGGTCGCGGCGGTGCAGGCGAGTCCGCCGACCGGAAAAACTCGAATCAATCCCGACGGCACCGCCACGGCCCCTTCGGGCGCACCTGCGACGGTGTCGCAGATGGTGGCCGCGGCCAACCGGATCATCGACAAGCCCTACGCGGTCGGCGGGGGTCACGGCACCTGGAATGACTCGGCCTATGACTGCTCGGGCGCGGTCAGCTACGTGCTGCACGGCGCCGGCCTGCTGAATTCGCCTGAGGACTCGACCGGGCTCGAGTCCTACAGCAGCTCCGGCCCCGGACGCTGGGTCACGATCTACGCCAACTCGGGTCACACCTGGGTGGTCATCGCCGGCAGGGCGTTCGACACCGCCGACTACGGCGGCCCGAACACCCCAGCGGGCAGCGGCCCGCGGTGGCGCTCGAACCCGACCGGCAACCTCGCGGACGGCGGTAGTTACGTGGTCCGCCACCCGGCGGGCTTGTAGCGACCCCGCCAGCCGGCGCGGTTGTAGCGCCCGACGCCCGGCGGCGGGGCCGTACGCCCCGCCAGCCACAGCGTCCGGCCCTTGCGGCTACACGTCCCGGTAACGCGCGCTCGTGGTCGCGATCGGCGTCGCGCTGCTCTTCAGCGACACCTTCTTGGGATAGAGGTATGCGCAGACGTGCCGCGTGCCGGTGAAGCTGTGGGCGATCCAGGTATCGGTGCGGGTGAACGCCGGGCTGGGCTCCAGGAGCCCGATTGTGGGCGGGTAGAAGTCCCAGCTCCAGCTGGCCGTGGGGAGTGCGTGCTCGGCTTTCGCGGTCGGCTTGCAGGCGGCGCGTGTGTATTGAATGAACGCGAGCAGGTAGGGCACCGTGGGGACCGCGGTCTTGTCGTAGCTACCGGTGATCTTGATCGTGTAGTGCTGGCCGGGACGGACGGTCGCCGGAACGCTGATCTTGAGCGACGCCGGGGCGCCGGTCGCGGCGATTGCTCCAGAGGCCAGCGCCGCGAGCAGCGTCGCGGTGGCGAGCCCCGCCCCCAGAACGCCCAGTCCTCTAGATCGTGCCATCGGGCGTAGATCTTGGCAGCCGGCTCGCTCGCGTAGCATTCCGGAAGTATGTCCGCGCTGGCCGAGCTTTACACGATTCCCCAGGACTACCTCGACTTTCGCGACACGATCCGCCAGATCGCGCGCGAGCGGATCGCGCCGCGAGCGGGGGAGATCGACGAGCAGGCCTCCTACCCGCATGACCTGCGCGCGCTGCTGGCAGAGCACGACGTGCTTGGACTGCCGTTCGAGGTCGAGCACGGCGGCACCGGCACCGGCGCGCTGATGCTGAACATGGCGATCGAGGAGATCGCCAAGGCGTGCGCCTCGACCGCCCTGATCGTGATGGTGCAGGAGCTCGGGACGCTGCCGATCAAGCTGTTCGGGACCGAGGAGCAGCAGCAGCGATTCCTGCCACGGTGTGCGAGCGGGGAGTGGTCTCCGGCGTTCGCACTGTCAGAGCCTGAAGCCGGGTCGGACCCCGGCGGGATGCGCACCCGGGCCGTCAAGGACGGCGACGAGTGGGTGATCGACGGGACCAAGAACTGGATCACGAACCTCGGGATCGCCGACTTCTATGTGGTGTTCGCGGTCACCGACCGCGAGGCCGGCCACTCCCGCGGGATCAGCGCGTTCGTCGTCGAGGCCGACCGTCCCGGGTTCAGCGTCGGCAAGCTCGAGCACAAGCTCGGGATCCGCGGCTCGCCGACCGGCCAGCCGAGCTTCGATGGCGTTCGCATCCCTGAGGAGAACTTGATCGGCGAGCCCGGCCAGGGTTTCAAGGTGGCGATGGCGACGCTCGACCGCTCGCGCCTCGGCGTCGCTTCGCAGGCGCTCGGGATCGCCCAGGGCGCGACCGACTACGCCGCGGCCTACGCGCGTGAGCGCAGGCAGTTCGGCCAGCCGATCAACTCCTTCCAGGCGATCCAGTTCAAGCTCGCCGACATGGAGACGCAGTGCGCTGCCGGCCGCGAGCTGCTCTACCAGGCGTGCGCGAAGGTCGATCGTGGCGACCCGGACCTCGGCAAGTACTCGGCGATGGCCAAGTTGTTCTGCTCCGACGTTGCGATGCGGGTCACGGTCGAGGCCGTGCAGGTGCTCGGCGGCTACGGCTACGTCAAGGAGTACCCGGTCGAGCGGATGATGCGCGATGCCAAGATCACCCAGATATACGAGGGCACGAACGAGATCCAGCGGCTCGTGATCGCCCGCTCGCTGCGCTAGGCGATGCGCTCACAGCCGCCCACCCCGCGCCGGATTCTGCTCTCGGCGCTGGCGGCGCTCACGATCGGGCTGGGGGCGGTCAGCCTGGTCGCAGGCTTCAGCGGGTCGTTCCCGGTCCGCCTGTTGCAGGGGCTGGCCGTGTTTGGCGCCGGCGTGGTGATCATCGGCGGCGCGGTCGTACTGGCGCTGGTGCGGCTCGCCGGCTGGCGCGACCCCGAGTCAGAAGAGGATTTCGACGCGATCGTCGAGCGCGCCGAGCGGCTGGCGGCCGACGACTCCTGGGGCGACACCGAGGATTACGAGGACGAGGGCCCCGACGAGGAGCTGTTCGATCCCTACGACGAGGACGACTTCAAGGCGCTCGTGCGCTCCGCGGTCGACGATCTCCCGCTCGAGTTCCATCGTGCGCTGGAGCATGTCGCCGTGGTCGTCTCGGATTCCGGCCGGCGCCGGGGCGCCTACGGCCTCTACCAGGGCGGGACTGTCGCGCGCGACTACTTCCACGACCGGATCGTGATCTTCCGCGACACGCTGCTGCGCGACTTCGGCCACGACCCTGAGCTGCTCAAGGCGCAGGTGACCCGCACCGTCCGCCACGAGCTCGCCCACCACCTCGGGTGGGACGAGAAGGGCGTGCGCGGGCTAGGGTTATGAATCAGAGGCCCGCTTGGGGCTGGCGCCCCGCGGGCTTTGTTGTGCAAGACGAACCTCGAGCAGGAGCGATACCCAGATGCCAGAAGCAGTGATCGTCGACGCCATCCGCACCCCGATCGGGCGTGCGATGAAAGGCTCGCTGAAGACCGTCCGCGCCGACGAGCTCGCCGCGACCCCGCTCCGCGCGCTGATCGAGCGCAACCCGGAGGTCAACTTCTCCGAGACGGTCGACGTGATGATGGGCTCGGCCTCGGGGATCGGCGAGCAGGGCTACAACGTCGGGCGCAACGCGCTGCTGCTCGCGGGCATCGACCACCACGTCCCGGGGTGCACCGTCAACCGCTTTTGCGCCTCCTCGCTGCAGACGATCCGGATGGCGTTTCACGCGATCAAGGCCGGCGAGGGCGACCAGTACATCGCCTCCGGGATCGAGGCGGTGTCGCGCGCCGGGCTCGGCGCCGGGATGATGGAGGAGGCCAAGCACCCCAAGCTGAACGGCTCCGAGGGCTCGCTGTACGACGTCTACATCCCGATGGGGATGACAGCCGAGAACGTCGCCGATCGCTGCCACGTTACCCGCGAGCAGCAGGACGAGTGGGCCGTGATCTCCCAGAACCGCGCAGTCGAGGCCCGCGACTCGGGGCACTTCGACGCGGAGATCATCCCGGTGACTGTGGCCGCGCACAAGGACACCGACAAGGAGGGAAACGAGATCGACGTCCCCGAGACCGTCGCCGACAAGGACGACGGCCCGCGCGCCGGCACCACGATGGAGGTCCTGGGGCAGCTCAAGCCCGCGTTCAAGCCCGATGGGACTGTCACCGCGGGCAACTCCTGCCCGCTCAACGACGGCGCCGCGGCGGTGCTGATCATGTCCGACGAGAAGGCCAAGAGCCTGGGGCTGACGCCGAAGGCGCGGATCATCGCCTCGACCGTGGCTGCGATCCGCCCCGAGATCATGGGCCTCGGCCCGATCCCGGCGATCCAGGCGCTGCTGAAGGCCAGCGGGATGAAGATCGAGGACATCGACATCGTCGAGATCAACGAGGCATTCTCCGCCCAGATCGTTCCCTGCAAGGAGGACCTCGGGATCCCCGACGAGAAGCTCAACCCGTTCGGCGGCGCGATCGCGCTCGGTCATCCGTTCGGGATGACGGGCGCGCGGATCATGACGACGCTCCTCAACGGACTGGCCACGCTGGATGGCACCTACGGGATCGAGTCGATGTGCGTCGCCGGCGGGATGGGGCAGGCGATGCTCGTCGAACGGCTCAATTAGCGCGGCTGGAGGCCGGGCTAATTCAAACGCCATCGCCGCGACCGGCCCCGGCCTGCCGACGTGGAAGCCCTGGGCGTAGTCGACGCCGTGCTCGCGCAGTAGCCGGATCGTCTCGTCATCGGTGACCGACTCGGCCACCGTCTTGATCCCCAGCCCTTGGGCGACTCCGACGATCGCGCTGACCATGTGCGCGTCGATCTCGCTGCCCGGCAGGTTCTGGATGAACTCGCCGTCGAGCTTGACGTAGCGAACCGGTAGGTGCTTGAGGTAGTAAAAGGAGCCGAACCCGGTCCCGAAGTCGTGCAGCGCGAGGCACTTCCCCGTCCGGCGAGTTCCTACGCCGCATTAGACATCACTCCGACGGCGAATGGTATGCGCGAGGGGGTGATGCGGCGCAGGTTCGGGCTATTTGGGAGCCATGCGCAGCGCGCCGTCGAGCCGGATCGTCTCGCCGTTGAGCATCTCGTTCTCGACGATCTGGACGGCGAGCGCGGCGTACTCCTCGGGACGGCCGAGGCGTGGCGGGAACGGGATCGTCTGGCCCAGCGCCTGGCGGTTCTCCTCGGGGAGCCCGGCGAGCAGCGGCGTGTCGAACAGGCCGGGCGCGATCGTGCAGACGCGGATGCCGCCGGCGGCAAGGTCGCGCGCGGCGGGGAGGGTCATCCCGACGATCCCGCCCTTGGAAGCCGAGTAGGAGATCTGCCCGATCTGCCCGTCGAAGGCGGCGATCGAGGCGGTGTTGATGCACACCCCGCGCTCGCCCGACGGCGTCGGCTCGGTCTCCAGGATCGCGGCGGCGGCGAGCCGCAGGACGTTGAACGTCCCGATCAAATTGACGCGGATCACGGTCTCGAACGGCTCGAGCGCGTGCGGACCGCGTCGGCCCGCGACCCGCTCGGCCCAGCCGATCCCGGCGCAGCAGACGCTGATCCGCAGCCCCCCGGGCAGCGCGGCGGCTGCCGCGACGGCCTCCTGCACCTGGTCTGGGTCGGTGACGTCCGCGCGCACGAACTGCGCGCGCTCTCCGAGCTCGGCCGCCAGCGCGGAGCCGCGCTGCTCGTTCAGATCGGCGATCACGACCTCGGCGCCGCCGGCGTGCAGGAGCCTCGCGCTCGCCTCCCCGAGCCCTGAGGCACCACCGACAACCAGGGCGCCGCTGCCGTCGATTCGCATCGAGGGAACCCTATTGAAGTGCGCCTGTTCGGAGGGCGAGAAGCGCCCTACCGTCGCGCGGCCAGCGAGACCGCGAACAGCTCCTGCGGGTCGGTGTACCAGCGGTCCAGAGCCAGGCCGGCGGCGCGGAAATCGCCCTCCAGCCGGGAGCGGGTGAACTTGGCGCTGATCTCGGTGCGAAGCTCCTCGCCGGCCGCGAACTCGACGCGTAGCCCGAGGTCCCGGATCAGCACGCTCTGCGCCCGCTGCGCGCGCAGGCGCATTTCGACCCACTCGTGCCTGCGGTCGAAGAAGGCGATGTGATCAAACGCCTCGGGCGAGAAGTCGGCGTCGAGCTCGCGGTTGACGACGTGTAGCACGTTGCGGTTGAACTCGGCGGTGATCCCTCCCGGATCGTCGTAGGCGGCCTCGATCACCCCCGGGTCCTTGACCAGGTCGGTGCCCAGCAGCAGCCGATCGTCCGGCCCGAGCAACTTCCCGATCTCCCTCAGAAGCCGCCGGCGGGTGCCGGGCGGGAAGTTGCCGATCGTGCCGCCCAGCAGCGCGATGATCCGCGGTCCAGAGCCCGCCGGGGGGACGCTGTCCAGGTGGCGCTCGAAGTCGCCGATCACGCCGTCCACGCGCAGGCCGTCGTACTCGGCGACCAACTGCCGGGCGGCGTCGGCGAGCGCGTGCTCGGAGACGTCGAGTGGCACGTACCTGTGCAGCGTGCCCGCCGCCGCCATCGCGTCGAGCAGGATCCGCGCCTTGTCGGCCGATCCGGAGCCGAGCTCGACCAGTTCGCCCGCTCCCGTCTGCTCGACGATCTCGGCGGCGTGCTGCTCGAGGATCTGGCGCTCGGTGCGGGTCGGGTAGTACTCCGGCAGCTCGCAGATCTGGTCGAACAGCTCCGATCCGCGGGCGTCATAGAAATGTTTCGGCGGAAGCTCCTTGAACGGTCGCGTGAGGCCGTCGAGCACGTCGTCGGCGAGCACTCGCTCCTCGGCCTCCGAGACGCATGAGCGGATCCGAATCGCCTCGCTGTCGAGCAGCTGTCTCATGCCGCGACCCGAACGCCCGAGAAGATCTGCCGCCGCTGCGGGTGATCCCAGTTGCGAAAGGTCGGCGTCACGACCCGCGCGCGGGACGCCCACGAGCCGCCCCTCAAGACCTTGTAGCCGGCGCCGAAGAACGGCTCGGAGTACTCCCGGTAGGGATAGGCGACGAATCCCGGGTAGCGATCAAACTGATCGCGAGTCCACTCCCAGACGTCGCCGATCATCCCAAGGCAGCCATACGGCGATGCTCCACCCGGATACGCGCCGGGGGTACCCGGGCCCAGGGCCACCTGATCCACGTTGGCATGTACGCCGGGTACGGGTGGCTCGATTCCCCACGGGTAGGGACGCGCTGCGCACTCATGCTGATCCCAGGTCGCCGCCTTCTCCCACTCCGTTTCGGTGGGGAGGCGGACTCCGTGCGAGCGGGCAAAGGCGTCGGCCTCGAACCAGGAGATATGGACCACGTAGCGGTGCGGATGTAACGGCTCGAGGCTGCCGAGGCGCCGGTCGCCGGTGTGGTCCGCCGTCCAGCCTCCTGGTCTTGTGATGTCGTACTCCTCCTTCCAGGCCCACCCCTCGGCGGACCACCATTCCCTCCGCCGGTAGCCGCCGCCCTCGACGAAATTCAAGTACGTCGCGTTCGTGATCGGCGTGCTCCCGATCCGGAAGGCGCGCACGTCGGTGTGGTGGCGGGGGCGCTCGTTGTCGTAGGCGAACCCCGTCCACGGTGGCTCCGCGAGCGCGCCCGCGGCCGGCGCACCGAGCGTGCACTCGCCCGCCGGGATCTCGACCATCTCAAGCCCGCTCGGCGGAGGGTGCGATCCGGCCGGGTCCTCCTGCCGGCCCGGTAGCTCGTAGTCCCCCAGCTGGGCAAGCTGGAGCGTCTGGAGCATCGTCTCGTTGTGCTGGTGCTCGTGGCGGAGGACCAGCTCGTGCAGGACGCCGTCGCCGATGCCGCGCTGATCGATCACCTCGAGCGTGCGGCAGCGGACCCGATCGAGGTAGTCGCGGGCCGCCTCCGCCTCCAGGAAGGGAAGGTTCCCGCGCTTCGCGCGAGGGGTCTCCATCGCGTCGTAGACGTCGATCAGGTCTGCTCTCAGCAGCGGTCGCTGCCCGTAGCGGTGGACCAGCCACAAGTCCTCGAACGCGGCGATGTGCCCGAGGTCCCAGACCAGCGGGCTCATCAGCGTCGAGTGCACGCGCTCGAGATCCTCGTCGGAGAGCGGCGCGACCAGCGCCATCGTCCGCTCGCGTGCCTCCCCCAATGCTGCGAGCGCATCGGGTGCGCTGCGGGTGGCCGCGGCTGCGGTCGGGCTGCTCATCAGGTCATTGTTTCATCCTCGCCACTCCTACCCGGCGGCGTAGCGCAGGTACAGGGCGCCGGAGTGCTCGAGCGCCCACACCAGCTCGAGCGGCGCGAGCTCCGCCAGCTCCGGCC
>CABDYZ010000379.1_pt1 | contig 11389 bp, 8 predicted proteins | sample 3132061 | NCBI WGS metagenome assembly CABDYZ01 (sample SAMEA5534339, study PRJEB31848) | metagenome | biome: tundra; feature: field; material: soil | place: USA | collected 2013-05 | depth 0.45 m
CGCTCGTGCGGGTCGGCGGTCAGGAACACCTTCAGGTCGGCGTCGGGCGCGACGACCGTGCCGATGTCTCGCCCCTCGGCGACCCAGTCGCCGTGCTCGAGCAGCCGGCGCTGCTCGGCGACCATCGCCTTGCGGACGGCCGGATCGGCCGCCGCCCGCGACGCCGCCTCCGAGATCTCCGGGGCGCGGATCGAGCTCGTGACGTCGCGCCCGTCGAGCAGCACGCGGCCGCTCTCGCCCTGAGTGTTGCCGGCGAGCTCGATCCGGATCGAGTCGGCCAGCTGCGCCGGTGGGACGCCACGCTCGGCCGCCGCCAGCGCCACGGAGCGGTACATCGCGCCGGAGTCCAGGTACCTGAACCCGAGTGCCTCCGCGACCGCCCGGGCGACGGTCGACTTGCCCGCGCCGGCTGGCCCATCGATCGCGACGATCGTCATGACAGCAACGCCGCCAGGTCGGCGGCGAAGTCCGGGTATGACACATCCGCCGCCTCCATGCCCACCACCTCGACGCCCTCGGTGGACGCCAGGCCGGCGACCGCGCCGAGTAGGGCGAGCCGGTGGTCGCCGTGGGCGTGCAGACGCCCGCCGCGCAGGCCGCCGGTCCCGCGCACCACGAACCCGTCCGCGCTCGCTTCGATCTCGGCGCCGAGGCCGCGCAGCCCCTCGACCACCGTGGCGATCCTGTCTGACTCCTTGACCCGCAGCTCCCCGGCCCCGCGCACAACCGTGTCGCCCTCGGCGAAGCATCCGAGCAGCGCGACCAATGGAAGCTCGTCGATCGCCAGCGGCACCTCCTGCGGCTCCACGACGGTCCCCTCGATCGGACCGTGGGAGACATCGAGGTCGCACACCGGCTCGGCCGGCCCAAACGACCCGATCGGCTCGACGTCGCCCAGCACGATCGCGCCCATCCGTTCGAGGATCCGCAAGAAGCCCGCCCGGGTCCAGTTGACGCCGACGTCCTCGAGCACCAGGCGCGATCCGTTCACGAGCACTCCCGCGGTGATCAGGAATGCCGCTGATGAGAGGTCGCCCGACACCGCGATCTCGTCGAGCTCGAGCTCATCCGCGTTGCCCACGCTCGTTTGGAATCCAGCCTCGGCGTCGCCCTCGCGCTGCAGCGGCGCCCCCGCGCGCACCAGCAGTCGTTCGGTGTGATCCCGCGTCGGGGTCGGCTCGATCACGGTCGTGCCATCCGTGGCCAGCCCCGCCAGCAGCACGCACGACTTGACCTGGGCGCTGGCGACCGGCAGTCGGTACTCGATCCCGATCAATGGAGCGCCGTGCACGGTGAACGGCGGGAACCGCCCCTCCCGCGCTTCGATCCGGGCTCCCATCAGCTCCAGCGGCTCGGCGATCCGGTCGACCGGTCGCCGGCGGATCGACTCATCGCCGTCGAGCTTGAACGCCTTGTCCTGCTGCATCGCGAGCCACCCCGGCAGCAGCCGCATCAGCGTCCCGGCGTTGCCGACGTCGATCCGGGCGGGCGGGATCTGGGCGTGGCGCAGACCCACGCCGCGGATCACGACCTCATCGCGACCAGCCTGCACGATCGACCCGAGCTCGCGCACCGCCGCCAGCGTCGAGGACGTGTCGGACGCGTGCAGGTAGTTGCGGATCCTGACCGGCTCCGACGCCATCGCGGCGACAATCGCTGCGCGGTGGGAGATCGACTTGTCGGCGGGCACCCGCAGCCGGCCGCGCAGCGGTCCGGAAGGCTCGAACCGCGTGTTCACGCCATCGCCACCGGAAAGCCCAGCCTCGTCACCAGCTGCTCGGCGCGGAGCGCTGCGTCCTCGCCCGAGATCCATAGCGCAACCACACCCTCGCTCATGTCCGGCGCGGGATGGAGCGCCATGTCGGCGATGTTCACTCCTGCCCGCCCCAGCTCCAGCGCCAGCTGCGCGACCACGCCGGGGCGATTCGGCACCGACGCGCGCAGCTCGAACAGCGGCCCACCCGCGAATTGAGCCTCCAGCAGCCGGCGGCGGTCGGCGGCGGCGCTGTCGTTCCAGGCGGTGATCCAGTCCGCGTCCGCGTTGGAGAGGGCATCCCGGACTGCCCGCAGCGCCATGATCACGTTGTCGATCCCGCCGGCGAGGGCGTCGGCGTTTGACAGATAGATGTCGGTCCAGATCGCGCTCGAGGCGCCCGCTACGCGGGTCGCGTCGCGGAAGCTCGGACCGGTCGCCGGCAACCGCTCCTCGCCGGCCGAAAGCGCCTCCGCGGCCTCGGAGACGAGCACGTTGGCGAGCACGTGCGGCAGGTGTGAGACGGTCGCGAGGATCGCGTCGTGCGTGTCGGGGTCGATCGCGGCCGGCCGCGCGCCGAGGCTGTGCAGCAGGCGGTGAAGCCGCTCGTAGAGGACGCCCGAGGTCCTCGACGTCGGCGTCAGATACCAGGTCCCACCTTCGAACAAGTCCGCGCGCGCGTGCTCCACGCCGGAGCTCTCCGCACCCGCCAGCGGATGGCCGCCGACGAACCGGGGGTCATCGTGAGCGGCCACCACCGCTCGCTTGGTCGAGCCGACGTCGGTCACCACGCAGTCCTCGGGCGCGCTCGCGAGCGCCTCTCCGACGGCCTCGGGCAGCGACCCCACGGGTACGGCCACGAACACCGCCTCGGCATCGCCGACGGCCTCAGCGAGGCTGTCGCAGCTGCAGTCCAGCGCGCCCCGCTCGAGCGCCGTCCGTGCGGCCTGCTCGCGGGCGTCGTACCCGGAGACCGTCGCGCCCAGGCGCTCGCGCGCGGCCAGCGCGACCGAGCCGCCGATCAGCCCGACGCCGACGACCGCGATCCGCATGTTCGCCGCCCCCGGCACGCGATTACGCGACTAGCCGACCAGGGCAGCGCGGCGGGCCCTGACCGCCGCCGCGAGGCCGTCGAGCACCTCGACCGTGGCCTCCCAGTCGAGGCACGCGTCGGTGATCGATTGGCCATAGACGAGCTCTCCGGAGCCCAGCTCCTGGCGCCCGAAGACCAGGAAGGACTCGAGCATCATGCCGACGATCGCGCGGCTCCCGTCCGCGAGCTGGCGGCCGACGTCGGCAGCCACGGCCGGCTGTCGAGCCGGGTCCTTGCCGCTGTTGTCGTGGGAGGCATCGATCATCACCCGTTCAGGCAGGCCCGCTGCGCGCAGCAGCGAGAGCGCCCCGCCGACGGCCTCAGCGTCGTAGTTGGGCGCCCCCTTCCCGCCGCGCAGGATGATGTGGCAGTCGTGGTTGCCGCGCGTGTGGAGGATCGCCGACGTCCCGTGCTGGTCGATTCCCGCGAACGCGTGCCGGACAGCCGCGGCACGCACGGCGTCGACCGCCACCTGGATGTTGCCGTCGGTCCGGTTCTTGAAGCCGACGGGCATCGACAGTCCGGACCCGAGCTGGCGGTGGATCTGGCTCTCGACTGTGCGCGCACCGATCGCGCCCCACGAGACGGCGTCGGAGATGTACTGGGGCATGATCGGGTCAAGGAACTCGCAGCCCACCGGGAGGCCGCGGGCGAGGATTCCCAGCAGCACCTCGCGAGCGATTCGCAGTCCCCGATTGACGTCGCCCGAACCGTCGAGGTGGGGGTCGTTGATCAGCCCCTTCCAGCCGGTGCTGGTGCGTGGCTTCTCGAAGTACACGCGCATCGCCACGAGCAGCTCGTCCTTCCATCCGGAAGCGCGGGTGCTCAGCCGGCTGGCGTAGTCGAGCGTCGCCTCCACGTCGTGGACGCTGCAGGGACCGACGACGACCAGCAGGCGATCGTCCTCGCCGTCGAGGATCGCGTGGATCTGCGCGCGGCCACCTAGGACGACCTCGGCCTGCTCGTCGGACAACGGCAGCTCCTCGAGCAGCCCGTGCGGTGCGACCAGCGCCTCGACCCGCTCGATCCGGCGATCGCGGACAGCATCCGCTGCGCTGGACGGCGTCAGCGTCACTTCAACCGGCCATCTCGGCGAGCGGCCGGGCGCTCGAGAGCGTCTTTCCCGCGACGGCCGCGGCAGCCTGCACGCGCTCGACGTATCCGGCGAAGTCGGCGGTTGCAAGCGACTGCGGACCGTCGCAGACCGCATCATCGGGCCGCGGATGGACCTCGACCAGCAGCCCGTCGGCGCCGACGGCGGCCGCAGCCAGCGACAGCGGCGTCACCAGCTCCCGCCGGCCGGCCGCGTGGCTCGGGTCGACGATCACCGGCAGCTGGGTGCGCTCCTTGAGCACCGGCACGGCAGCCAGGTCGAGCGTGAACCGGTAGGCGGTCTCGAACGTTCGGATCCCGCGCTCACACAGGATCACCGCCTCGTTGCCTTCCCGAAGGATGTACTCGGAGGCCATCAGCAGCTCATCGATCGTGCTCGAGAGCCCCCGCTTGAGCAGCACCGGCGCCCCGCAGCGGCCGGCCTCCGCGAGCAATGCGTAGTTGTGCATATTGCGCGAGCCGATCTGGATCACGTCGGCCACCTCGAGCACGTGCTCGAGGTCCCGCGGGTCGAGTACCTCGGTCACGACCGGCAGACCCGTCTGCGCCTTGGCCTCGGCCAGCAGGCGCAATCCCTCCTGCCCCAGCCCCTGGAAGGCGTAGGGCGAGGTCCGCGGCTTGTAGGCGCCGCCGCGAAGCAGCGTCGCGCCCGCGTCGTGAACCGCCGTCGCGGTCTCGAGCAGCTGCTCGCGCGACTCGACCGCGCATGGCCCGGCGATGATCGCGAAGCTGGAGCCGCCGAGCTTGCGCCCGGCGATCTCGAGCGACTCCCCTTCGGTGGCCATCGGTGGTGTCTCGATCATCTCTGCTGGTCCTTTCTAAAGCCTGGAGAACTGTAGGGAACACGGAGCGTGCGTCCGTGCGAGGGACTTCCGGCGCTCGGTCTCCAGGGCGGGCCCGCGGTCTGCTGCGCGGGCGCATGGGAGCAGGGCCGAGCGCCTAGCTAAATCGCCAGGCGTACCAGCAGCCGAAGAACGCGGCGGGGGTGCTGCCGACGTTGAGGCTGCAGGTGGTCATACGCGACAGGTTGTACCAGAGGGCAGGCGCGATGTCCAAGCGTGATGAGTTTGCGTTCACTGTGAACGCTTTTTCATCACGGTCACGGCGCTCACGCGAGCAGCTCGCCCAGCGCCGCCACGAACCGCTCGTTCTCCGGCCCGGTCCCGACTGTCACCCGCAGCGCCAACTCCCGGCCCAGCGAGGCTCCCGCGCGGACGAGCACCCCGCGGGCGGCGAGACCCTCGACCACCTCGCCCTCGACACACGAATCCGGCAGGCGCACCCACACGAAGTTGGCGTCGGATTCCGCCGCCCACAGCCCGAGCGCGCTGAGTCCTTCCACCAGCGACAGCCGCGCGGCGATCGTCCGTGCCACCCGCCGCTCGACCTCGTCCTGGTGGCGGAGCGCCTCGACCGCGGCCGCCTGCGCGGCGACACTCAGGTAGAACGGCTGGCGCACCTGGTCGACGGCCGCGCGGAAGTCCTCCGAGCCGCACAGCGCGTAGCCCACCCGCAGCCCTGCCAGGCCGTACACCTTCGAGAAGGTCCGCAGCAGCACGAGGTTCGGATACCGGCGCAGCAACTCGAGCGACGCGTACGGGTCTCCGAGGCGCAGCGAAAATTCGACATAGGCCTCATCGAGGATCACGCACACGTGCGGCGGCATCCGCTGCATGAACGCGTCCACCTGATCGAGCCCTACGGCCGTCGAAGTGGGGTTGTTGGGGTTGCAGATCAGGACCAGCCGCGTGGCGACGTTGATCTCCTGCGCGATCGCGTCGAGGTCGTGGCGGTCATCCGCGTCCAGCTGGACTTCGATCGCGCGCGCGCCCGACGCCGCCGCCAGGTGCGGATACACGCTGAACGCGGGCCACGCGTAGACGACCTCCGCACCGGGTTCGAGCAGCGCCTCGCCGGCAGCCAGCAGGATGTCGCAGGAGCCGTTACCGAGTGCGATCCGCTCGGGGGCAAGCCCGTAGCGCTCCGACAGGGCGATCCGCAGCGCCGTATAGGAGGGGTCGGGATAGCGGTGGGTACCGCCTAGCACGTGCTGAGCTGCCGCGACCACCTCCGGCAGCGGCGCGAAGCACGACTCGTTGGAGGCGAGCATCGCGACGTCGGCGCCGAGGTCGTAGCCGGAGGCGACCGGATACACGGGGATCCGGCGGATGCGCTGGGCGAACTCGATCGGCACGATGCCTATTGTGCCGACTCGAGATCGGCCCTGAGCGCGCGCGCCTCGCGGAGATAGACGTGCCGGGCGCGGTGCTCCTCTGGGGCGTAATAGTGGACGAGCACACGGATCACGCGCGGCAGTGAGCCCGGCACGGGGATTTCCCCCGCGCACAAGAGCGGTACCGCGTTCAATCCCATGCGGCGCGCCGCGACCGCGGGAAACTCAGCGTCGAGGTCTCCGGTGACCGTGAAGATGCAGCTGACCATCGCGTCGGCCTCGAGCTCGTTGCGCGTCATCAGCTCGCGCATCAGCTCCTCGGTCCCGTCGAGGATCGCCTCAGCCGTATTCGACTCGACGCTGGTGGCGCCCCGAAGCGCGAAGAGCCGCATTGGGCGGAGATTCTGCCAAAGGCCCTGACGGCGGGCTCAGCGAGTGAAGCATGTACACGGTCGCGCAGCCGAAACGGTGAACGGACTGCGTCAGCGGCGCCAGCACGCTGGTCATGTCCGCCGGCGTCTGACAGTCGGCGAGCACGAACCGAGCGCCGATCTGCGTGACGAAGGTGCGAGTCACCTCCGGGGACAGCGATCCGTCGAACAGCAGCTGCGCCAGCTGGGCACGCGCGCTGCAGTTCGGCTGCGACCACAGGCAGTCGCCCACGAACGTTCGCCGGCCGGTCTCGGCCGGCACCACGGTCCCGAGGTAGAACCGGGTGAGCACGCCTCCGGACTGGCGGGTGTCCGCCAGGTACTGCAGCGCCTGCTGCTCGTCGCCGGCGATGAAGTTGGCGTTCCCGGGGCTGGGGGCGATCAGCTGCTTGGCGCTGCGCAGCTCCCAGGCGGTCGCGGGGATCGTCGCCACGGCGACCGCCAGCACGGCGAGCGCTCGCTTGGCCGGCAGGCGCCCGACCCCAAGTCGCTGGAGGCCCTCGATCGCGAGGATCGAGAGCGGGACCGTGATCCCCTCAAACGCATGCAGCGGCGTGGCGCTCACGTCGGTCGCCGAGAGCAGGTAGATCACGACCGCGACGATCGGCCAGACGCGGGTCACGACGGGCAGGAACGAGCGCGGCCGGCGGCGGTAGGCAACCAGCGCGGGGAGCAGCAGCGGCGCCACCGCCAACAGGATCGTCAGGATCGAGAACGCGTGCTTGCTTGCCACGCGCGCCAGCTGCCAGGACAGATCGACATGCCCCAGGACCGCGTAGTAGAGCAGCGGGATCCCGGTCGCGATCACGGTGAGTGCCGGCAGCTTCAGCCTCCGTGGCGCCCGCCGATCGCCTTGCCACAGCGTCAGCTCGGAGCCGACGAGGACCATGATCAGCAGCTCGCCCTGCCACGGGTGAAGCGAGCTCGCGAGCGCGCCGAGCAGCGCCGGCGCCCACGCGATCCCGCGTACGGCGCCGGTCATCGCGCGCACCCGCGCGCGCTCGTAGGCGAACAGCGCGAACAGCATCACCGCGAGCGCCAGCAGGCCGAACGTATAGCCCCACGACAGGAACGCAGGGAACAGATCCCCGAGCACGCCGAATGATCCGTAGATGATCGTGAAGGAGCCGAAGAACAGGCCGAGGACGAGCGCCGCGCGGCGCGCCCACAGGGCTTCGAGGCTGCGGCGCGCGTACTCCCGGACCCCGTAGAAGGCGGCGATCACGGCGACCGGCTTCCACAGCAGCAGCGTCAGCCACGGCGCGATCCCGAGCGCGGACAGCCCGCCCGAGACGACGACGGCCGGCTGGAAGTAGTCGGCCGGGGTGTGGCGCAGGACAAACAGGTTCGACGCCAGCACCTGGTGTGCGGCGTCGCGGATCCACGACAGGTACTGCATCTGGTCGACGAGGTAGAAGCCGTCGGTGCCGGTCCACACGAGGCCGTGCGCCGCCACCTGGTAGAGATCGAGCGCCAGCACCCACACCGACAGCGCGGCGAACACGGCCAGGATCGCCAGCTCGAAGCGGTCAAGCCGCCAGCGGGCCGGGGCACGCCCGAGCACCGGAGGGCGCTCGACCACGCCGGGCGCACTCCGCGGCACTCCGGCGACATCAATTTCTGAGCGCATCGCTGATGCGACGCTAACAGGACGCTAATAATCAGGCCGTCAAGCCGCGCGACACGGACTAGGAGAGCTTGTGCTGAAGCGCCTTGGAGACCCGCCCGGCATGGGTTGCCAGCGGGCTGATCCCGTGATCGCTCAAGTAGATCCCGGTCGCGGGAATGAACGTCAGCACGAGGAACACCGTGAGCGCGAGCGTCGCGCGGCGGAGCCTCGCGCTCGATCCCAGGGCAGCCAGCGGCGCCAGCCAGATGATGTACCAGGGCATCAGCCAGGCGAGGCTGGCGATCAGCGCAAGCGTCGCCCAGCCGGCCCGCGAGAGCCAGTCGCCACGCCGGCGCAGCAGCAGCACGACCACGATCGCGAGCGCGACATCGGCGACGCGCAGCAGCGCGGGGGTGCCGCCACCGATCCCCAACAGCAGGCCGAACACGTTCGGGATGCTGAAGTCGGTCAGGAGCGTGCTCTGGTCCTGGAGGTTTGGAATCGAGAACCCGAACACGGCAATGCTGAGCGCTGCCAGCGGAATCGCGGCCAGCGCCGCGCCCTCGACGATCTGGAGCATCCGCCGGCGGACCGGTGCGACGGCGACGATCAGGAACGGAAGCAGCAGCACGGCGCTGAACTTGACCGCCACCGCGAGCATCAGGACGGCTCCCGCCGAGCGGTAACGGCGGGCCATTAACAGCGCGATCGACGCGGTCGAGGGCACCAGCATGAAGAAGTCGTTGTGGAAGCCGCCGATCGCGTAGATCAGATAGATCGGGTTGAAGGCGACGAACACCAGCGCGTAGCGTGGGTCGCGGCCGAGCTGACGAGCGCACTGCCAGACGAGTCCCAGGAACGCCAGGCTCGCAAGCACGGTGCCAATCTTCAGCAGCCAGTAGGACACCGACACCGATCCGAGCGGCAGTAGGTAGCTGGCTGCGGTGAACAGCGGTCCGTATGGGCTGTGGAGGTGGTGCCAGGTGGTGAGCCTGTAAACGGGGTCGTGCACCTCCGCGGCGATCACGTGCGTGTACGGGTTCAGGTGATGAAGCCCGCCGAGTCGCGCGTAGCCGAGGTAGTTGAACAGGTCCGTCAGCTGCACCGGCGGTCCCATCAGCAGGATCGCGTGCAGCGCGACCACGCAGATCACGATCGCCCGCATCGAAAGCGTCCGCACGGAGGCGAGCACGACGCCGTAGGCGAGCAGCATCGCGATCACGAGGCCGCTCAGCCCGTAGCTGAGCACCAGCGGGTCGTTGGGCAGGCCGCTGAACAGACCGTGCAGCGGCCCGGCCTCCCACGGCAGGAAGACCTCGTTCGAGCGTGGCACCAGTACCGATGGACCCGACGTTGCGAACGCAACCAGTGCCAGCGCCCCGACAATCAGCGACGCCAGCGCGAGGCGGCCGGCCACAGGGCCGAGCGCGATCCGCACGCGTGGCAGCGTGAAGCGAGTCCCGAGGACTGCGCTGCGCGGCAGCGCGAGATCGCCCGCGCCTGCACCGGCGCCGGCGACCGGCGCCGATGACAGCACGACGGCGCCGTCGGCGTGGGCGGAATCCGTACGCATTTCCAGTGCAAATAGTGCCCTGCGCTACTTACGGTTGCCCTCAAGCGCGGTTGAAATCCTGTTAAGGCGTCGTAGAGCGCCACGACCCCCCCGCGCGGCACCGGGCCTAACATCCCGCCGCGTGAGCGCCGGAACCGCCGTCCCGGACGTCGCCAGCAGGCCCGCGGCGAGCGAGCGCGTGGCGCGCGCCCGGGCGCTGGCCGGGGACCGCGCGGCGGTCGCCGTACTCGCGCTGACCGCGCTGGCCTCGTTCCTTCGCTTCTACGGGATCGCGCATCAGGGCTTCTGGTTCGATGAGGCCAACACGGCGCTGCTCGTCCACTTCTCGCCGGGCAAGATGCTGGGGCTGATTCCGCAGACGGAGTCCACGCCGCCGCTGTACTACTGCGTGGCGTGGGTGTGGGCGCGGGTCTTCGGCTACGGCGAGGCCGGGCTGCGCTCACTGTCGGCGCTCGCGGGCGTGCTGACCGTACCGGTGGCCTACGGGGCCGGCGCCAAGCTGATCTCGCGGCGCGCGGGGCTGATCGCCGCGGCGCTGTGCGCCTGCAACCCGTTGCTGATCTGGTACTCGCAGGAGGCGCGCTCCTACGCGTTGCTGGTCCTGCTGAGCGCCGCTTCGCTGCTGGCGTTCGCCTACCTGCTGGAGCGTCCGACCGCTCGCACCGCCGCCGCGTGGGTGATCGCCTCCGCGCTCGCGCTGGCGACGCACTACTACGCGCTGCTGGTCGTGCTTCCCGAGGCGCTATGGCTGCTCGGCGCCCACCGGCGATCGCGCCCGGCACAGGCCGCGGTCGGGCTCGTGGGCCTGTGCGGTCTGGCGCTGGTCCCGCTGGCGGTCAGCCAGAACGGGACCGGACGGGCCAACTGGATCGCCCACGCTCCGCTCGGCAGGCGCGTGACGGAGATCGTCCCGCAGTTCGTAATCGGCTTCGGCTCCCCGGCATACGGCGTACTGGAGCCACTCGCGCTCGCAATCGCGATATTCGCGCTGGTGCTGTTGCTGGCGCGGTCGACCGGGCGCGGCGGCGCGGTTGTAGCCGCGGCGCTTGCGCTCGGCGGCCTGGCGATCAACCTCCTGTTGGTCGCGGTCGGCGTCGACGATCTCATCACACGCAACGTGCTGGCGATGTGGATGCCGGCGGCGCTCGTGATCGCCGCCGGCTTGGCAGCACCACGCGCGCGGCTGCTCGGACTCGCGGCGGCGATCGCCCTGTGTGCGATCGGATTGACCGCCGCAGTCGGTGTCGCGACCGACCGCAGCCTCCAGCGACCGGACTGGCGGGGGGTTGCGCGGGTATTGGAGCCCCGCCCGCCCCGGCCGACCGCGAGCGTGTACGGCCGCGTGATCCTCGTCCAGCACTATCGCGACCTCCTGCCGCTGTCGCTCTACGTGCCGCACCTCGCGTTCATGCGGGGCACCGGCGCGACCGTGTCGGAGCTCGACGTCGTCTCGTTCAGCTCGCCCGCCAGCTCGGGCTTCTGCTGGTGGGGCTCGGCGTGCAACCTGTGGCCCTCACGGATGCAGAGCTCCTACCCGATCCCCGGCTTCCGGGTCGTGTGGCGCCGGCGGGTATACCAATTCACGGTCCTGCAGATGGTCGCAACCAGCGGCCCGGTGTTGCTTACACCCGCGACCGTCTCCCG
>CABDYZ010000381.1_pt1 | contig 11328 bp, 13 predicted proteins | sample 3132061 | NCBI WGS metagenome assembly CABDYZ01 (sample SAMEA5534339, study PRJEB31848) | metagenome | biome: tundra; feature: field; material: soil | place: USA | collected 2013-05 | depth 0.45 m
AGGCCGGATGCCGAGTGGGCAGCAAGCCCGAGGGCGAGCGGAGGCCCGCGTGAGCGACGAGTTCGAGCTGGTCGGCTCGGAGATCGTGTGGCAGGGAAAGCTCGTCCGCGGCGGCGTGGAGCGCTTTCGTTACGCCGATGGCGAGGAGGTCACTCGCGAGAAGGTGTGGCATCCCGGGGCAGTCGGGATCGTCGCGCTCGATCCGCAGAGCGTGTGGCTGACCCGCCAGCCCAGGGAAGTGGTTCATGCCGCTGGCTCGCTGGAGATACCAGCCGGCAAGCTCGACGTTGCCGGCGAGTCTCCGCTCGAGGCCGCCAAGCGCGAGCTGGCGGAGGAGATCGGCAAGCAGGCCGCCTCGTGGAAGGAGATCTTCGCCTTCTACACGAGCCCCGGCTTCAGCGACGAGCGCGTGTGGCTGTTCCTAGCGACCGACCTGACCGACTCCGGCCCGGCGGAGGCCGACGAGGACGAGCGGATCGAGATCGTCCAGTGGCCGCTGGCTCGCCTCGATCAGGCGATCTCGGAGTGCGAGGACTCCAAGTCGCTGATCGCCCTGCTCTGGCTTGCCTCCGCACATGGCGCGCGCTCGGCATCCGGCCTCGCCTGAATGCGCGCCGCGCGGATCGTCCGGCTCTCGGCATCCGGCCTCGCCTGAACGCAGGGACTACGAGCGGATCAGAGCTGGTTGTCCTTGTCCCACCTGCGCCGCGCGGCGAGCTTCTCCTTGTCGCGCGCGGTGCGCAGCTTGCGCGCCGCCTTGTGAGCTTCCTCGTTGCGGCGTGCCACCTGCTTCTTGAGCTCGTTGAACGCCGCCTCTGACGTCGATCGCCCGGGACCCGGGGTGTTTGCGTCCGGCATCGTGGTCCATCCTTCGCTGCTGCTCCCTCGAAAATGAGCCACTGAAGAATGCGAGAGCTCGACACTCTGAGGTGGACGTACAACTAGGAGTCTAGAAGGGAAAACTGTGAACGATGACTCTGCCGGCGGGGAACGTCACACCTTCGTGGATCGCGCGCCACATCGAGACCTGTGGCGTCTCGACAAAGCCATCGGGCTGCTCGACCAATACCGGAGGGTCGATCTCGGCGAATCCATGCCGCTCGTAGAGCCCAGCGCGGTCGCGATGACAGAACAGGATCGCCACTCCCGGCCCGAGCGTTGCGGCGCGGCCTAAAGCCTCGACAATCACCCGGTCGGCAACGCCGCGACCGCGACAGCGGGCGGCCACGATCACGCCGCCGATCCCGACCACGGGCATCAATGGCCGATCGCCGACTTGGAGCTCGGCGAGCAGTAACCCGACCGACGCCAGTAACCGTCGATCAGAGCCGCGCAGCGCGACGTGCCGATCCTTCGCTCGCCATTGGAGCTTCGGGTCGATCCGGTGTGCGTCGAACGGATCGAGCTCGTCTCCTTCGAGCTCGGCTCGCTGATCGCCGCTCAGGCGCCCAAACTCGACGACCTCCACGAGCCCAGACTATTGCCTACTCGTGGAGGACTCGTGAACAGCGAGCCGAATACGCGGTTATGACCACCACCGCCGTCCAATCTGTGCGGCTGGCCGATCTCGTGCTCGACTTCCTCGGGTACCTCGAGCTAGAACGCGGCCTGTCACGCAACACGCTCGAGGCCTATCGCTCGGACCTGCAGCAGTTCGGGGAATTCATCACGCGTCGCGGTCTTGACCCGCTCGTGATCACGCCCGTCGAGCTCGCTGCGTTCGTCTCCGAGCTGGCGGATGGGCGCGATGGCCGTCGCCCGGTGGCTGCCGCGACGCTCCAGCGGAAGATCGCGTGTCTGCGGTCGTTCTACCGGCACCTGCGCCGCGACCAGCTGATCGACCACGACCCCGCCTCGGAGTTACGCGGGCCGCGAGCCAGCGCCAGGCTCCCGCAGGTGCTGAGCCGCGACGAGGTCGCGCGGCTGCTGGCTCAGCCGACCGGGTCCTCGCCGGCGGCCCTCCGTGATCGCGCGCTGCTGGAGACGATGTACGCCTGCGGGTTGCGCGCTTCGGAGGCGGTCGGGCTCGAGCTCTCCGAGCTCGACCTCGAGGCCGGCGTCCTGCGCGCCCGCGGCAAGGGATCGAAGGAGCGCCTGGTGCCGATCGGCAGCAAAGCGATCGCGAGCCTCGACGCCTACCTGGAGCGGGCGAGGCCGCGGCTCGTCGGACTGGGGGAGGAGCCGAGGGTATTCGTCAATCTGCGCGGTTCGGGGCTCTCGCGCCAGGGCCTCTACAAGATCGTCCAGCGACACGCGGCGAGCGCCGGGCTCGCGCACAGGATGAGCCCGCACACGCTGCGCCACAGCTTCGCCACCCACCTGCTCGCTGGCGGGTGCGATCTGCGCTCGCTGCAGGAGATGCTGGGCCACGCCGACATCGCCACGACCCAGCTCTACACGCATCTCTCGGCCGACCGTCTGCGTGACGTCTACTTCGACGCCCACCCGCGCGCGCAGATCGAGACGCAGCCAGAGCCTTCGGCGTAGGGTCCCCGGCGTGGGGATCACGCACTTCGATGAGGCGCCCGCGCGGGAGCTGGCGGTCGGCCACCTCCAAGGCCGGTGGACCGCGCTCGGCGAAGCCGCCGGCTCGGTTCGAGTCGGTGTACGACGGATCGAGGTCCCCGAGGGAAGCTGGTCGACGCCGGCGCACGAGCATGGTCGCGAGGAGGAGATCTTCTACGTCCTCGGCGGCCGCGGCATCTCGTGGCAGAACGGACTGACATCCGAGGTGCGGGCGGGTGACTGCATCGTCTACCTGCCTGCGCGCGGGGCGCACTCGCTGTACGCGCTGGAGGCGCTCGACGTGCTCGCATTCGGGCCGCGGCTGAGCGATGAGATTCCACGGTTCCCGCGATTGGGCCTGTCGCTCGTCGGTGGGCGAGCGGTCGAGTCGGTGCCCGGAAGGGTCGACGGGGCCCCGATCCAGTTTGTACGCGAGGCCGCGCTGGGACCGCCAGAGCTGCCCGCTGAGCACGCCCCGCGGCCGGCAACGATCGTCAACGTCGACGAGGTCGAGGCGGTGTTGCTGGAGCGTCCGCGGGTGATACGGACGCGGCGCGACCTGGGACGCTCCGCCGGCTCGCTTACCACCGGCATCCAGCACGTCGAGGTGGCGCCGGGAAAGGAATCGTCGGCCCTGCACTGCCACTCGCTCGAGGAGGAGATCTTCGTGGTTCTCGACGGCGACGGTGTCGTGGTCCTAGGCGCGGAGGAGATTTCGGTCCGTCCTGGACAAGTCGTCGCGCGGCCTGCTGGAACCGGGGTCGCCCACACGTTCCGCGCTGGTGAACCCGGCCTGACATACCTCGCCTACGGGACCCGCGAGCCTGGCGACGTCTGCTACTACCCCCGCTCGAACAAGATCGCGTTTCGCGGCGTCGGCGTGATCGCGCGGCTTGAGCAGCTCGAGTACTGGGACGGCGAGGACTGACGGCCGGGGGATCCGCGCGCGCTTGCCCTGAGACAATCTCGCCGTGCGCCGACCGCTTCCGATTCTGCTCGCCTGCGCGATTGGGCTGCTCAGCGGCTGTGGAAACTCACGGATCGCGGTACCCAGTCTGACGCAGCCCGCGACCGGCGGCCGCCTGCGGACGCTCAGCTACCCGGCGGATGGCGTGAGCTTCACCGCACCGCGCAGCTGGACCGTGATCCAGGAGCCGGCTCCGATGGTGACCGCGCTCGGATCGGGCAGCGCCGTCGTCGCATTGTGGCGCTATCCCCGGAGCTCGGTGCTGCCGCGGAGCGCGGCGCAGCTCCTGCGGGCTCGGCGCGCTTTGATTGCGGCGGCCCGCGCGCGCCACGGTGGGCTCGCGGTGATCGGATCGCGGATCCTGCGGATCGACGGCACTCCCGCAATCGAGCTCGATGCGACCGAGCAGATCGCCGGCCAGCTGCGGCGCTCGCGGGCTACGCACGTGTTCGCCGACCGCGCGGAGATCGTGCTCGACGAGTACGCGCCGGTCGATCTGTTCCACCAGATCGACCTTGCGGTGCTCTCGCCGCTGCAGCGCTCGCTGTCGATCTCCGCGCCTGCCGGATGATCGACCGGGGACGTTGATGGGTTGAGACGGGCTTTCGTAGTCGTCCTTGACGCGTGCGGCGTCGGCGCGCTCCCTGACGCCGCCGACTATCGCGATGCCGGCGCCAACACGCTCGGTCATCTGGCGCGGGAGTCGGATGGGCTCGATCTGCCCACGCTCGGGCGGCTCGGGCTCGGATCGATCATCCCCCTCGAAGGGGTCCCGCCCGCGGAACGTCCCGTCCTTCACGGCCGCCTGCATGCGCTCGGCCCCGGCAAGGACTCGACAGCCGGCCACTGGGAGCTGATGGGCGTGGTGATCGCCGCGCCGCTACCGGCCTACCCGCGCGGGTTCCCCGCCGAGGTGATCGACCTGATCAGCTCGGCGAGCGGCCGCGAGGTCCTCTGCAACCGGCCCTCCAACGGGATCGAGGCGATCGAGCGATTCGGCTCGGCACAGCTCGAGACGGGCTCGCTGATCGTCTACACGAGTCAGGACTCGGTCCTCCAGATAGCCGCTCACATCGAGCTCGTCGCACCCGAGGAGCTGTACTCGATCTGCCAGGCAGTCCGCGACCGGCTTCCGCCAGAGCACGCCGTCGGCCGTGTGATCGCGCGCCCGTTCCAGGGGCCGGGAGGGGAGTTCCAGCGTACCGAGGGCAGGCGCGATTTCTCGTTGGCGCCACCTGCGCGCAGCTATCTGCAGGAGCTCCAGACCAGCGGCGGGGAGGTCCACACCGTCGGCAAGGTCGGTCAACTGTTCGGCGGCGTCGGGATCGACTTCCAACATCCCGGAGCGACGAGCGCTCGCGCGCTGGAGGAGACCACCGAACTGCTGCGCTCGCTCGACTCGGGGCTCGTGTTCACCAACCTCGTCGACACCGACCAGGTTTACGGCCACCGCCACGACCTTCCCGGGTTTCATCAGGCGCTGCGGGAGGTCGACGCGTTCGTCGCGCGGTGGCTGGAGCTGCTTGGGCCCGAGGACCTGCTTGTGCTGACCGCCGATCACGGCTGCGATCCGACTTCCCCCAGGACGGACCACACCCGGGAGCACGCGCCGCTGTTGGCAGTCTTCGATGGTGGCGGATCGCGGCGCCACGATGGGCCCCTGGCCGACGTCGGGGCCAGCGTGCTGTGGTGGCTTGAGGGTCGGGGAGCGCCCGCGCTGCCAGGCGAATCCTTCATCTGAACTGTCGCCCGCGAAAGCGCATCGCGAGTCACTAGCGTTGTATGAGATGCCCGAGCTCCCTGAAGTCGAGACGATCCGCCGCCAGCTCGCGCCCCACCTCGAGGGGCGAACGATCGTGAACGTCGAGATCCTCGATCCCCGCTGGACACGCCCGCTTGCACCCGCCTCCGTCGAGCAGGAGTTGCGGGGCGCCGTCGTTGAGCGAGTGGGGCGATCGGGGAAGTACCTCGTGTGGACGCTCTCGGGCGCGCGCTACCTGCTCGTGCACCTGCGGATGACGGGCGCGCTCCTGTTCGACCCCGCGGTCGAGCCGCCGCATACGCGCGTGCGCTTCGAGCTCGACCAGCGCCACCGGCTCGCATACGTCGACCCGCGCCGCTTCGGGACCGGCCACCTGCTGTTCGGCTCGGCTGCGTGCGACGCGTACCTCGCGAGCAGGCTCGGGGTCGAGCCGTTCACGCCAGAGTTCACCTCCGAGTACCTTCGCCAACTGGCGCGCGGTCGAAAGGCGCCGGTCAAGGCCTTCGTGCTCGACCAGCGGCGGATCGCCGGCGTCGGCAACATCTACGCCGACGAGGCGTTGTTCCGGGCGGGAATCCATCCGTTGCGTGCAGCGGGCCGGCTCACCCCGGCGCAGTGGACACGGCTGCGTGACGGGATCGAGGATGCGCTTGCGGCGGGGATCGACGCCAAGGGCGCCACGATTGACGACTTCCGCCACGTCGACGGCGCGAGTGGCTCCTTCCAGGACCGCTTCCTGGTGCACCGGCGCGCGGGGGAGCCGTGCCCCGAGTGCGGCCGCGCGGTGCGAAAGATCGTCGTCGCCGGACGCGGGACATACGTCTGCGAGCACTGCCAGCCGAAGCCCCGACGGCAGCGAGTCGCCTGATCCGCGGCACTGAGCTCTAGCGGCTGCTTCTGTCCTTTGCCTTTGGCCCGCGGCTCACGCGGATGTGCCCCAGACGGGCCGGGATCCTGCCGGAAACGCGCTGGGTCAGCGACAGTGGCTTCTGCCAGCGCCGCGGGTCCAACTCGGCCCCGCAGATCGCGCAGCCCGCAGCGAACGGAGTGACCCGGTCACCGCACTGAGGGCAATAGGCAGGATGCATGAACCAAGCTTGCCGCGACCAGTTCTGCCGGGGATAAAGCATCGATCAGGCGTGTCGAAGAATCCGGCCGGCGGGATGATCGCCCGCGCTCGCTGTGCGCTCCATCATGCGAGCGGGGTCGACCGCACGAAAGCCGAAGCGCTCGTACAGCCCGTGGGCATCGGCGGTGCCGAGCACGAATCGAAGCCCGGCAAGCGCGGGATCGCCGAGCACGGTCTCCACGAGCCAAACGCCGAGACCTTTCCCCCGATGCTGCTCGAGCACGAACACGTCCGCAAGCCACGCGAATCTCGCTTTATCGGTCACGACTCGAGCGAAGCCGGCCTGGTCGCCGCCGCCCGCAAACAGGCCGAAGACGAGCGAGTTCTGGATCGCTCGCTCGACGACTTCGCGCGGAATGTTCGGCGACCAGTAGCTCGTTCGCAGGAATCGCCAGATCGCCTCGCGGTCGAGCCGGGCCGGATCGGTGCTGATCAGGTAGCCGTCGCGCTGCCGCTCCATGGTCGCGAGATTGAAGCGCATGCGCTCTCAATCATGCGTCTCCCTGGTATCGGGCAGGGCACTGATGGCCAGCCCTGACCATTTGCCGGAACGTCCTTGACCCGACCTTCAGGGACATCGGCACCGGCGAGCGCTCAGCACCGGTGCGCGGATGGGCCAGCGGACCCGCTACCTGGACGCAGGATTTCGGTCTGCAGATGAACCAGTCGACCCGCTCTCACAACCAGGGCCCGGCGAGCGGGTGCCTGTACCGCTGATCGGCCGACGCCCGCTGATCTGCCCCGACGCTAGGCGGCGAGCAGCTCGGTGAGCCGGCCCGCGCGATCGGCGGCGAGCAGCTCAGCGAATCCGCCGATCGTCTCCTCGCCGACGACGATCTGCGGGAACGTCGTCATCCCGGTGATGCTCGAGAGCTTCGTGCGACCGTCCGGGTCGCGTGCCAGATTCAGTTCCTGATAGCTAATCCCGCGACGCTCGAGCAGCGCCTTGGCGCTCATGCACAGCGAGCATTGATCGGTCGTGTAGACGGTGACGGGCCTCATTACTTCACAAAATATAGCGCGCGGACGAGGTGCACGCGGCGCGCGGCGAGCGCCGCTGGGAGGATTGTGCCCGGACCGCTGAAGACCGAAGCGATAGTTCTGCGCTCGATCCGCTACGGGGAGGCCGACCGGATCCTGCATCTCTACACGCCGCGCCACGGTCGGCTGGGCGCGATCGCCAAGGGAGCGCGCCGGGCTCGCAGCCGCTTCGGGGCGCGGCTCGAGCCGTTCTTCCACGTTCGCCTGGTTCTGCATGAAGGACGCGGGGATCTGCACACGGTGACGAGCGCCGACACGGTTGCGGCTCACGCGGCGCTCAGGGATCGCTCCGCGACACTGGACTGCGCCGCGCGGGCCTGCGATGCGGTCGCGCGCCTGTTCGAGACCACGGACCCGCATCCGGAGGTGTTCACGCTGCTTGCCAACGAGCTTTCCCTGCTGAGCTCCGATCCGGCCCACGCCAGACCGGCCAACGGCCTTGCGTTCCGCTTGAAGCTGCTGCTGGCCGCCGGGATCCTCCCGCAGCTGGCGACCTGCGCGGGATGCGGTGAGTCAGAGGGCCTGCGCGGTTTCTCGGCGGCCGCCGGCGGGGTGGTCTGCAGCTCGTGCGAGGCCGCGGCGTTCCCGCTCGGGGAGGAGTCCTACAGGTTCCTCGTCACCGCGCTGGGAGCGTCCCTTGCCCACGCGCCGGAGGCCTCCGAGCTGGCGCTCCGCCAGGCCGAGCGCGCGATCTCCGAAACCGCCGAGCACCACGCGCACGTGCGCTTTCGGCCGCTGCTCGGCGTCCTGTGAGGAGCCCGTCACAAACTTCACTCAACGACATCGCGCGCTGTCAGAATCGGTGTCGTGAGCAAGCAGCTTCTCAGCCCGGGCTATGAGCACCCCAGAGGCGATGTCGCGGCGGACTTCGCCAAGCGCATCCGCGCGCGTGAGGAGCGGGATCTCTCGCCACGAGCGACGCGGTCCTACCCTGCCGTGCGGGCCCGTCCGGAGCCCGACTGCGGTCTGCGAACGCCGTTTCAGCGTGACCGAGATCGGATCGTTCACAGCAAGGCGTTCCGGCGGCTGAAGCACAAGACTCAGGTGTTCGTCGCGCCGACCGGCGATCACTACCGCACGCGGCTCACGCACACGCTCGAGGTCACGCAGATCTCCCGGACCGTGGCCCGCGCGCTGGCGCTGAACGAGGACCTGGTCGAGGCGATCGGGCTCGGGCACGACCTCGGACACCCGCCCTTCGGGCACATCGGCGAGGACGCGCTCGATCGCTGCCTGGCGCAGCGGTTCGGGTCCTCGTTCATGCATCACGAGCAATCGCTGCGGGTGGTGGACGTACTGGAGCGCGAAGGCCAGGGGCTGAACCTGACGACGCCGGTCCGCGACGGGATCGTCAGCCATTCCGGGCGTGCCCTCGAGCCGGCGACGCTCGAGGGCAAGATCGTGCGGCTGATGGACCGCGTCGCCTACATCAACCACGACATCGATGATGCCGTGCGCGCCGGGGTGATTTCCTCGGCCGACCTCCCGGCCCCGGTGATCGGGATACTCGGTGACACGGGTCCGCGCCGGATCGACACGCTGGTACACGACCTGGTCGAGCACTCAGCCGTCGCCGGCGAGATCGTCCAGGGTGCGGTGATCGGCGGTGCGATGGCGGAGCTGCGGGCGTTCATGTTCGACCGCGTGTATCTGGGGCCTGAAGCGACGCGCGAGCACGCCAAGATCCACGTGGTCGTGGGCTCGCTGTTCGATCACTACTGCGATCACCCCGAGGAGATCCCCGCGTCGATTCCCCGGGGGTCACTCGATCGCAGGGTCACCGATTACCTCGCGGGGATGACCGACCGCTTCTGCATCCACGTTTTCGAGGGGCTGAGCGTTCCGGTCTCGTTCGCGCCGTGACGCGGTATACCCAGGATTCCCGCGATCGCGTGCGCGATGCGGTCGACATGGTCGCGCTTGTCTCCCCGCGCAGCGAGCTACGGCGGGCCGGGGTCAACAGCTACTTCGGACGCTGCCCTTTCCACGAGGAGCGCACGGCTTCGTTCCACGTCAGTCCCGACGACAGGCTCTACCACTGCTTCGGCTGCCAGGCCTCGGGCGATCCGTTCAACTTCGTGATGGAGACCGAGGGACTTGATTTCACCGGCGCGCTCGAGGCGCTCGCGGACCGCTTCGGGGTCCAGCTGGAGACAGAGGCCGAGGACCCTGGCGCGGCCTCGCGCCGCCAGCGGCGTGAGCGGCTGCATTCGCTGATGGCCCGGGCGGCGGCCTACTACGCGCGGTACCTGTGGGAGTCCAGCGAGGCGGAGCCGGCGAAGGACTATCTGCTCGGCAGGGGCCTGAGCGAGGAGATGCTCCGCGAGTTCCGCGTCGGGTACGCCCCGAGCGCGTGGGATCGGATCCTGCTGGCTTCGCGCAAGGCCGGCTTCAGCGACGAGGAGCTGCTGGCGGTCGGGCTGGCGCAGCGCTCGCACACCAACCCTGGGCGGATCTTCGACCGCTTCCGCGAGCGGATCATGTTTCCCGCGGCCGATTCGCGCGGCCGGGTGCTCGGCTTCGGCGCGCGGGCGATGCGCTCCAACCAGCCGCCGAAGTATCTGAACACGTCTGACGGCGAGCTCTACCACAAGCGCAACGTACTGTTCGGGATCGATCTCGCGCGCGCCGCTGCGGCGCGCGCGGCGCGGGTGATCCTGGTCGAGGGCTACACCGATGTGCTCGCCCTTCACCAGGCCGGGCTGCGCAACGCGGTCGGGATCATGGGCACGTCGCTGACGGAGGAGCAGGTAGCCGAGCTCGAGCGCGTCGTAGGTGTCTCAGGGGTGCTCGAGCTGTGCCTCGACGCCGACCGCGCAGGCCAGGAGGCGATGCTGCGCGCTTCCAGGCTGGCAGCGGGTCGCAAGCTCGAGCTCCGGGTGGTCCCGCTACCGGAGGGATTGGACCCCGCCGAGCTGATCGAGCGCGATGGCGCGGACAAGTTGCGCGAGCGCGTCGAGGCCTCAGTGCCGTTCGTGGTCTTCGACGTCGAGCGAATCCTCGCGCGCGCCGACACGCGCAGCGCCGAGGGTCGCGACCGTGCGATCGGCGACCTCCGGCCGGTGCTCGGCGGACTACCGCCGAGCGTGCTCAGGGAAGACCTCCTGCGCCGGGTGGCGGGCCGGCTCGAGCTCTCCGAGGGCAGCCTCGCGTCGTTGATCGCCGACCGCGGCTCCCCGCGATCAGCGCCCGCCGCGGGCGCCGGCCGCTCGGAGATGATCGACCCGGCTGTACGCACCGAGCGCGGTTTTCTGGTCCTGTGCGTCGCCCTGCCCGAGGCGGGGCGTCGAGCGCTTCAGGCGATCGATCCCGAGCAGCACCTGACCAGCGAGCGGCTGCGCCGCGCCGCCCGCCACCTCGCCGGCCAGACCGAGATGCCGCTCAGCGGCCTCGCGCCCGACGACGAGGAGCTGGCGCGCGTGATGGCCGACCTGGTCGCGCGCGCAGGCCGCGCCGGCGAGGTCTCCGAAGAGCAGCTCGAGCAGCAGCGATTGCTGCTCGAGCGAGCCCGGATCGAGCGGGCGATCCGCCGCGCGCGCGAGGAGGGGGGGACGAAGACGCGCGAGCTCGCGCGCGAGCGCGAACAGGTGCTGGGCGAGATCCGCGCGATCGACGTGCGGATGGAGAAGGCGGTGTGACCGGCGACGGTCGCCCAGATCAGGCGCCCCCACGTTCGCGTTGGACGTCGTTCGTCGCGGACCCCGGTGACGCCAGGCTGCGGACACTGCACGAGGAAGGAAACCCGCCGCACCGCGCCCGCGTCGAGCACAACCGCGACACGATCCTCGTGCACCTGAGCGGCGAGGAAGGGTCGGGGTGGACTGTGCTCGCCGTCGACCGAGTCAGCAGGCGCTGGGCGGTGGGGCAGGCGAGGAGGCAGTTGGATGCGGGCAACCCCTTGGTATGCTCGTGTGGCGGTCCCCG
>CABDYZ010000382.1_pt1 | contig 11311 bp, 11 predicted proteins | sample 3132061 | NCBI WGS metagenome assembly CABDYZ01 (sample SAMEA5534339, study PRJEB31848) | metagenome | biome: tundra; feature: field; material: soil | place: USA | collected 2013-05 | depth 0.45 m
GCGTGCGGCGGCGCTGCACGCGCTCGCCGAGGCCGAGCGCAGCGGAAGCACGTGCATGCCGCTCGACGCCCTGCTGGCGGCGCTCGCGGAGCTGCTCGGCACGCCGGGCGCCGGGACACCGGCGTCGGAGGCGTTCATCGACGCCCTCGTGCAGTCAGGCGACCTGGTCCGCGCGGGGCAATGGATCTATCGTAAGCAGACCGCCGAGCTCGAGGCGGAGCTGGCGCAGAGGGTGGCCGAGCTGGTGCGCCAGCCGCCGAACGACCGGCTGCGCGAGCCGCCCGCGGACGCCGCACCGGCCGGTGACGAGCAGCTGACGGCCGAGCAGTTCGCCGGGGTTCGCAACGCGCTCACCCGCAGGCTGTCGCTGATCACCGGAGGCCCGGGCACCGGAAAGACGGCCTCGATCCGGACGATCGCGGCGGTCGCCGCCGGCCAGGGCGCGCGCGTACTGCTGGTTGCGCCGACGGGCAGGGCAGCGATCCGGATGAGCGAGGCCAGCGGCGTTCGCGCCAAGACCGTGCACTCGGCGCTCGGCTGGATCCCGGGAGAAGGGCCGACGCATGACGAGCAGGACCCGCTGGCCGCCGACCTGCTGATCGTCGATGAGACCTCGATGGCGAACCTCGAGCTGCTGGTCACGCTGCTGCGCGCGGTCGGCTCGGGCGCCCACGTGGTGCTGGTCGGCGACGCCGATCAGCTCGCGCCGGTGGGCGCGGGAAAGCCGTTTGCCGAGTTGATCTCCTCGGAGACGGTCCCGACCGCCCGGCTGAACCACATCTTCCGCCAGGCTGCGGGCAGCATGATCGTCCAGGGCGCCCACGCGATCCGCCGCGGCGAGGCGCCGAGCTTCACGGCGGACGAGGGTATGCGCCGCGACCTGTTCCTGATCGAGCGAGCCGATCCCCGCGCCGCGCGGGAGGAGATCGTCTCGCTGGTCTCCCGCCGGCTCCCCGAGCACTACGACGTCGACCCCGTGCGCGACATCCAGGTGTTCGCGCCCGTGTACAAGGGGGAGCTCGGGATCGACGCGCTCAACGACGCGCTGCGCGAGGTGCTCAACCCGGACGGGGAGCCGGTCCGCGGAGGGCGGCTGCGGATCGGCGACAAGCTGATGATGACGGGCCGCAACCTGCACGAGCTGGGACTGATGAACGGGACGCTGCTGCGGCTGCTGGACGAGGTCTCGGGCGCCGACGGGGCCGATGACCCGGCGCTGATCCTCGGCTCCGAGGAGACGATCTTCCGGCTCCCGCTCGAGCAGTCAGACCGGCTACGTCCCGCCTACGCCTGCTCGGTTCACCGCGGCCAGGGAATCGAGCTTCCGGTCGCCGTGATCGTCGCGCACCCGGCCGCCGGCGCGTTCTTCCTGCGTAGGGAGATGCTCTACACGGCGGTCACGCGGGCGCGGCTGGCGACGGTGATCGTCGGTACCCGAGCGGTGATCGCGCGCGCCGCCCGCACGCCCGACACCGGCCGCAGGCACGGCCGCCTGGCGGAGCGGCTGGCCGAGCGTTAGGGGCGTCCGGAGCTGTACCGTGCGCGCGGATGCAAGCCCTGATCCTCGCCGCCGGCGAGGGAACCCGATTGCGGCCGCTGACCTCGACCGTGCCCAAGCCGGTGGTCCAGCTCGCCAACCGCCCCTTCGTCTCGTTCATGATCGAGTGGCTGCGCGGCCACGGCGTCGACGACGTCGTCCTCTCATGCGGGTTCCTCGCCGATGGCGTACGCCGCGTCCTGGGTGAGGGGGAGGACCTTGGGGTGCGGATCCGCTACGTCGAGGAGCCGACGCCGCTGGGCACCGGAGGCGCGCTGCGCTTCGCCGGCGAGCTACTCGACGAGCGCTTCGTGATGCTCAACGGCGACCTCCTGACCGACATCGACTTGACCGCCCAGCTTGCCCAGCACGTGCAGACCGGGGCGCGCGCGACGATCGCCCTGATCGCCGTCGAGGACCCATCCGCATACGGGCTCGTGCGTTGCAATCCCGACCATTCGGTGTCCGAGTTCTTGGAGAAGCCCAGCCCTGACGAGATCGACACCGACCTGATCAACGCGGGCGCCTACATCCTCGAGCGCTCGGTGCTCGACGAGATGGCGCCACCGGGCACGAACATCTCGATCGAGCGCGACGTGTTCCCGTCGCTCGTCGGCCGCGGCCTGCACGGGTTCGCGGCCGAGGGCTACTGGCTCGACATCGGCACCCCCGAGCGCTACCTCCAGGCCACGTTCGACATCCTCGAGGGCAACGTCACGACCGAGCTCGGGGCGCGGCTCGAGGACGCACGCCACACGCTCGCCGACGGCGCCCGCGTAGAGGGCCGGCTGGTGGCGCCGGTGCTCGTGGGCGAGGGATCGAGTGTCGCCCGCGGCGCGATCGTCGGCGGCCGCGTGGTGCTGGGAAGCGATGTGACCGTCGCGGCGCGCGCGCATGTCGAAAATTCGGTCGTACTCGACGGCGCGAGCATCGGCGCCGGGACCCACGTGAGCTCGTCGATCGTCGGCCCCGGCGCCTCGGTCGGCGAGCGCTGCCACATCGAGGGCGGCGTGGTGCTTGGCGAGCGCGTGACGCTCGGCTCGGGGAACATGCTGAGCGCCGGAGCGCGGCTGTTCCCGGGGGTGGAGCTGCCGGACGGCGCGATCCGGTTCTAAGCGCCCGGCTTTACACCTCCACCGTCGACATGTCCGGGTAGCGGTCGCCGGCGGTCACGCCGGGGGGCGCGGCCTCGTCGAGCCGGTGAAGGTCGTCGGCACTCAGTTCGACTTCGGTTGCCGCGACGTTCTCCTCGAGGTAGCGCCTGCGCTTGGTGCCGGGGATCGGGACGACGTCCTCGCCCTGGTGATGGACCCACGCGAGTGCGAGCTGCGCCGCGGTGATGCCCTTCTCCTCGGCGATCTCCCGGACGCGCTCGACGATCTCCATGTTGCGCTCGAAGTTCTCCCCCTGGAAGCGGGGGTTCTCGCGGCGGAAGTCACCCTCCGGGAGGTCCTCGGGCGAGCGGAAGCGACCCGACAGGAAGCCCCGGCCGAGCGGGCTGTAGGCGACGAACCCGATCCCGAGCTCCCGTGTGGTCGGAAGGATCCGGTTCTCCACATCGCGCGTCCACAGCGAGTACTCGGTCTGCAGCGCCGAGATCGGGTGCACCTGGTGCGCGCGGCGGATCGTCTCGGGGGCTGCCTCAGACAGCCCGAGGAACCGGACCTTGCCTTCCTGAACCAGCTCCGCCATCGCCCCGACCGTCTCCTCGATCGGGACCTTCGGGTCGACCCGGTGCTGGTAGTAGAGATCGATCTGCTCGACCCCGAGTCGCTGAAGCGAGGCGTCGCACGCCTGGTGGACGTACTCGGCGTCGCCGCGGACGCCGAGGCGCTCGCCGTTCTCGCCGCGGACGTTGCCGAACTTCGTGGCCAGCACGACCTCGTCGCGTCGGCCCTGGATCGCGCGGCCGACGAGCCGCTCGTTGGTGAACGGGCCGTACATGTCGGCGGTGTCGAGGAAGTTCACCCCCAGCTCGAGCGCCCGGTGGATCGTCGCGATCGATTCCTCGTCGTCACCCTCGCCGTAGAACTCGGACATCCCCATGCACCCGAGCCCCTGCATCGACACCTCGAGTCCCTGCGTTCCAAGCTTGCGCGTCTGCATCGTGCCTCCTGTCGTGGCTATTTCTTCCAGCTACCACGATTAGCACGCTTCAACCCAAGTGCACGAGCATCTTTCCGAGGTTCTCGCCCCGCAGCAGCCCGATCAGCGCCTCGGGTGCCTGTTGGATTCCCTCGACGACCGTCTCGCGGTAATGGAGCCGGCCCTCGCGCAGCCACCCGCCGACCTCCTGGACGAATTCGCCCATCCGCTGGAAGTGGTCCGAGACGATGAACCCGCGCAGCGTCAGCCGCTTGCCAATCGCCATCGGCAGGTTGCGGGGGCCGGGCGGCGCCTCGGTCGCGTTGTAGAGCGAGATCGCGCCGCACATCGCGACCCGGCCGAACGGACGCAGCGCCGAGAGCGCGGCCTCGAAATGCTCGCCGCCGACATTGTCGAAGTACACGTCGATCCCGTCCGGGGCGGCCTCGGCGAGCAGCGCGTGGACCGGCCCGTCGCGGTAGTTGAAGGCGGCGTCGAAGCCGAGATCCCTGAGGAGATAGGTGACCTTCTCCTCGGAGCCCGCGCTCCCGAGCACCCAGGAGCCCTTGAGCTTGGCGATCTGGCCCACGATCGAGCCGACGGCGCCGGCGGCGGCTGAAACAAAGACCGCGTCGCCGTCCTTGAGGCCTGCGATCTCGAGCAGCCCGACGTACGCGGTCAAGCCCGGCATCCCGAGCACCGACAGGTAAGCCGACGCCGGCGCCAGTGCGGTGTCGATCGGCTGTACGTGCTCGGCGTTGACGAGCGCGTACTCGCGCCAGCCGAGGTTGTGCAGCACCCGCTGTCCCGGCGTGATCTGCTCGGAGCCCGAGGCGACCACCTCGCCGACGGCGCCGCCCTCGAGCGGCTGCTCGAGCTTGAACGGCGGCACGTAGGACTGGACGTCGTTCATCCGTCCGCGCATGTACGGGTCCACCGACATCCACTCGTTGCGGACCAGCAGCTCGCCCGGGCCCGGGTCGGGGACGTCGACCTCGACGACCCGGAAGTCGCTCGTCTTCGGCTCGCCGGCCGGACGCGCGGCGAGCTGGACCTCGCGAGACTTCATCCGTACAACCGTACGAGGCACTCGGCCACGCACACCGGCTTCTCGGAGTCCTTGACCTCGATCGTGCCCTTGACCTTGACCTGAAGGCCTCCGGGGAGCTCGGTGACCTCGACGATCTCGCCGCCGCCGCGCCACCGCGCTCCGACCGGCAGCGGCGCCGGGAAGCGGACCTTGTCGAGGCCGTAGTTGATGCCCATCTGGGCGTCTGAGACTTTCATCAGCTCACCCATCACCGGCGCCATCAGCGACAGCGTCAGGTAGCCGTGCGCGACAGTCCCGCCGAACGGCGTCTGCTTGGCGCGCTCGGGATCGACGTGGATGAACTGGTGATCGTCGGTCGCGTCGGCGAACATGTTGACGCGCTCCTGAGTCATCTCCTGCCACTCGGTGTAGCCGAGGTCCGTGCCCGCGGCCTGGCGCAAACCCGCCATGTCCATCGTCGTCGCGTTCGAGGTCGTCATCTGCGGCTCCAAGCGTCGGGGATAAGGCGCGCCAACGCTATCACCGGCCTCGTGCGCGGGTAGGGTTTGCCCGGTGGTGAGCCGATGGCGTTTGCCCGGTGGTGAGCCGATGGCGGTGATCGCCCTGTCCGCGTCCTACGGAGCCGGCGGCACCGTGGTCGGGCCCGAGCTCGCGCAGCGGCTCGGCGTGCCGTTCGTCGATCGAGCGATCCCGGCCGCGGTCGCCGAGCGCCTCGAGGTCCCCGTCGACGATGCCGCGGCACACGACGAGGGGGTCCGCGAGAGCTTCATCGACCGGCTGCTGCGTGGATTCGTCGGCACCGATATCGGGGTCCCGGCGCCGGTCCCTGCGGAGACCTTCACCTCCGAGGACTTCCGCAAGGCCACCGAGGAGGTCCTGCTCGTTCAAGCAGCCACCGGCGAGGGGGTGATCCTCGGCCGCGCCGCGGTCATCGTTCTGAAGGACGATCCGCGCGTGTTCCGGGTCCGCCTCGACGGGCCGCGCGAGGCCCGGATCATGCAGGCGATGAAGCTTGGCGGCATCGACCGCCAAGCCGCCGAGCGCGCGCTGGCGCGCCTGGACCGCACCCACGCCGAGTACGCCAAGCAGTTCTACGGAGTCGATCTGGGGAGCTCCTCGCACTACCACCTGGTGATCGATTCGACCGCGATCGAGACCAGCGCCTGCGTCGAGCTGATCGCGCAGGCGGCAGGATCGCTCGCCCAGGACGCCTGAGGCGTACGATTTGAGAACATGACCGCGCTCGGCATATCGCTGCTCGTGGTGGGAGCGATTCTGGTCGCACTCGAGGCCCACGTGCCGAACTTGGGCGTGCTCGGCGGCCCCGGCGTAATCGCGCTCGGCGCCGGTGCGCTGCTGGCGGTCGGCGGGCTCGGCGGAGGCCTCGCGCTGGGGCTTCTCAGCGCGCTGGTACTGGTGGCGTCAGGCGTGGGAGTGCTTGCGCTCACCTTCCGCAAGGGGATCGCGGTGCGCGGGCGCACCGTCCGCGCCGGACCCGAGCGGCTGATCGGCCAGCTGGGGATCGTGCGCCGCTGGGAGGAGCCCGGCGGCAAGGTGCTCGTCGACGGCGCCCTGTGGCGGGCTCGGCACTCGTGGCCGGCGGAGCAGCAGCTCGAGCTGCATGAGGGGGACCCGATCGTGGTCGAGCGACTCGACGGCCTGACGCTCGCGGTCCGCCGGGCAGAGGACTGGGAGCTTGTGCGGTGATCACCGCGATCGTGATCGTGCTGGTCGTGCTGGCGGTGATCGGGGTGAGCGCCTTCACCGCCTCGGTGCGGGTGCTGCGCGAGTACGAACGCGCGGTGGTCTTCCGGCTCGGACGGCTGATGGATCAGCGCGGTCCCGGGCTGGTGCTGCTGGTGCCGACGATCGACCGGATGGTGCGGGTCAGCCTACGCACCGTGACGCTGACGGTCCCGCCGCAGGAGATCATCACGCGCGACAACGTGCCGGCGCGCGTAACAGCCGTGGCGTACTACCGGATCGTCGATCCCAACAACGCGGTCACGCAAGTCGAGAGCTTCGACAGCGCCACCCTCCAGATCGCGCAGACGACGCTTCGCTCGGTGCTCGGCGGCGCCGACCTCGACACGCTGCTGGCGGAGCGCGAGCGGCTCAACGACGAGCTCCAGCACATCATCGACGCGCAGACCGAGCCATGGGGGATCAAGGTCACCTCCGTCGAGATCAAGGACGTCGAGATCCCGCAGTCGATGCAACACGCGATCGCCCGCCAGGCCGAGGCCGAGCGCGAGCGCCGCGCCAAGATCATCAACGCCGAAGGCGAGTTCCAGGCCGCCGCCAAGCTCGCCGAGGCCGCGGACGTGATCGGCCGCAACCCGACGACGCTCCAGCTCCGCTACCTCCAGACGCTGCGCGAGATCGGCGGCTCGCAGAACTCGACGGTCGTGTTCCCGATGCCGATCGACCTGATCAGACCGGTGCTCGACGCGATCGGGCGCGGGGGACAGGGGACCGGCGCGGCTGGACAGGGCTCGGAGCGCCCGGCGGAGGAGCCCGCATCGCTGGAGGCCGGCACCGAGCGCTCGCTGAAAGCGGGCGAGGCCGACTCCGGCGCTCGCTCCGAGGCGCAGACCGCCAAGGACGAACCAGACGCCTGAGCGGCGCGCTCGATCGTCGTGACTCGCGACCGCGAAGCGGGCGACACCCGCGGCTAAGCTTGGCGGGGCGTGGGATCGCAGACGGAGACCGAGGGGCACAGCCCCATCAGTTCCGCGGCGTCGACGGCGGCACGCGCCGCGAAGGTGATCGTCGTGATGCCGGCGCGCAACGCGGCGAGAACGCTCGAGGCGACGGTTTCGGCGATCCCGACCGACGTCGTCGACGAGGTGATCCTGGTCGACGACAAGTCGACCGACGCGACGCTCGACGTCGCTCGACGGCTCCCGCTGCACCTGATCTGGCATCCACACAACGTCGGCTACGGCGGGAACCAGAAGACGTGCTACCTCGAAGCGCTGCAGCGCGGCGCCGACGTGGTCGTGATGCTGCACCCCGACGGTCAGTACGAGCCGTCGCTGATCCCGCGGATGGTCGAGCCGATCCTGCGAGGGGAGGCCGACATGGTGCTCGGGTCGCGACTGACCGAGCCCGGCGCCTGGCGCGCGATCGGGATGCCCCGCTACAAGTTCATCGCCAACCGTGGCCTGACCGTGATCGAGAACAGGGTGCTCGGCACCGGCTTCAGCGAGCTGCACACCGGCTACCGCGCGTTCTCGCGCCAGCTGCTGCTGACGGTCCCGTTCCTTCGTAACTCGATCGACTTCGTGTTCGACTCCGAGATGGTGATGCAGTCGGTGCACTTCGGCTTCAGGATCGCCGAAGTGCCTGCCCGCACTCGCTACTTCCCGGGTGCGTCGTCGGCGTCGTTCGGACAGTCGGTCGTGTACGGGCTGAAGACTCTCGGAGCGGCCGGCCGGCTGATCCTGCACCGGGCGCACCTGCTTCGCTCGCGGAAGTTCATGCCCTAAACCTAAAGCGGCCGGTCGCAGACCGCCACCAAGTCGATCGAGTCCTCGAGCTGCTCCGGGGACAGCCAGAAGTCCTCGGGCCCGATCTCGAGCGCCCCGGGGCGCGGCGTCATGCGATCGCCCCGCAGGCGCCGGTCGTACAGGCGCTGGCGCAGCCGGCGGGGAACGAGCCGGCGCAGGCGCAGCGGGTCGCGCGCCAGCAGGCGATCGAGCTCGCGGCGCTCGTCGTCGTGGATCGCTCGGTAGCGCGCTGAGACCTGCAGGCCGAGTACCTCCACCGATTCGAAGAATCGGGCGCACAGCTCGTGCAGCTCGCGCGCGTCGTACTCGACGTAGTGGTAGGGATCAATGATCTCGTCGGGGCGTCCGAAGGTCAGCCGGTTGGGGGTGATCAAGATCGCCCGGCCGCCGGGCACGAGCACGCGCACCACCTGATCGAGCACCCGCCCGGGATCGGGGACGTGCTCGATCGACTGGATCGAGACGACCGAGGCGAAGCTGGCCCGCTCGAACGGCAGGTCCCGCATGTCGGCCTGGTGCGTCTCGCGCTCTTGCCCCGCGAGCGCGGAGGCCTCCAGGTCGACGCCCACCGTCACACGAGGCGAGAGCGCGGTCCACGAGTGACCGGTGCCGCAGCCGAGGTCCAGCACGCGGCCCTCACCGAGCAGCGACGCGCTCAGCCGGTACTCCGCCCGATGGCGCTGGAAGCTCGGGTTGAAGCCCCCCTGCCCGCTGCTCACCCGCTCCCCGGAGATCACCGGCACGCGGCTGAGGGTAACGAGCGCGGTGTCACGCGAGGCTCGAGCGATGGCCCCCGGCCCGCGGGCCGCGCACCGGCCTCGCCGGGACGGCGATCTCGATCGGCACGCGGGCGCTGCGCCGCAACGCCCGCCGCGCGCGCAGCGCGTAGGGCACGAGCGGCGCCGCCGAGGCCAGCGCGCGCAGGTGCGCGCGCAGCCGGCGCTCGTGCAGCGCGTGCCACGCCCAGCCAAGCTGGCGGTAGACGACCAGCGGCAGCCACTGCGCCGGGAAGAACTTGGCCACCAGCAGGATCGTGTTGCGCGTCACGAGCGCCTGGTGCCCGCCGGAGAGCTGCCGTGATGAGCCCTCGCCGGCGTGCAGCGCGATCGCCGGCTCGTAGCGGCAGTGCCACCCGGCGAGCGCCAGGCGCAGCGCCAGGTCGACGTCCTCGAGGTAGGCGAAGTAACGCTCGTCGAAGCCGCCGAGCTCGAGCGTCACCGATCGGCGGTAGAGCGCCGCCCCGGCACATGCGCCGAACACCGTTCCTGGGCCATCCCATGGCCCTTGTTCGCGGCGAAAGCGCCCGCGCTGCTCGCACGCTCCGTCGCGGCGGAGGATGTCGCCGGCGTCGTAGACGATCGACGGGTCCTCGAGCGCGAGCATCTTGCAGGCGACCGACGCCGCGCCCGCGTCCGCCGCCAGCGCCCCGGCCAGGCGGGCAAGCCAGTCGGGGGCCACGGTCACGTCGGTGTTGAGCAGCGCGACGAGCTCTTGCGAGGCCGCCTCCAGCCCGCGGTTGGCGGCGTGGGCGAAGCCGGTATTTCGGCCGAGGGCGAGCACCCGGACCTGTGGGTGCTGCGAGCGCAGGTAGTGCACCGAATCGTCGGTGGATCCGTTGTCGACGACGATCACCTCCGCGGGCACGAGCTCGCCGCCCGCGAGCGCGCCGAGGCACGAGTCGAGCCACTCCCGGCCGTTCCAGTTCGGGATCACGACCGACACCGCGGGCGCGGCGACGCTCACCGCGCCCGCCCTTCGCCAGCTGCGCCGATCGAGGATGATCTGCAGATGGCGACGACGATCTCCCGGGCCGGGCTGCTCGTGCTGGCGCTGGTGGCGATTGCGTGGTTCGCGCTCGCAGTACGCCAGGCGCAGGACACCAACGGGGCGACCGCGCTGCTCAGCGCGCCCGCTCCGCTGAGCGCGCAGCAGGCGCAGCGGGCGCGCTCGCTGCTGAGCTCCGCCGGCACGCTCAACCCAGATTTGACGGTAGACCTGCTTCGTGGGCAGCTCGCCCTCGACCAGCACCACAGCGCAGCGGCCGAGCGGATCCTCGAGTCGGTTACCCGGCGCGAGCCGCTGAATTTCCTGGCCTGGACGCAGCTGGCATTCGCGGCGGCGCGCCGCGGCGACCGCCGGACCCTGGTCGTGGCCGCACGACACCTGTCGGCGCTGTTTCCGAAGGTCAAGTAAGCCGCCCGGCAGCGATCACGCGATCGAGCAGCTCGTCGGGGAACGACTGCTCCCAGCGCGTGCTCCAGTTGACCTCCGCGCCCGTCAGGCGCCTCGCGCTGTCACCGGCGGCAGCGGCGGCGGCACGGAGTCCGGCCGCGATCCCCTCGACGGTCGGCTCGACCGTCAGCAGGTTCGACGAGATCGCCGCCAGCGCCTCCGGGGTCTTGTTCTCGAAGCGGTTGGTGACGGTCAGCATCCCCGCCGAGGCCATCTCCAGTGGAACCAGGCTGGGATGGGGCGTGTACATCAGCGCCAGGCCGACGTCGTGCTCGCGCAGCAGGGCGGCGTACGCGCCCTGGTCCGTGCGCGGGATCAGCCGCATCGCCCGGCGACCGAGGGCGATCCGGCCGGCGCCGCCGACGGAGCCGATCGCGTCCAGCTCCCAGCGATCGTCGAACACCGGATCCTCGAGCGCGCGCGCGAGGCCGAGAACGCCGAGCTCGAACATGTTGCGCGCCGCGTGGGGCTCGGGGCGGGCGTAGAACAGCAGCCGGCGCGTCGGCCTCGCCGAGAGCTCCGCCTCGCCGGCCGGCGCCACCCGTGTGATCGCGTTCTGAAACGCGACCGAGTCGCGGTCCCCGTCGCGATTCCCGTTCGCATAGACGCCGATCCCGTGGGCGCGGAAGTAGCCTCGCAACAGCTCGCTGGAGAAGACCGCGAAGTGGCGGTGGGCGTAGGACTCGGCGGCGAGCGCCGCGTACGCCCCCATCGGAAACGTGAACGGCTCGTATTCCTGGATCAGGTACACGAACCGGTCGGCCTCGATCTGCTCGCAGGCGGCGTGGGCGATGTGCGCGGTCCACCAGGTGGTGGCGATGAAGCGATCGCGCCGGCTGCACTCGATCCCTGCCGCTTCCCGTCCGAACACGATCTCGACCGCGTCGAACAGTC
>CABDYZ010000384.1_pt1 | contig 11285 bp, 10 predicted proteins | sample 3132061 | NCBI WGS metagenome assembly CABDYZ01 (sample SAMEA5534339, study PRJEB31848) | metagenome | biome: tundra; feature: field; material: soil | place: USA | collected 2013-05 | depth 0.45 m
CCCAGCCAGGGATCGCGGCGCCCGAGGCGGTGCCCCCGTCGGCGAGCACCCCTCGCAGCATGTCGCGAAGCTGCGATGCCACCCCAGGGCTCAGAATCTGCTGCCCGCGCGGGACCGGGACCGGCTTTCCCCCGATCGAGGCGACGACCCGCGGAGCGCGGAGGACGCCGCCGTTGGCGATCGCGGAGTATGCCTCGACCATCTGCATCGGAGTGACTTCCTCTCCCTGCCCGAACGGGAGGGTGGCCATCGACGAACCCGAGTACTGCCACGAGTGCAGCACGATCCCCTGCTGCTCACCGGGGAGGTCGATGCCGGTGGGCGAACCGAAGCCGAACCGGTGGACCCAGGAGTCGAACCGCGTCGCGCCGAGCCGCATGCCGATCTCGTCAGCGCCGATGTTGCTCGAGACCTTCAGGATGTTCGCGACCGACAGCGTCTCGTACCCGTGGCTCTCGGCGTCGTGGATCTGGCGATCGACGAACTGAAGGACCGGCGGGATGTCGAACTGGGTATTCGGCGAGATCAGGCCGTCCTGGAGCGCCCCCGCAACGGTGATCGCCTTGAACGTCGACCCCGGCTCGTAGCTGAAGCCGAGCGCCTGGTCCTCCCACGCCGATTGCGGCGCCGACAACGGGTTGTTGGCGTCGACCCGGGGCCAGTTGGCCAGCGCGAGGATCGCCCCGGTGCGCGGGTCGGCGACGATCGCGGTCGCTCCCTGGGGCGAGTACTGCGCCCCGACCCCGGCGAGCACCTGCTCGACATAGTCCTGGAGCCCGGCGTCGATCGTCAGCCGCAGCGTCTTGCCGGGAACCGTCGGCTGCACGTCGTTGACCGAGATCGGCTGGCCGATCGCGTCGCTGACGATCTTGCGCAGGCCGTTGTGGCCGCGAAGGATCGCGTCGTACTTGTACTCGAGGGCGCTCAGACCCTGGTTGTCAGAGCCGACGAACCCGAGCACCTGCGACGCCGCCCACGAGCGTGGATAGAACCGCTTGGTCCCCTGGATCAGGTTGATGCCGTCGATCTGCAGGCGGCTGATCGCAGCCGCCTGGTCGCTCGGCAGCAGATGGGCCAGGCGCACGTAACCCGTGTGCGGCTTGGTCACCTCCGCCAGCACCGTCGTAAACGGCTTGCCGAGCAGCGGCGCCAGCTGCTGGGCGACGCCCTGGGGGCTCTTGAGCTTGTTGATCAAATACGGGTCGGCGACCACGTCGTCGGCCGATTCGCTCACCGCCAGCTCGACACCGTGGCGGTCGGTTATCGTCCCGCGAGGCGCCGGGATGACGAGCTTCGTCACCTGCTGGGTGGCAGCCGCCTGCTGCAGCGAGCCGGCGCGCACCGCGCCCAGGTAGGTGGCGCGCATCAGCGCGATCGACAGCAGCGCCACGAACGCCAGGAACAGGATCCCGATCCGGCGGTCGACGGCGCCCACGGCGCGCTAACCGCCGGCGCTGCTCGTCTGGCCGGATCCCGGGGGCCCGATCGCCGCGGCGCCGGTCGCCGGGCCCTGCGCGGTGGTGCCCGATCCGGTAGGGGCTGGGCTCTGAGCCGCGGCGGTCGCGGCCCCGCTCGTGGAGGTCTGAGCGGGGGCGACCGCGACTGAGCTCGGCGACGCCGTCGCTGTCGAGCCGGCCACGCCGGCGGTCGCGCTCGACGCGGGTGTGGCCTGGCTCGGCGTGCTCGGCGTCGCGCCACCGACGCTCGCGGCCGCCGATGCAGCCGATTGCGCAGTCAGCGCGGCCGCGAATCCGGTCGGATCGGGTGCGTGGATGTTTGAAAGTGCCTGCCCGACGCTCCCATCAGGCCGGGCCGAGAGGAAGGCGACCGCCGTCGGGCCCGGCATCACCATCCCCATGCCGGCGGCCAGCCGCTCGATCCGCTGATCGTCGGCCAGGGTCGCGACGCTCGCCTGTAGCAACTCGTTCTGGCTCTGGAGCGTCGAGCTGCGCTCGATCGAGCGACCGATGCTCGTCCCGAGCTTCAACACCTCGACCTGCATCGCGACGATTCCCGCGAGCAGGACGCCAAGCACCGGGATCCACGCTCGGCCGCGGACAAGGCGGTCGAGCAGCGAATGATCCGGGAGCGAGCGGACTACGGCGAGCGCCTGGGCTCCGAGCGTGGCGTTGGATCGCGGCGCGGTCGCCGGACGGGTACGGCCGACGCCGAGACCACTCACCCGCCGGGGCGCTCGCGGTGCCGGCGGGTGGCGGAGCTTGCGCCGGTGGCCCGGCGGGCTGGCCGCTGCGGGCCGGCTCCTCACCGTGGCGCTGCGCCCGGCGGCGGTCATCGCCGACGGAGTCATTTGCCTTGTACCTCGAGCTTGCGGGCCGCACGCAGATGAGCCGACCGCGCCCTCGGGTTCGCAGCGATCTCACCGGGCGTGGGAGCAACCGCGCGACGTGTCAGCAGCTCCGCTTCCGGGAGATGGCCGCAGACACACACGGGCAGCTCCGGCGGGCACACGCATCCACGCGCGAGGGCGACGAGGAACCGCTTCACGCTGCGGTCCTCGAGTGAATGGAACGAGATCGCGGCGAAGCGGCCGCCCTGACTGAGTAGCTTCCAGGCGAGCGGCAGCGCCGCGTCGAGCTGGCTGAGCTCGTCGTTGACCGCGATCCGCAGCGCCTGGAAAGTCCGGCGCGCCGGATGGCCGCCTGCGAAGTGCGTGTGCACCGGAACTGCGGACTTGATCAGCTCGACCAGCTGGTGGGTGGAGCTGAGCTCTTCCTGGCGCCGCGCCCGTCCGATCGCGCGGGCGATCGGACCCGCGTAGCGCTCCTCGCCGTACTTGCGCAGCAGCCTCGCCAGCTGGCGCTCATCCCAGCTGTTGAGAATCTCCTGCGCCGTGAGCTCCTGGTCGGGGTCCATCCGCATGTCGAGCGGGGCGTCGTAGGCGTAGGAGAAGCCGCGCGCCCACGTGTCGACCTGCATCGAGGACATCCCGAGATCCACATAGACGAGGTCTGGCTCGATTCGCTCCTCCAGCAGTTGCTCGAGGGCGGTGACGAAGTCCGCGCGAATGAACCGCGTGTGGCAGGGAAGCTCGGGGGCCAGCTCGGCGAACCGGTCCTCGGCGATCGGATCGCGATCGATGCAGATCAGCGTGCCGGCCGGTCCGATCCGATCGGCGATCAGGCGCGCGTGACCGCCGCCTCCGAAGGTGCAATCCACCGCGATTTCGCCCGGGCGCGGATCGACCAGGTCGATCAGCTCTCCGGCGAGCACCGGGGTATGCGTCTGGGTCATGTCAAGTAGTGTCGCCAAGGCTCGCTGCAATGTCGGGTACTCGGATCAGAACGTCTTCGCTGTAGGTGCCGTAGCTCGCGCGGTCGAACACTTCGAGGCACTCCCCAGAGCCGGTCACGACGAGCTCCTTGCCGAGACGCGCGTAGTCCATCAGCATCGGCGGGATCATCACTCGGTTGGCGGAGTCAAGTTCGGTGTCATGCGAGTAGTTGAAGAAGAAGCGCTTCAGGTCCCGCGCCTTGGGTGACAGCGGGCTGATGCCCGACAGCGCGGCGGTCGTGTACGCGTCGTATGCATCCGGTGTCCAGATCGCGATCGAGCGCGGCGCCTGCTGCGTCGTCTCGGGCGAAGCCGCGAGCACCACTCCGCCGGCGAGCGCCACCCGGAACTTCGACGGAATCGTCAGTCGATGCTTGGAGTCGAGTGCGTGCTCGAAGGTTCCGCGGAAGGCAATCAAGGGTTCTCATCCGGAGGGCCGAAGGTCAGAACCCGGGTGGCTGGGTGGGAGGAGCCCTGCCACCCGGGTTCCAGATCGCATCTCCATGCGTGGCCCACTATATCCCACGATTTCCCACAATGCAACTCATTTCCCACGCTCTCCCCCACGACGCTTCCCCGGACTCCACGAAAGGGGCGAATCGCCCGCGGGCTCTGGGGATGCGCCGCGGGACCGCGGGCGCCGGTGGCGGGCGCGCGATGCACGCGGTCATGCAGACCGCGCAGGTGGGCGAGGACTTGCACCGCTGAGGCGGTTCCGTCCGAGCGGTATGCAGGAGGCCGGCGGGCGGCCGTGAACGCGAGGCGCGTCGGGTCTGCGGTAAGCGGGCGGACCTGGACGATCTAAGTCCCGGATACCGCGCGTTCGATCGTCCAGGTCAGGTTTGGCCGCGCGGGGAGGTCCCGCACCGCGCCGGCCCCGCGGCTTCGGCTGCGACCGGCAGTTCCAGCACGATCCGCGCGCCGCGCTCGCTGGGCGCGGACGCGAGCCGTCCGCTGTGGGCGACGGCGACGGCGCCGGCGATCGCGAGCCCGTGGCCTCGGGCTCGACCAGCGTCACCCAATCGCCCGCATCGCCCACCGCGTGCGCCTCCCATGCGGATCAGTTCGGCCACCGGCGCGCCGAGTCCGGGACCGCCGTCGAGCACCTCGATTCGGACGGCCGACTGCTCGACGCCACCCCGTACCTCAACCGTCCCTCCCCCATGCTCGATCGCATTGGCGATCAGATTGCCGGTCGCCTGCGCGAGCCGCAGGCGCTCACCGACCACCAGCGCCGGAGCGCCTGACCAGAGCATTCGCAGCTCCACTCCCCGGACGGCCGCGCTCGCACGCCAGGCCTCGACCGAGTCCGCCAGCAGCTCCTCGACATCCACGCGCTCGATGGCGGCCACCGCAGGCCGCGGTCCGCCCCGACGCGCAGTCCCGCGCCGTCGGGGCGTCTCGGACAGGTCCTCGAGCGCAAGCGTGGCGCGCCCGAGCTCGAGGTCGACGGCCCGCAACCGGGCGTGCGGGAGCTGGCCGCGGCGGGCACCGAGCTCGAGCCCGAGCCGCGCCGCCGTCAGCGGACCGCGCAGCTCATGGCATTGCCCAGGCCACGGCCTCCATTCTGATCGCCAGCGAGCGGCGAGCAATCGCCGCCGCCGCCAGCGCGAGCGCCGCGAAGGCCCAGCCACAGAGCGCGACCGCTTGGCTCACGGCTCGACGCCCCCGTCGACGAGGCGATACCCCACGCCCCAGACGTTGACAATGAACTTGTCACCCTCTGCGTTCAGCTTCTGGCGCAGCCGATGCGCGTGCGAGTCGATCGTGCGGGTCGGGCAGATCACTTTGAACCCCCAGACCCCACGTAGCAGCTCCTCGCGTGTGAACACTCGGGTCGGATCGACGGCGAGCGCGCGCAGGAGCGCGAACTCCTTCTTGGAGAGCGTGACCGGCTCGCCCCGGAGCCACACCTGGCGCGACACCGGATCCACCTCGAGCGCGCCGACTCGCAGTCGTCCGAGGTGTGGCCGGCGGCTCGTACGTCGCAGCAGCGCCCGGATCCGGGCCAGGAGCTCCTGGTAACTGAAGGGCTTACCTTCATGGTCAGTTTTCTGCTGACGCGTTGTTCGGCCCGATCCCGGTCGGGCACCACGCAAGGCCGCTGTTGGGCAGCGAACCATCCGCGCAGAAGAGCGTTCAGTCGCCGTGACTCCGAGTCCGATGCTCGAGGCGCCAGAAGCGGGGGGGCGCGCCAGGTGGGCCGCTCAGCGGGTGAGCGGCCCACCTGCAAGTAGGTCAGGGAGACGCGCAGATGACGTAGACGTTGAAGCTGTCTGCGGCGCCTCCGTTCATAAAGCCGCCGATCCAGCTGGTGCCGCTGCCCGGATTGTCAAAGACCATCCTCGCGGTATTGGCCGCGTCGTTGTTATTCACCCCGCCTCCGGTAGCGACCTCGCCCGGATTGCACTGCGCAGTCCCGCTGTAGAAGGTGGCGGCCGTAGGCATCGACACAAAAAGCTGCCTGACGACGACCTTGGTAGCGCCGTTGGTGCCGTTGGTGCCGTTGGTGCCGTTGGTGCCGTTGGTGCCGTTGGTGCCGTTGGTGCCCTTCGCGCCGGTAGCGCCGCGCAGCCCCTGCGGTCCCGTAATGTTCCAGGAGACGGCGCGTTCATGCTTCTTGCTGCATTTGCCTGCGAGACGCAATGCACCGCTCTTCTTGTTCGCGCAGGCATGGATCGCACCACTCGTCGTCGCTGCAAGCGCCCAACTTCCGCCCGCCGCAACGACCGCGACGACCGCGATACTGAGCACCTTCCCGCTGCGATGAACCCTCTTCATGTTGCCTCCCCTTCTCGGAACGCCGATCCCCGCGCCCGGCTCGATTCGGCGGACCTACGACGACGGTACTCCTTCTTCAGGCACGTAACCGACCAATTCCCGGAGCGCCGTCAGGGTCGGCGTAGCCACCCTCCCGGATTGCTCAACGGTTTGGTCACATACTCGTCGCATCCACGACTGAACCCACGCAGGCGGTCGAGCTCCGCCACGCGTCCCGAGAGCACCAGCAGGGGGAGATCCGGATCGATCTGGCCGGCGACCCGGTCGGCGGCGCGCACCCGGCGCAGAAGCTCCAAGCCGTCGCCGTCCGGCAGGCCGAGGTCGATGATCGCGAGGTCCGGGAAGCCGGTCTCGATCAGCCGCTCGCCGTCGGTCGCGCTCTCGGCCTCGAGCAGCTCGTAGCCGTCTGCGCTCAGGTTGTCGGCCAGGAACATGCGCGTGGCGGGGTGGTCCTCGACCACCAGAATCGTCGCGGCCGTCGCATCCATGGCGATTAGAGCCTCGGGAAGGTGGTTTCCACCCCCGGCAACCCGCGCGCCAGTAGCAGATCCGCGGCGGTGCAACATCACGTTCAACCCGTGCGCCGGCGCAGGATTCCGACATATGATGCCGACGGCCATGTACAGGCGCGGGAATTACAGTTCCGGTGAAGACTTCGTGCTCGAGTACGGAGAGCTCCGGTTCACTTTCAACGAGCGCGACTTTCGCGAGCGCTGCGAGCAGGCTGCCCGGAAGGTCGGCTTCATCGAAGATCAGATCCAGCCCGACGAGGCCGAGGACCTGATCAACCTGGTCGTCAACGGCGAGGTGAACGACCCCGCATCCGCGCTCGGTGAGCACGTCAACGAGTGCTGGCCCGAGCTCGTGGGCCCCTCCGAGCGCTCACTCGTGCACTGGCTGCGCCGCCTGATCTTCCGCAGCGCATGGCTCGATCAGCGAGTCAAGGAAGGCGAGCTCGACATTTGGTTCGACGAGCGGACCAGCGGGTTCGTCTACGTCCAGCCCGACCGCGGCGACGAACCGATCAGGCTCGCTCCGGAGCCGAGCTGGAACCGCGTCGCGTACGTGCGGCGCTGAGACGGTCGCCGAGCCCTACCCCCCGCTCCCGATCAACGAGGAGAACTGCTGGTTGTGCGGCGGCGGGTTGTCGAGCAGCAGGCGAGGCACCGTCACGAACCGGTAACCGCGAGCCCGCAGCTGCGAGATCACCTTCGGCAGGGCCGCGGCGGTCTCGGCTCGGTTGCCGCCCGCGTCGTGCATCAGGATGATCGCGCCAGGCTTTGCCCCTGCGACCGCCGACTTCACGATCTCCGCGGTCCCCGGTCGACGGTAGTCGCTCGTGTCCACGGTCCACAGCACCATCAGCATCCTGTACTTGTGAAGCAATGCGAGCGTGACCGAGTTCCACAAGCCGTACGGAGGCCGGAACAGGCGCGGGAAGGCAGCGCCGTATCGCTGGAGCAGGAGTGCGTCCTGGAGCAGCTGCGCCCGCTGATCGGCCCGCGAGAGCCTGGACATCGGCGCGTGCGAGAACGTGTGGTCGCCCACCGCGTAGCGGCGAGTGACGATCTCGCTGGTGGAGGCGTGGAAGTACTGCTCGAGCACCCCGACTTCGAAGAAGGTCGCCGGGACGTTCTGCTGCTCGAGGATCGAGAGGACCTCCGGGGTGTAGGGCCCGGGGCCGTCGTCGAAAGTCAGCGCCACCTCCCGGTGCTGGGACCCGGCGATCCGGACATACGGCGTGTAGGCAAGCGTGCGATTGATCGCACCGTTCTCGGCGGCCAGCTCGGTCGCGGCGAACGACCCGGCGCCGCCACCCGCCAGCGTCTGAATTCGTGAGAACAAGCCGTTGGAGCCCGCCGGCAGGAGCCGTGACGCGCGCCCTCCTCCGCCCACAAGGAGCAGCACCCCGACGAGCACGGCGAGAACGACCAGCACCAGCGACGCACCCGCGCGGCGGCGGCGATGCTGCGGCTGGCGGCTCCATTTGTGCGCAGACCGGTGCTCGCGCAAGATCGCGCGCGGTCTGGGCCGATTGTTAAGTGCGGTAGATCCGTCGTCCATCGTGGTCCCCGCTCCCATGATGCCGAGTCGCAGGGCAGACCGCAGTCGCCCAGACTGCCGGGGGGTCCGGGCCGAGCGCCTCCCGCCCCACTAATCTCACGGCCATGCCGGCCCGCGTGTGGCTCGTGATCCCCACCTACAACGAAGCCGAGAACGTCGATCGCATCCTCCGCGCGACCAGCGCGGAGCTCGAGCGCGTCGTGCCCGGCGGATACCGGATCCTCGTAGTCGACGACGGATCGCCGGACGGAACCGGTCGGCTCGCAGAAGAGCTGGCGACGGAGCTCGGAACGATCGAGGTGCTCCACCGCGCGGAAAAGGCGGGCCTCGGGCACGCCTACCTCGCGGGCTTCGCGCATGCGCTGGAGCGCGATGCCGAGCTGCTGATCGAGATGGATGCCGATTTCTCCCACGATCCGAGCTACCTCCCTGACCTGCTCGATGCAGCCAAGGACGCCGATCTCGTGCTCGGGTCCCGGTACGTCGATGGCGGCGGCGTCGAGGACTGGGGACTGGTCCGCAAAGTCATCAGCCGCGGCGGTGGGCTGTACGCGCGAGCGATCTTGCGCGTGGACGTCCACGACCTGACCGGGGGCTTTAAGTGCATCCGCCGAGAGGTGCTCGAGGCGATCGACCTGGCGAGCGTCCGTGCGGAGGGCTACGTCTTTCAGATTGAGGTGACCTACCGTGCCCTGCTTGCGGGCTTCCGCGTCCGCGAAGTCCCGATCGTGTTCCGCGACCGCACCGACGGGGCCAGCAAGATGTCCGCTCGGATCGCGCTCGAGGCGATCTGGCTGGTGCCGCGACTGCGCCGGAATGCTCCCACCGGGCTCGCCAATGCAAGGCTCGCCACGCCCGACCCGGATCGTAACGTCGGCGTAAACGACCGGGTCCCCTAACTTAACGTCAATGTCGAGCCGGGCATCCTTGTGGCGATGAGCGTCCACGGCCCGCTCGGCGTCGCGGAGACCGGCGCCGTCGAAATCACAACGCGCACGATCGACGCCCGTGCGCGGTCACTGCGCGACCAGGCCGGTCTGCTGGGCATCGCCGGCCTGATCCTGACCACGCTGCTGGTAGCGGTGGGCGCGGCGAACACGGACGCCCTGCTGCCGGAGTCGGTGCGGCCTGTCCCGAGCTGGCTCGCGGGACCGCTCGGGAGCACCGGGATCGGCCTCGGCAACGGCGGACTGATCCTGGTGCTGGTGGTGATGTTCGGCTCTTACGTTGTCGCTGTTCACGCCGCCGATCGCCTCTCGGCACGGACCGTGCTGATGTGCATCGCTGCGATCCACGCGCTCGTGCTGCTCGCGCCGCCGCTTCTATCGACGGACGTCTTCAGCTACCAGTTCTACGGTCGGATGGGGGACCTGTATGGGGCCAATCCGTACCTGGCCGGACCGCATGCGCTGGCACTGGATCCGCTGTTCCCGTACATCGGCGCCAAGTGGGTGAACACGCCCACCGTCTACGGTCCGTTGTTCACAGCGCTCAGCTACGTGCTGGCGCCGCTGTCGATCGCGGCCAGCGCGCTTGCCTACAAGGCGATCGCCGCCTGCGCAAGCCTCGGGACGATCGCGTTCGTGTGGCATGCCGCGCGGCTTCGAGGGATCAATCCGGTCAAGGCGGCGGCGCTCGTCGGACTCAACCCGCTGGTAGTCGTCTACGGGGTGGGCGGCGGCCACAACGATCTGTTGATGATGCTCCCGCTGATGGCCGGCGTGTACCTAGTGCTCGCCCACCGCGAGCGCGCCGGCAGTGCGGTGATGGTGTCCGCCGCCGCGATCAAGCTGACCGCCGGGGTGATGCTGGCGTTCGCAATCGCCAGCGGCGGTGGCAGGCGCGCGCGAGATCGTCGTCGTGAAGTCCTGACCGGCGCGGGGGCAGCCGCGGCGCTGATCGTGGGGCTCGCTTTCGCGTGGTTCGGGGTCGGGCCGGTTCACCTGTTCTCGACTGTTCAGAAGGTCCAGAGCGAGGGCGACTGGCACAGCATTCCCGGGTTCCTCGGCGCGCGACTGGGAAGCTCCGTCGGGCACGTGGCCGGGATCGTCCTCGGAGCCGCGTTCGTGGCGCTCTGCTGCTGGCTGCTGCGCCGGGTGTGGCGCGGGCACCTCGACTGGATCGACGCGGGCGCGTGGACGGCCGCCGCCCTGCTGATCACCGCCAGCTCGCTGCTGCCCTGGTACGTCGCATGGCTGATCCCGTTGGCCGCGCTGGCCACCGACCGCCGGCTGTGGCGCGTGGCGATCATCACGACCGGTGTCGTGCAGGGCATTCAGCTGATCAGCTACATCCCGCACGGCACGACGTTCCTGGGTCTATGAGCGACATCGCGTCGTACGATGGGGAGATGAGCGAACCGATCAGCAACGGCGCCAGGCGGCTCGGACTGCTGAGCGTGGTGGCGCCGGTCTACGACGAGGAGGGCACGCTCGAGGAGTTCTATTCGCGCGTCTGCTCGGCGCTCGAGGGGCTGGTGTTCGAGCTCGTGCTGGTCGACGACGGCTCGACCGACCGCTCCCAGGAGATCCTCGCCCAGCTGGGGTCCGCCGACCCGCGGGTGCACGTCGTTTACCTGTCTCGCAACTTCGGACACCAGACGGCCCTGACAGCGGGTCTGGACCATGCGCGCGGCGACGCGGTCGTGATGCTCGACGCCGATCTTCAAGATCCTCCTGAGCTGATTCCGCAGATGCTCGACCACTGGCGGGGCGGTTGCGACGTCGTCTATGCGGTGCGTGAGCAGCGCGAGGGAGAGTCGCGCTTCAAGCTCGCCACGGCGCGGTGGTTCTACAAGCTGTTCGACAAGCTCGCCCAGGTCGAGCTCCAGCACAACTCGGGCGACTTCCGGCTGCTCGACCGGCGACCCCTCGATGCGCTCCTCTCGATGCGCGAGCGCAGCCGTTTCCTGCGCGGCATGACGGTCTGGGTCGGCTACCGGCAGGCGGCGGTGCCTTACAGCCGCGATGCCCGCTACGCCGGGGAGACCAAGTACACGATCGGCAAGATGCTGCGCTTCTCGCTGGACGCGATCTCCTCGTTCTCGCATCGCCCGCTGCAGCTCGCGACGCTGCTGGGATTCGTGATCTCGACGCTGGCGTTCATCGCGATCCCGGTCGTGATCGTGCTGCGGATCCTGGGCTCGTACC
>CABDYZ010000396.1_pt1 | contig 11176 bp, 8 predicted proteins | sample 3132061 | NCBI WGS metagenome assembly CABDYZ01 (sample SAMEA5534339, study PRJEB31848) | metagenome | biome: tundra; feature: field; material: soil | place: USA | collected 2013-05 | depth 0.45 m
TGCGAGCTTTCCGCGCAGATCGGCGGCACGCCGCGCGGGCGTCGAGCCAGTCAGCAGGCCCACCGGCACGGCTTCGCCGGGCATCAGCGACTGGATCGTGGCGAAGTGCTGCTCGGCGAGCGTCTCCGTCGGCGCCATCAGCGCGCCCTGGTAGCCGTGCTCGACGGCCCGCAGCAGCGCGTAGAGCGCGATCACCGTCTTGCCCGAGCCGACCTCCCCCATCAGCAGGCGCTGCATCGGCCGGCTTCTGATCAGATCGGCGTCGACCGCGTCGAGCGCCCGGACCTGGTCGCCGGTCAGCTCGAACGGCAGCATCTCAGACAGCCAACGTCCCGAGATCTCGCGCTCGGAGCCCAGTACCGGAGCCGTCGCTGATTGCTCGCGCGTGCGACGCCGGCGAAGCAGTGCAAGCTGGGCGAGCAGCAGCTCGTCGAACGCGAGCCGCCGCCGAGCCGCCTCGAAGTCGCGCTCGACCGCGGGGAAGTGCGCAGCCGACAGCGCGGCGGGCCGGTCGGGCAGCCGCTCGCCGACCCGCAGCTCCGCGGGAAGCGGCTCGAGCACGTCTGCCAGCGCTCCTGCGTGCGTTCTCACCAGCGCCAGGATCTGGGTCGAGGACAGCCCCTCGGTGGCCGGGTAGTGGGCCACGGCCTCCGCGCCAGCGAGCGCTTCGCTCGTGATCGCGTGGGCTTGGACGCCGAACCGGTTGCGCGCCTGATACTTGCCGTGGAGCACCAGCCGCGTGCCGGCGGGGTACCTGGTCACGAGCCACGGCTGATTGAAGAACGTGGCCTGCATCACGCCGGTGTCATCGGCGACGGTGGCTTCGACGATCGGCCGCATCCCGCGACGGCGGACCGAGCGCGACGAAATGCTGCGGACCTCGACCACAACGGTGGCGCTCTCACCCTGCGCGAGCTCCGCGACGGTCCGCGCCTTACGGCGATCGCGCGGAAGGTGCTCGAGCAGGTCGCCGACCGTCTCCAGGCCAAGCGCCACCGCTGCCTGCTGGGCCTTCTCGCCCGGCAGACTCAGCGCCTGCGCGAGCCTCGACGGCCGCGGATAGCGCACGGGCGCACGCTCGAGCTCATCTCGCTCGAGTGGGCGCGAACTCGCAAACTCGGTAACGGCCACAACCGGAACTGATGATGACCGCGGGCACGGTCGGCCTACTCAGCCGAGAGCAGCCACCAGTAGCTCTGCTGCCCCCCATCGGAGAGCTCGAACTCCACCTCGCCGGCGGCGAGCGCGTGAACCGTGTCGTCGTCGAGCGGTGCTTCGGCGCCGCGCAGGCAGGTGATCAGCTCGGCATCGACCGCAAGCCGCTCGAGCACGCCGCGGAGCGCTTCCCGGGGCCGGCCCCAGACAACGATCTCGTCGTCGACGAACCCGACCGCGTCGCCCTCGTGGAAGCGTCCTCTTGCGTCGTCGCGAGCAGCGGGCGCGACCGCGCCGGTGCGGACCCGCTCGAGCGTCTTGATCATCGCGGTGGTGTTCTCCTCGGCGCTGCGAGCAGGGTCGAGGCTGACGGCCGCCGCGAGCCCAGCCTGGGGCGAGTGCGAGGGGACCACGCTGACGGTCTTGTCCGACAGCGCCGCGGCGCGCTCCGCCGCCATCACCACGTTCGGGCTGTTGGGAAGCACCACCACCTCCTCTGCCGGGACCGCGTGGATCGCCGCGAGCAGCTCGTAGGTCGAGGGGTTCAGCTTCGGACCGCCGTCGAGCGTCCGCACGCCGAAGCTCTCGAACAGCAATCGCATGCCATCACCACTGATCACGGCCAGGGCTCCGCACAGCGCGAGGCGGTCCTCGCCGGCGAGCCGCTGATCGCGAAGCTTGACCTGGGCGCGCATGTCGGCTACGTCGAGGTGCGAGACCACTCCCGCATCGGTGAACAGCGCGGTCGCCGCGTCGGGATCGTCGGTGTGCACGTGCACCTTCAGCGTGGTCTGGTCGCCGACGACGAGCACCGAGTCGCCCAGTTCTTCGAGCGAGTGGATGAACCGCCGCTGCTCCAGGTGCGACCCCGTGACCGCGAAGTTGGTGCAGTAGCGGTAGGTCATCGATGAGTGCTGGGGATGGGTCACGCGCGCAGCCGCATGGTGCTCGACCGCCGGCGGGGCGCTCCCCCGCAGCGCCCCGATGATCCCCGCGAGCAGCACGGTCATCGCATATCCACCGGCGTCGACCACACCCGCTTCGCGCAGCACCGGCAGCAGGTCGGGTCCGCGCTTGACCGACTCCTGCCCCGCGTCCAGCGCCCGCTCGATCACGTCGGCAATCACGGCGTCCTGCTCTTCCGCGGTCGAGTCCGAGCCGAGCCGGGCGTCATCCATGTGCGCAAGCTCCGAGGCGACCCGCGCGGCCATCTCCCGTACGACCGTCAAGATCGTCCCCTCCGCGGGCTCGCGGACCGAGCCGTAGGCCTGGTCGGCCGCCCGCGCCAGAGCAGCGCCGATCAGCACGGGATCGACCAGCTCCCCGGGCCGGCTGGCGAGCTCCTCGGCGGCGCCGCGGATCAGCTGGGAGAGAATCACACCCGAGTTCCCGCGCGCTCCCAGGAGCGCCGCGCGGGCCACCGACGCGACGATCTCCTCGCGCCCGACCTCGTCGATCGTCCGCTCCTCGGAGGCGCCCGCCAGCCGGTCGAGCTCCTGCAGCACCGCGCGCAGCGTCAGCACCATGTTGTCCCCGGTGTCACCGTCGGCTACCGGGAACACGTTGAGGTCGTTGACCTCCTCCCTACGCGATTCGAGTGCCGCCAAGCCCGCTTCGACCACCGCGCGGAAGCGAACGATGCTGGGGTCGGACGCCGGCCCGCCCATCACCGGTTTCGCGTGGGCGAGACCACGCCCTACGGGGCCTTGACTACCTTGCCAGCCTTCAGGCAGCGGGTGCAGACGTAAGCGCGGCGAGGCGTCCCGGCATCGTCGATGCGGACGCGCTGGAGGTTGGGATTGAAGCGCCGCTTGGTCGCGACCATCGAGTGGCTGCGACTGTTGCCGAACGCAGGGCCTCTTCCGCATACGTGGCAGACCTTGGACATGGCGGGCGAGTATAGCCTCCTGCTTGCAGCGCGCTCGGCGTCCGGCCTCGCCTGATTGCGCGGCGCAGGAGTCATCCGGCTGGTTGAAATCGAGCCGGAGGGGTAACGACCCCCAATGGATCGTCGAGCCGATCCGCGCGTAAGCGTGCTCAGGGGCATCGTGTTGCCCGAGCGCTATGAGCCGATCCGTCGCGTCGCCAGCGGGGGAATGGCAACGGTCTGGTGCGCGCGCGACCGCACGCTGGGCCGCTACGTCGCGATCAAGCTGCTGGCTGAGCCGTTTGCCCACGACGAGCTCTCGGGGCGGCGGTTCAAGCGCGAGGCTCGCCTGGCCGCGCGCCTCTCCGGACATTCCAACGTGGTGACGATCTACGACGTCGGCCAGGCGAGCTCGAGCGAGACGCCGCTCGGCCGGCCGTTCATCGTGATGGAGTATCTGCCGGGAGGGACGGCGTCCGAGGCGCTGCGGGCCGATCAGGTCGACCATGCCACCGCCGTGCAGTGGCTGCACGAGGCAGCGGCGGCGCTCGATTACGCCCACGGCCGCGGGGTGATCCACCGCGATATCAAGCTCGCGAACTTCCTGCTCGACCGCGACCGCGTGCTGCACGTCGCGGACTTCGGGATCGCGCAGCTGGGCACCGAGGACACACTCACCGCAAGCGGGCAGGTGCTCGGGACCGCAGGCTACCTCGCACCCGAGCGGGCGCTCGGCCAGCCCGCGACCGAAGCCAGCGACCGCTACGCGCTGGCGGTGGCGGCTTTCGAGCTGCTCGTCGGCGAGCGGCCGTTCAGCGCCGAGCATTTCGCCGCCCAGGCGCGCCAACACGTCGAGGACCCGCCGCCGCGGGCCAGCAGCCGCAACCCCGAGCTTCCCGCGGCGCTCGATCCGGTGCTCACGTGCGGCATGGCCAAGCGTCCCGAGCAGCGCTACTCGACAGCGCGTGAGCTCGCCGAGGCGATCGATCAGGCGCTCGCGGGGCGCGAGGCCAGGCGCACATTCGCCGCAGCGCCGGCCCGGATCAGCCGGCCGCTGCCCGCAGCGGGGCCAGGAAGTGGCGGACGCGCGCGCACAGCCGCGTTTGCCGCGCTGACCGCGGCTGCCCTCGGCGTCGGGATCGCCGCTGGGGCGAGCGGCGGCGGACCCGTCGTCCGCTCCCGGCCGGCGGCCAGGGTGCACGCCCTGGGTCATTCGCTCGCGGCTCAGCGCCCAGCCTCCTCACCGCCGTCGCGGAAGGCCCCGCTCAAGCCCAAGCCCGCAAGCGCGACGACGCGCGCTGCGCCGGCGCCCGCACCGCCACCAACCGGGGCCGACGCGCTCGAGGCACAAGGACACCAGCTGATGGTCGGGGGCAACTACAACACGGCGATTCCCGTTCTGCGCCAGGCGGTGGCCGCCGCGACGCCGGCCAGCCTCACATATGCCTACGCGCTGTATGACCTCGGCCGCACGCTGCGACTGGCCGGCGACCCGCGCGCGGCGGTCCCGATCCTGTGGCGGCGCCTGCAGATCCCCAACCAGACGGGAGTCGTCAGGACCGAGCTCGCGCTGGCTCTCCACGCGCTCGGCCGGCAGACCGCAGCGCCCGCGCCGAGTCCCCAAGGGGGCCACGGACATCACGGCGCAGCGCCCGGAAGCGCCCCGGGCGATTAGGCCGTCAGCCGGCCGCGGCTAGGCCGTCCGGGGCCGGGCGTTCGCGCTTAGTTGGCCCAGGAGCTCGCGCAGCTGCGCGAACTGCGAAGGCCCGAGCTGTTGTTCCCACTCCGCCTCCACCTCGAGGACGGTCTCGCGGATGGCCGCAATCGCCGCCCACCCTCGCTCGGCTACCTGCGACCGCCTGGCGCAGGAGCTCGAAGTGCTCGCGCCGCAAGGTGTCGGCAACCTCCGGACCGACGGTCGATTCGAGCTTCGTCGAGCCGACGAGATCCGACGTCACGATTGCCGTTGTCGCAATCGATGCCATGCAGATCAGGTCAAATTACGAAGGCTGGCTCCGGCACCGCGGATCCGCTCGACCCCACCGACACTACTGCGCCGGTCGCTGGCCACAGAACCACCCCCTACTCGCACTTTGCACGGTTGCACCGTAGCGTCACCGCGCCCGGAAAGCACGGCATTGACGGGCTCCGCAGCTAGACCCTGAACCCAGCCGCTCCGCGACGCGCGATCAGCTGCTGCTTGACCTCGAGCGCCGCCAGCGCCGCCTCGGCCGCGTGGCGTCCGGTGTCGCGCTTGGAGCCCCCGGTGACCCGGTCGAGCGCCTGCTCCATCGTGTCGACCGTCAGCAGGCCGAAGCCGCACGGCACCCCCGTGTCCAGCTGGACGTCCTGGATCCCGCGCGCTGCCTCTGCGCACACGTAGTCGTAGTGGTCGGTCTCGCCGCGGATCACCGCTCCGAGGCACACGACAGCGGCGTAGCGACCAGATTCGGCGACGTACTTGGCGACCAGCGGCAGCTCGAACGCGCCGGGAACGTCAAATCGGTCCAGCTCCTCGACGCCGGCCTCCGCAAGCGCTTCGCGCGCCCCAGATTCGAGCTTGTCGGCGAGCTCAGGGTAAAACCGCGCCACGCATAGCGCCACGCGCGCGGCGGCCTCCGCCGTAGCGCTCATTCCTGGTCCTGCTCCCGCTGGCGATCCTGCTCCTGCTCGTCGTGGAGCATCTCCTCATCGAACGCCAGCCCCTGATGGTGCAGGGTGTGTCCCAGGCGGTCGCGCTTGGCGCGCAGGTACGCCTCGTTGTGGGGATTGGACACGTGCTCGATCGGGAGCTGGTCGCTCACCGACAGCCCGTAGCCCGCCAGACCGGAGATCTTCTTGGGGTTGTTCGTGAGGATCCGGATCGAAGTCAGCCCGAGGTCGGTGAGGATCTGCGCACCGATCCCGTAGTCGCGCAGATCCGCGGGCAGACCAAGCCGGAGGTTCGCGTCGACCGTATCGAGGCCCTCCTCCTGGAGCTTGTAGGCACGGAGCTTGTTCAGCAGGCCGATGCCGCGCCCCTCCTGACTCAAATACAGCAGCACGCCGCAGCCCTCGCGCTCGATCGTCGCCAGCGCCGACTCGAGCTGCTCGCCGCAGTCGCAGCGCAAAGAATGGAACACGTCGCCGGTGAGGCACTCCGAGTGCACGCGTACGAGCACGTCCTCCGCGCCCGCAACGTCTCCCTTGACGAGCGCGACGTGGTGCTTGTTGTCGACCAGCGAGCGGTAGCCAACCGCGACGAAGTCCCCAAATGCGGTCGGGAGCTTGGTCGAGACCACGCGCTCGATCAGCTTCTCGGCTCGCCGCCTGTAGGCGACCAGGTCGGCGACCGTGATCATCTTCAGGCCGTGGCGAGCGCAGTAGCCCTCGAGGTCGCCGACGCGAGCCATCGTGCCGTCGTCGTTCATCACCTCGCAGATCACTCCGGCGGGAATCAGGCCCGCCAGGCGCGCGAGGTCGACTGCGGCCTCGGTCTGGCCGACACGCTCGAGCACGCCTCCGTCCTTGGCCTTCAGCGGGAACACGTGCCCGGGCTGGACGAGCTCGCGGGGGCTGGTCTTGGGGTCGATCGCCACCTGGATCGTGCGGGCCCGGTCGGCGGCTGAGATTCCGGTGCTGACACCCGAGCGCGCCTCGATCGACACGGTGAACGCGGTCTCGAACGCCGACTCGTTCTTGGCGGCCATCAGGTCGAGCCCGAGCTCGTCACAGCGTTCGGGGGTGAGCGCCAGGCAGATCAGCCCGCGCGCCTCCTTGGCCATGAAGTTGATCGCCTCGGGTGTCACGAACTGGGCGGCCATCGTCAGATCGCCTTCGTTCTCACGGGTCTCATCGTCGACGACGACCACCATCCTGCCCTGGCGGATGTCATCGATCGCCTGCTCGATCGTCGCGAAAGAAGCTTGCGCGCGACTGGTCATTTCTGCACCGCCTTCTCCACGTACTTCGCCAGCACGTCGACCTCCAGGTTCACCAAGTTCCCTCGTTGAATATGGCCAAGCGTCGTCCGCTCCAGCGTCTCGGGAATCAAGGAAACGGTAAACGATCGCGCGTCCACCTCGGCGACCGTCAGCGACACCCCATCCACCGTGATCGACCCCTTCTGCACGACGTAGCGCAGGACGTCGTCCGGCGCCTGCACCGCGACCCGGCGCGCGAACCCGTCCTCGCTGACGTCGAGGACCTGGCCGACTCCGTCGACATGTCCCTGGACCATGTGACCGCCGAGGCGGTCTCCCACGCGCAGCGGCAGCTCGAGGTTGACCTCGGCGCCCGTGTCCAGCTCGCCGAGCGAGGTCCGCTCCAGCGTCTCGTTCATCGCCTCGGCCGAGAACGAGCCGCCGTCCACATCGGCGGCCGTCAGGCATACGCCGTTGACCGCGACCGAGTCGCCCGCCTGGAGCTGGTCAGCGAGCGCGGTCTGGATCCGCACCCGCGCTCCTTCGCCGGAACGCTCGATCCCGGCTACGTGCCCCAGATCTGCCACCAGGCCTGTGAACACCTGCTCACCACTCCCTCATCCGCGCGGAGACCAGCAGGTCGTCCTCGACGCGCTCGCAGTCGAACGTCAGCGCCCGTGAGGCGTCCACGATCACGTCGACCCCCTCGCCCTCCAGCGGATCCCGCGCGGTACGCCCGCCCAGCACCATTGGCGCCAGGAACAGCCGGATCTCGTCGATCTCGCCCGCGTCGAGGAACGCTCCCGCCAGGTGCGGGCCTCCCTCGAGCAGGATCGCACCCACTCCATCGGCCCCCAGCTGATCGAGCGCCGAGCGCACCCGCGCCGGCTCGTTCTCTCCGGGCGCCACGATCACCTCCGCACCGTGGGTCTCGAGCGCGTCGGCTGCGGCTCTCGGCGCCGCGCGCGAGACGACGACGGTGAGCGGCGCGTGACGGGCACCCTTGACCAGCTGCGAGTCGAGCGGAAGCCGCGCGAGCGAGTCGAACACAACCCGGCGCGCCTGGCGCGCGACCCCCTCGACGCGAGCGGTCAGCTGCGGATCGTCGGCGAGCGCCGTGCCGATCCCCACCGCCACCGCGTCGCACTCCGCCCGCCACCGGTGGGCCAGCTCGCGGCTCGCCTCGCCGGAGATCCACTTCGAGTCGCCGCTGCGCGTCGCCACCTTCCCGTCGAGCGTCATCGCCGACTTGAACAGGACCCACGGGCGTCCGGTCCGGGCGTGCTTGCGAAACGACTGGTTCTGAAGCCGAGCCCGCGCCGCCAGCTCCCCGTCGGCGACAACCACCTCGACCCCCTCGTCGCGCAGGATCCCGAGGCCGCGGCCGGACGCGTGTGTGCTCGGATCATCTGCCCCCACCACCACACGCTCGATCCCGGCGGTCAGGATCGCGTTCGTACACGGCGGCGTCCTTCCCTGATGGCAGCAGGGCTCGAGCGAGACATACAGCGTGGCGCCCTCGAGATCGCGTTCCCCGGCAGCGCCGATCGCCTCGACCTCGGCGTGCGGGGCGCCCAGCGCCCGGTGAAAACCCTCGCCGATCGTCTCGGTGTCGCGGCCGATCACGGCGCCCACCAGCGGGTTGGGGCTGACCTGGCCGCGGCCCTGCTCGGCCAGCTCGATCGCTCGCGCAAGGTGCAGACGATCGCTGTCAGTTTCAAGGGCCATGGTGTAGTGCTGAGGATATGACGCGGGCGAAGGCATCCGCGCGCCGCGGAGGAGACCGCGTCCGCTCGAGCTGCCGCCTGCTCGGCATCCGGCCTCGCCTTAGCGGCGGCGCTCGAGTCATCCGGCTGGGCCTCGCTCGCTCCGCTCCTTGTTACCGGTACCCACTCCGCTCGCTCGGCAGTTACCACGGGCCCGCATCCTGCGGGCCTACGTGCATTTCCCGCCGGTCAGCCGGTAGACGCTCAGCTCGGGCCCGGGCAGGCGGTACTGGCGGGGGTAGTAGTCGATCGACCAGTCGAAGTTGAACGGCACCGGGTGCGCGCCCCGGGAGAACGGACTCACGTGGTACACGAGCCGCGCGCGCTGGGCCAGCGCGGCGTAGTAGGCGATCGCCGACGGAGCGTCTCCCGGCGCCGCGAACGCGCGGCCCGCCTGCAGTGAGCCGAGCATCACCCAGCAGTACCCGTCTGCGACGTAGTGGTCCAGCAGCGCCGGGTACAGGTAGCGCTCGTACTGGTCGACGAGCACGAACCGGTGCTCGCCGGCGGGGAGCTGATTGCCGTACCGATCGAGGGTCGTGAGCCATGTCGGCCATCGCCACCACCGCTCGCCGGTGGGGGTCGACGGCAGCGAGACGCCGACGTCCGTCGTCCAGCTGTCGGGAACCAGCGGCTCGATCACGACCTTGGCGCCGGCCGGTACGTGGGCGACCATCCAGGCGCGTGCAAGATTGCGCGTGTCCGGTCGCGAGAGCACCGCGTCGTTGTGCACGTCCGCGACCGCGCTCTGGCCGAGCAGCAGGACCGCGGCGACGGCCCCCGCGACCGGCGCCGGGACACCCCGCGCCCGGGACAGCCAGCGCACCAGCTCGACCGCCGCGTAGGCCCCCAGCAGCGCCACGATCGGGAACACGGGCAACAGCCAGCGCCCGAAGAAGCGCTGCTGATCGCCCATGAAGATCACGAACGCGACCGGTGCGGGCAGGAGCACCAGCCCGGTCGCAAGGCGGCGGCGCGCCAGCAGCAGCGCCGCGCCCCCGAGGGCGCCCAGCGCGGGACCCCAGCCAAGGCCCCAGGTGAACGTCCACAGGTAGTAGGTGATCCCGCTTTCGGGCCGGGTGCCGAGCTTGACCGGGTCCTGACCGGCCGACACGGAGGCCTGCTGACCTACCCCCGAGAAGAACGACGATGGATCGAGCAGCGCGTAGGGGTTGGCGATCACGAACGCGACGAGCGCCAGCACCAGCGCAAGGCCAAGCCGCCTGGCGGCCGCCGGCAGCGACTCCGCGGCGGCGTCGCAGACGGACGCGGCGAGCAGGCACAGCAGCGTGATTCCGCCGGTGTACTTGGTGGCTGCCGCCAGCCCCACGCCCACCCCAGCGAGCGCGTAATCGCGGACGCGTCCGCGGCGCAGGACACCGGCGACGCCATACAGCGCAAGCGCGACCGGCGCGAGCGTCGGGACGTCGTTGAGGGCCAGGTGGCTGTAGAAGACAGGCAGGAACCCGAGCCCGAGGATCGCACCCGCGACCAGTCCGACGGTCCGGTTGAAGAAGCGCTCGCCCGCGAGGTATGTGAGCCAGACGGCGATCGTGCCGAGCACGGCTGCCACCACGCGCGCCACGACGAACACGGCCGTGGGATCGGTCGTGTAGATGCTCCGGACGGCGTCGGCCGATCCGAACCACAGCTCGAACACGATGTTGAGCAGGTAGGAATAGGCGGGCGGGTTGAGGAAATAGTGCGGGTTGAGGTCGTGCCCGAAGAAACCGACCGCTCGCGGGACGAAATGCGTGGCTTCGTCGGCGTTGTAGCTGTACGGGAGCCCCTGCTTGATGCCCCACAGCCGCAACAGCAGACAGACGATCAGCAGCAGCACAAGCGCGGGGCGGTGAAGGCTGCGCGCGCCGAGGGCAGCCGCCAGCCGCGTCCATACCCGGCGGCCACGGGCGCCGATGTCCCGCGGCCGCTCGAGCGGGCCCGTGGGCGCGGGCTCGGTGACGATCGCAGCGTCCACTGGCTCCGAGTATCCCGCTACCGTGTGCTCATGAGCGTCGTCGTGCAACGCCCGGATGGAGCGGGCGAGCGCCTCTCGCCGGCGCCGGCGCCGGAGCCGCGATGAAGCTGATCATCCAGATTCCTTGCTTCAACGAGGAGCAGCAGCTGCCGCTGACCCTGGGCGGGCTGCCACGCGAGGTCCCCGGGTTCGATGTGGTCGAATGGCTGGTGATCGACGACGGCTCGACCGACCGCACTGTTGCCGTCGCACGGGAGCACGGCGTCGACCACATCGTCCGCCTCACCAACCACAAGGGCCTGGCGGCGGCCTTCCAGGCCGGCATGGACGCGGGGTTGAAGCTCGGCGCGGACGTGATCGTCAACACCGACGCGGATAACCAGTACGAGGGCGCCGACGTGCCGAAGCTGGTCGCACCGATCATCCGCGGCGAGGCCGACATGGTCGTCGGCGACCGCCAGGTGGAGACGATCGAGCATTTCTCCGGTCCCAAGAAGCTGCTCCAACG
>CABDYZ010000400.1_pt1 | contig 11108 bp, 10 predicted proteins | sample 3132061 | NCBI WGS metagenome assembly CABDYZ01 (sample SAMEA5534339, study PRJEB31848) | metagenome | biome: tundra; feature: field; material: soil | place: USA | collected 2013-05 | depth 0.45 m
GATCCCCGTCAGCCGGCTGCGCTGGAAGGACATCGACACGTCGTTGACGGCGAGCGCGCCATCGAAGCTGCGGGTGAGTCCCGAGCAGCTCAGGATCACGTCTCCAGTAAACGGCTTGCGCCGCGGTCCGGCCCCGACCGGCTCGGTGCGTGCGGGCTCGATCGCCGTCGCCCGGCTGGCCCGCGGTGCGATCTCGCCGTCGCTCGGCTCCGGCGGCGGTGCGCCACCGGCTCGCTTGCCGAGGATGATCCTCCGGCGCTCGGGCAGGATGCCCTGCGGGCGGAACCATAGGAACAACACGATCAGCAAGCCGATGATCACCCATTGCAATGCGGGGATCAGATCGGGCTGATTGGGGATCGGGGGGATGTAGCGCGTGGCCTCCTCGAACGCCACCGGCACGAGGATCGCGCCGAGTATCGCGCCGCGATGATTTCCGAGGCCGCCGATGATCACCGCTGCGAACAGCACGACCGTTTCCGCGTAGCCCCACGCCTGGGGGTCCCAGAGGTTGATGAAGCCGACGAGAACGCCGCCGGAGAGCCCCGCGATCGCGCCTCCGATCACGAGCGACGAGGTTCGCAGGGAGCGCAGGTTCTTGCCGAGCGAGTCGGCGACGACGTCGTTGTCCCGCATCGCACGCAGCGTCCGACCGTAGGGCGAGCTCGTGATCCGGGTCACGAACAAGTAGACGACCAGAGCCAGCAGCAGCGCGACGATCCCGTAGCCCCATTGGTAGTTGACCGACTGGGGGTTGATCGCGTCCTGCAGCGGCGCCGGCACGAGCGAGAGGCCCGCTGCCCCGTTCAGCAGCGGCACGTAGTTGGTCACAAGAACGTTGAACATCACCGCGGTCACGAGCAGCCCCACGGCCGCGAAGTCACCACGCAGCCGCCGTCCGACGATTGATGCGAATGGGATCGCGAGCAGGCCGCCGACGATCGCGGCGCCGATCCACGGCAACGGGAATGGGAGGCTCAACCCGCCGATGTATGACTGGAACGCGCCGTTGGCGCTGTCGGACGGGAGTGAGAGCACCGCTGCCGCGTACGCCCCGGCCGCCTGGAAGATGATGAACCCGAAGTTCGTGACGCCGCCGACGCCGAATTGCTGAGACAGGCCGAGGCAGGCGATCGCGTCGACACCGGCGTAGACCAGAAGCGTGGTGATGTAGTAGGCCATCGCTGCTGAGCCTCGTTGGCGGTCAGGCAGGGGCGCCGAGCAGCCCGGTGGGGCGCACGGCGAGCATCGCGAGCAGGATCACAAACGCCACGACGTCCTTGTAGGAGGAGATGATGAACGCTGCGCTGACCTCTGTGGCGAGTCCGATCACCAGCGCTCCGAGCATCGCCCCATACGCCTCGCCCGGACCGCCAAGGAAGACGGCGGCCAGGATCAGCACCAGGAACACGTCTGTGCTCGTCGCGCCAAAGGTCCCGGAGTTGGCCGCGAACACGACTCCCGCCAGACCGCAGAGCGCGCCGGTGATCAGCCAGGTGAGCGTCACCACGCGATCAGTCCGGATGCCGCAGTTGCGCGCGAGATTGCGGTTCGCCGAAGTGGCGCGCATCGCCTTACCGAGGCGAGTGTGGCGGATCAGCACGTGAACCAGCACCATCATCACGATGCTGAGGGCGATGATCACCACCTGCTCGACGGTGAGCTCGAACGAGCCGACCTTGAGCGTCGCCCCCGGGCTCAGTGTGTATGAGACGTTCGTCGGACCGGCGAGCGCCTGAGTGCCGAAAACGAGGATCAGGGTCATGCCGAGGGAAACGATCACCATTGCGATCGGGGACGTCCCGCGGCGTTGGAACGGTGTGTAGATCACGTTGTTCAGGAACACGGACAGGAGCGCCCCGGCGACGACGGCCGCCGGGGCCGCGAGCCACATCGTCACACCGGCATTGTTGACGGCGTAGGCGGCGTACGCCGAAACGACCATCACCCCGCCATAGGCGAGGTTCAGGACGTTCGTGACGGCGAACTGGAGCGTGAATCCCACCGCGGCCAGGGCCAGTACCGCCGCCGTCACGAGACCGAACCCGACCGAAGTGACGACGATGCTCACGTGGGAGCCCGCGTGGCCTGTGGAGCTCGCTCCATGTGTCGGTCAGAGGCCCAGCGCGCGCAGCTCGCTGGTCGAGAGGTTGCCGACCACGTTGACCTGCCCTCCCGGGCTGTAGCTGTCAATCTGGAAGAGCCCCGTCGAGTCGTGGTAAGCATCGAAGCTCGTCGGGCCGCCCGGGCCCTCGTAGCGGATCTGCTTGCCCTGTTTCAGCGCGGCAGCGCCCTGGGCGAACGAGTACACGACCGTCGCCCCTGGGACGCCGTCACCGATCTTCTCGATGTAAGGCTTGAACGCAGCCGCGGAGGTGCTGTGTGACGCGATCATCGCGAGCGCCGCCAGGTTGATGCCGTCATAGAGATGGACGGCCCCGGGGGCGGTCAGATACGTGGAGAAGTCCCCGGTGCTGCCGACCTTGCCCTTTTCGGCAAAGATCGCCGTCGAGAACGCCTGGAACGCCGGTCCGCTGGTCTCGACGACGAGGTTGTCAGCCACGAAGTGCGATGCCAGAGAGCTGGCTCCGACGGCGGCCGAAACCGACTTGAACCAGTCCGGTGAGATCGTCGCCGAGGTGCCGATCACCGGGATCACCTTTCCGCCGCTCAGCTGCTTGAGCTCGGACAGGAACGCCGCCTCAGGCGGCCCGAGCGCCTCGGTCAGGATCACGTCGGGCTTGGCGGCGACGATCCGCGCGGCCTCTGTACGGAAGGTCGTGGCGTTGAGGTCGAGCGTCTGGTTGGCGACCAGCGTCATGCCGGCCGTCTTGATCGCCGCGATCGCGGGTGCGACGAACGTCTGCGAACCGATGTCATTGCCGAACGCGAGTGCGATCCGCTTGTAGTTGTGGTGCTGGGCGATCGCGATCATCGCGTAGGACTCCGACAAGTCCGGAGGTACGAGACGGTAGAAGTACGGGAACTTGACGTGGTCGAACTCCGCCTGGCCGGTCATGCAGAACGAGACCGTCTTGCTGGAGCCGAGGATCGGCACGACCGAGGCGGCCTCATCGGATGTGCAGCCGATCACGAGTGCGAGATTCGACGTCGAGGCATACATCTGGCGGACCGCCGGAACGGCGTCGGCCGGGTCGCCCCTGGTGTCCACGGCCTTGCAGCCAAGCTTGTGGCCGAGCACGCCGCCGGCGGTGTTGATCGCGTTGGTCGCGGCGTCACACGAAACGAGGTAGGTCGGTCCGAGTGCAGCGTCGGTACCGGTGAACGGCGCCACGTCGGCGATCGTCAGCTTCGAGCCGGGAGCCGCCGACGCACCGCCTGACGACGACCCGCCACAGCCCGCGACTGCGAACGCGAGCAGAGCTGAGAGCGCAGCTAGCAGCCAGGCGCGGCGGCGCCTCGGTCCACCCCCAAGCGTGCTGGTGTACGGCCCCGAGCTTTTGTCGCGCGAAGCGACTGATGTTCTACGTCCCGGCATGTTCTCTCCTCCTCTGGTGAGGCAATTGTTGCCACTAGAGCACTGCGCTTGCTGCCGCCGGTGGGATCCACGGCCAGCCATCGGTGTCGCGATCCTCGGCTACCACCCGGTTGGCGATCCTGCCGACTCCCTCGACCGTGATCTCGATCGTGTCACCCGGCTGGAGCCAGACCGGGGGCTGACGGGCGAAGCCGACGCCGCCTGGAGTACCGGTTGCGATCACATCGCCGGGTCTCAGGGTCGTGAACGATGAGAGGAACTCGATCGTCTGCGGGATGTCGAAGATCATCTGCGACGTCCTGGCCGACTGCATCACCTCGCCGTTCAGCCGCGTCGTCAGTTGCACGTCTGAGACGTCGATCTCGTCGGTCGTGACGAGCTCGGGGCCGATCGGCATCGTCCCGTCGAAGTTCTTCCCCGGCGTCCACTGCGTCGCCGCTCGTTGCCACTCGCGCGCCGTCCCGTCCATCAAGACCACGAACCCCGCGATTGCCGACAGTGCTTCCTCGGCTGGGATGTAGCGACCACCGCGTCCGATCACAAGCCCCAACTCGCCCTCGTAGTCAAAGCGCGTTGACAGATTTGGCTTGACCAGGTCGCCGTACGGCGCGGCGAGCGAGTCGGCGCCACGGACGAACAACTCGGGCCATTTCGTCGGCGCCCTGCCGCCCTCGAGCGCGTGCTCCACGTAGTTGACGCCGAGACACAGGATCCGTCCCGGCGCGGGCACCGCGGGGCCGAACTCCGCTTCTCGTAGCTCGCGGCCCTGCTGCGCGGACACCTGGCGAATCGAATCGAGTGCCTCAGAGCCGCCGTCGAGGACGGCCATGATGTCGGCCAGCCGCGGATCCCCGGTGGCCTGCCCGACGTCCACGTACCCGTCATCACCGCGGACGTGCAGCCGCAGTCCTTCCGAAGTGGTCACCGTGGCGAGTCTCATGTCAGCTGACCGTACCGCGTACTGACAAGCATTGGTTGCATTTGTCGCATTGGTCGAACGCTATACGTGCCGCCACTGTGAGTCAACTACGTCGTCATTGCAAGCGCTCGAAGTCCCTTAGATTGTGGGATGCCAACCGAATGGGTAGGATTGGTTGCGATGGCGAGTTCGTCCTCAACGGGCCGCGTGCCGGCCTACGGCAACCAGCTGGTCGATCAGATCCTTTCCCGGTGCGAGCGGCTCGCGTCGGTGCCGGGGAGCCGGCTGCCGACCGAGCGCCAGCTGGCGCTCGAGCTCGGCGTCACCAGAACGATGGTGCGCCACGCGCTCGCGGTGCTCGAGGCGGAGGGCCGGATCTCGCGCGAGGTCGGGCGCGGAACGTTCTTTCGCGCGGTCGCATCGCGCCGACCCGACGGTGACGGCGTCAGGTCAGACGAGGTGGGACCAGCTGACGTGATGGCGGCCCGCCGACTGATCGAGCCCCAGGTCCTGCCGCTCGTCGTCGCGTGGGCGACGCAGAAGGATTTCGATGAGATGCGACGCTGTCTGGAGGGCGCCGCCGCCGCTGACAGCGCCGGGGAGTTCGAGGTCTGGGATTTCGCTCTGCACCATGCGATTGTCGCTGCCAGCCGTAACGCCCTTTTGCTCGGCATGTACCGGGTCGTCGAGCACGCCCGTGAGGGCGAGCTATGGGGCAGCCTCAAGCGCCGCAACGACTCACTCGAGCGGCGCGCGACCTACCAGAGAGACCACGTGGACCTCGTCGACGCACTGTCCGCTCGCGAGCTCACGCGCGCGGTCGAGGTGATGGATGCACACCTCGCGAGGGTTGAGGCGAACCTTCTCGGCGCGGGCGAGCAGCGCCCCGACCGCGCCTGATGCACAGGCTCGCAGCACTCGGCGCCGCGACGGTTCATGAGGCCTACGGCAGGCGGGGCGCGCTGCCGTCGGCGATCAAACCGCTGGACTCGTCATTCCGCGTCTGTGGCCCCGCGTACACGGTCGACTGCCCGCCGTCCGACAACCTGTGGCTCCACCGCGCTCTGTACGCGGCGAGTCCTGGCGATGTGCTGGTCGCCGATGTCCGCGGACAGACCGAGGCGGGATATTGGGGGGAGATCCTCAGCCAGGCTGCTGTGGTGCGAGGGCTTGGCGGACTGGTGATCGCCGGCGGCGTGCGCGACATCGAGCGGATCGTGGCGCTCGGGTTTCCCGTGTTTTCCGCCAACGTCTGCATCCGCGGTACGAGCAAGGAGCCAGCCGGGGATGGACGGCTGGGAGAGCCGATCCTCGTCGGAGAGATAACAGTTCGTCCCGGCGATGCGGTGCTCGGCGACGCCGACGGCGTGGTCGTCGTCGACGCCGGCGAGGTGGACGCGGTTGTGACTGCCTCGCGTGCCCGCGCGAGCGATGAGGACGAGGTCCTGCGCCGCATCCAAGACGGCGAGTCCACGCTGGACATCTACAGGCTGAGGGCTGGGAAGCCTTGAGGGCGAGGAGCTCGGGGAGCTCGAGCTCGTGAACCCGCTACACGCACTCGCGATCTTCCTAGCGGGGATCGTGGCGGGCACGATCAACACCGTCGTGGGAAGCGGGACGCTGTTCACCTTTCCGGTGCTGCTGGCCTTTGGCTACGCGCCCGTTGTGGCGAATGTCTCCAACACGATCGGCCTGGTACCAGGCTCAGCGGCTGGAGCCGTCGGCTACCGGCGCGAGCTGGCCGGCCAAGGCCGGCGCACGATGCCGCTGGCGGTCGCCTCCATCCTCGGAGGCGTGGCCGGCGCGGTACTGCTGCTGAGCCTGCCTGCATCGTCGTTCAAGTCGATCGTGCCGATCTTCATCGCGATCGCCCTGGTGCTGATCATCGCGCAGCCCTGGCTCGTCCGCGCGATCCAGGCTCGCCGTTTGCGCCCGCGCGAGCGCGCTGGGCCGCTGGCGACGCTCGCGGTGCTTGCCAGCGGCGTCTACGGCGGCTACTTCGGCGCCGCTCAGGGGATCCTGCTGCTCGCGGTCCTAGGCCTGGAGCTCGACGACGACCTGCAGCGGATCAACGCGCTCAAGGTCGTTCTGGCCGGCCTGGTCAACCTGGTGGCCGGCGTCGTGTTCGTGTTCGTCGCTCACGTCGCGTGGCTGCCGGCGCTGCTGATCGCCGTCGGGTCGAGCCTCGGAGGGATCCTCGGTGCTCGCCACGGACGCCGGATGTCGGCCCCCGTGCTGCGTGCTCTGATCGTGGTCGTGGGGGTCGCGGCGATCGTCCGGCTGGTCGCCTGATCGTTCCCGCTGCGGGCCGGCAGCGGCTCAGCCGAGGAGGTCGACGACCCGCTCAGCTACCACGGCGGGATCGGCGCGATAGCCAGGAACGCGTAGCGCTTCGGCTTGTGGAACCTCGTACGGGGCGTCGAGGCCTGTCAGACCGTGTAGCTTGCCTGCGCGGGCGCGCGCGAACAGTCCCTTCGGATCGCGCCGCTCACAGACTGCAAGCGGCGTATCGATCCACACCTCAAAGAACTCGAGACCGAGCGCTTCGTGGATATCGCGGGCGCTCCGGCGGTCCTGCGCGTACGGTGAGACCAGCGCCACGATCGCGACGACTCCAGCCCGCGCGATCAGCGCAGCCACGTGGGCCGCGCGACGGGCCTGCTCGGAACGATCGCCTGCGGAGAGCCCAAGGTCGCTGCTCAGGCCGGTGCGCAGCACGTCGCCATCGAGGACGCACGCCGGCCGTCCGCGGCGGCCCAGCTCGCGCTCGACGGCCTCCGCCAAGGTCGTCTTTCCGGACGCGGGGAGCCCGGTCAGCCACAGCGTTCCGGCGCTCATGCGGTCAACCATAGGTGAGCAGGACGTCCCCGTCGGGCTTGTCGGTCTGAGCAATGAGCATTACACCAATTGATGTCTCATCACTTGGTGTTACCGTGAGCAAGCCACCGGGTAGTAGCTGGCAAGGGCGATTTGATGGCTGACACCGGTACCAAACCCAACGTTTCAAGGCTCCAGCGCGCAGCGTTGCGCGCGGTGCGGGCGTTCAGCACGCCGCTGCTGCCCGACGACTACCTGGAGCTGATCAACCCGCTGTGGTCAACGCGCGAGCTGCGCGGGCGGATCGAGCGGATCGATCACGTCACTCGCGACGCCGCGACCGTGCTGATCAAGCCCGGGTACCGCTGGGCCGGACACCGGGCGGGCCAGTATGTCCGGATCGGCGTCGACATCCGTGGTGTGCGCCACTGGCGCGCGTACTCGCTGACCTCCGAGCCCGACCGCCCCGATCACTGCATCTCGATCACGCCCAAACTGGTGGAGGCAGGCGTCGTGTCGCCGTACCTGGTGCGCCACGGGCGCCCCGGTGCGATCGTCTCGCTCGGCGGGGTCGAGGGCGACTTCGTGCTGCCCGACCCGCTGCCTCGGAAGCTGCTGTTCATCAGCGCCGGCAGCGGAATCACCCCGATCATCAGCATGCTCCGGAGCCTGTGCCGTTACGGAGCACTCGACGACGCCGTCCTGGTCCACTCCGCCCGGGAGCCCGACGAGGTGATCTTCGGTGGCGAGCTTCGCTACCTCGAGCGCTCGTTCGAGGGCTTTCGGCTGCACGAGCAGGACACCTCGACGATGGGACGGGTGCTCCCGGAGCGGCTCGAGGAGCTCTGCGCGGACTGGCGCGAGCGCGAGGCGTTCGTCTCCGGCCCCGGCCCGATGCTCGACTCGCTGACCGAGCACTGGGAGCGCGAGGGCGACCTCGAGCGCCTGCACATGGAGCGCTTCCAGCCGAAGATCGGCGGCGGCCAGACCGGCGCCGGCGGCACGATCAAGTTCCTCGCCAGCAACTGCTCGGTCGAGGCCGACGGCACCAAGCCGATCCTCGTCTGCGGCGAGCAGGCGGGCCTTCGGCTGCCGTTCGGCTGCCGCGAGGGGATCTGCCATACCTGTGTCGGCACGCTGCGCTCCGGCCGGATCCGCGATCTGCGCAACGGCGACGTCGGCGGCCAGGAGGGCCAGTCGGTGAGGACGTGCATAAACGCCCCGGAGGGGCCAATCGAGATCGAACTCTGAGCGAGGAGAATGATGGCCACCACCACCATGCGCACCCACCACAACGGCATCGAGAACCCGCTGCTGCAGCTGACCGACGAGCAGCTGGAGGCGATCGGGAAGGAGTTCGACGAGCTCCACGATGAGGTCAAGGCCGATCTCGGCGACCGCGACGCGCGCTACATCCGCGGCGTGATCGCGCTCCAGCGGCGGCTCGCGCTACTCGGCCGAGCCCTGCTGTTCGCCAGCCGCTCGAAGCCGGCCTGGGTGGCGGGCACGGCGACCCTGTCGACGGCCAAGATCCTCGAGAACATGGAGATCGGCCACAACGTCCTGCACGGCCAGTGGGACTGGATGAACGACCCGGTGATCAACTCGCAGGCGTGGGACTGGGACACCGCCTCGACTTCCGAGGCCTGGAAGCACTCCCACAACTACATCCACCACACCTACACCAACATCCTCGGCAAGGACCGCGACCTCGGCTACGAGATCATGCGGATCGACCCGCATCAGCCGTGGCACCCCTTCTACCTGCTACAGCCGTTCTACAACGTCCTGCTGATGCTCCTGTTCGAGTGGGGCGTGGCGTTCCACGACATGGACTTCGACGCGATCCGCGCGGGCGAGAAGCCGATGAGCGAGGTGCGCAAGGACCTCAAGGGGATCGCCGGCAAGGGCCGTCTGCAGATCCAGAAGGACTACATCGCTTGGCCGCTGCTGAGCGCGGCGCTGGCGACTGCGGCGGAGGCGGGCGTCGATGCGGTCTTCAAGGGTCGCCGCCGGCGCAGGCGCCGGGGCGCCCAGGTCTTGCGTGAGCGTCTGCGGTTGCGCGGGCGTGGCTCGGATGCGGAGAGCCGGTTCTCGGCAGTGGACAGCTTCCGTCGCACGTACCTCGCGGCCGTGTGGGCGAACGTGACCGCCAACGTGGTTCGCAACGTGTGGTCGAACGCGATCATCTTCTGCGGCCACTTCCCCGATCAGACCTACGTGTTCACGGATGAGGAGGTCCGCGACGAGCAGCCCGGTGGGCGCTACGTGCGCCAGTTGATCGGCGCGGCCAACATCGAAGGCGGTTCGGTCTTCCACGTGATGAGCGGCAACCTCGGCTACCAGGTCGAGCACCACCTGTACCCGGACATGCCGAGCAGCCGCTACGGGGAGATCGCCCCGCGCGTGCGCGAGATCTGCAAGCGCTATGGCCTTCCCTACAACACCGGGCCGTTCGGCAAGCAGTGGAGGAACGTGCAGCGGACGATCCTGCGGCTGGCGTTCCCGGGCGGAAAGCCCCAGCCCAAGCCCGGGCCGTGGACCGGGGAGACGTTCATCAGCCAGGGCGAGCGCGAGCTCGCAGCGGCCGCCGAGGCCCAGCGCCAGCGCGCTGAATCCTCAGCGCCGGCGACCGCGTCCCTCGAGCACGGCTCGTAGCACCTCTTCGTCCCAGCTGTGCGTGCGCAGCAGCCGGTAGCGGTCGGCCGCGACCCGGAGGTAGGCCTCGGTCTCGGTCGAGCGTCCGATCATCCCCGCCTCGCGCAGCATCTCGACGACCGGGCGGTACTCGGTCTCGAGCCACAGCCGCGCCGCGTGCTCGCGGTCGAGCGCTTCGCCGTGCTTCTGGATCGCGCGAAAGCCCCACGCCTCGACGCTCTCGGCCAGGACCGCGTAGTCCCAGGGGTCAGATACGCGGATCTCCGAGCGTGCCTCGGCCGCCAACGGCACGCGCTCGTAGAACAAGCGCTCGTGGCTCTTCAGCGGCAGGTCCGCGATCGTGATCGGGTTCTCGACGCCGACCCGCGTGATTACCTCCGTCACGTATGCGTCGATGTCCGTGTGCCCCAGCGCGCACGCCACCGACACGCGGTGGTGGCCGTCCCGGACGAAGTAGATCTCGCCGATCTTGATCAGGTCCACCGGTGGAAGTGCCTCACCGCGCCGCATCGCCTCGGCGATCTGCTCCCAGCGGCTGCGAACCCGCCCGGAGGTCGGGCGAAAGTGGCGGTCGAAGTCGCGTTCGCGGTCGACCGTACCGACGATCGCGGAGATCGCGACCACCTGGAGCCCGAGGCTGCGCTCGCTCACGAACCCGAGCGCCTCGATCACCTCCTCATAGGGGAGGATCACCTCGACATCGCCGGGCTCGAGCCGCAGACGCGTCGCGAGCCTGGCGATGATCGCGCGGCGGCGGGCCCGGAGAAAGTCGTGCTGCGCATCGACGCTCGGCAACCCGGTGGAGCGCGGCGTCGGCATCGCGCCTCTCGATCAGGCCTCAGGAGCGGTGTTGGTCATACGACCTACGCAGGCGCCTTTGCCTCCGCGTCGGCCGGTTCCTGCGGTCCGCCTGCCAGCAGGCTCCGGCCAGTCTCGGGATCGAACAGTTGCAGGTGCCGGGGGTCGAACCACAACTCGAGCGGCTGTCCCTGTGCGGCTTTGCTGGACCCTCCGAGCCGCGCGACCATCTGGACCCGCGCGTCCGCGGTGTGTGGGAGGTCGGCTGCTCCTGCGTCCTGCGCCAGCTCTTCGAGCTCCCTCGCGGACACACGCTCGGAATCTACGTCGAAGTACGCATAGTACTCAGACCCCAAGGACTCGAGCACGTCGATAGTGGCCGTGAAGGTGGCGCCCCCGTGCTGCTGCGATCCAACC
>CABDYZ010000404.1_pt1 | contig 11031 bp, 8 predicted proteins | sample 3132061 | NCBI WGS metagenome assembly CABDYZ01 (sample SAMEA5534339, study PRJEB31848) | metagenome | biome: tundra; feature: field; material: soil | place: USA | collected 2013-05 | depth 0.45 m
CGCGCTCGCGAGGCCGGCGATTCAAGCCACCGTCCCCGACCTCGAGTTCGCCCATACGGTGCTGGTGCTCGGCTGCGAGCCCGTCGACGACGCGCCGATCCTCGACCTGCGGATCCGCAAGGGCGTTCGCCGTCGCGGCGTCCAGCTGGCGGTCGCGACCGCCCGGCCGAGCGCGCTCGATCCGAACGCTCGGGTCGTGGTGCGCTACGCGCCCGGCGAGGAGCTCGCGTTCCTCTCGAAGCTTGCCGAGGACCTCACGGGTGAGGGGGGCGGCGAGCTCGCACGGCTGCTGCGCGATGGCGGCGAGGACGTGGTGATCGTCTGGGGCGAGCGCCTGGACCCGCAAGCGCTCCCGTACCTACTCGCAATCGCCGACGCCCTCGGCCTCGCCGAGCGCAAAGGCGCCGGCCTGCTCGAGATCCCCGCGGGGGCCAACGGCCGCGGCCTGCGCGAAGCTGGCGTGCTCGCGAACGCCGGACCCGGATACACAGAGCTCGATGACCCGCGGCCCGGGCCCGGCCGCGGCGCCGACGAGATTGCCCAGGCAGCGGCCCACGGCGAGATCACCGCGCTCTACCTGTTCGAGACCGATCCCATCCGCGACCGTCCGGGCCGCTCACTGTGGGAGCGGGCGCTTCACCACGCGAGCCTCGTGGTCGCGCATGCATCGGTCCTGACCGAGGGGATCGAAGAGCACGCGAACGTCGTCTTCCCCGCCGACTCCTACGCCGAGAAGGACGGAACGGTCGTGCACCCCGACGGCCGGATCCAGCGGCTGCGCACCGCGATCGCGCATCCAGGCGAAGTGCGTGCCGGCTGGTCCGTGATCGCCGAGATCACCAAGCGGACGGGCCTTGACACCGGCGTGCTGACGAGCGGCATGGCGTTCGACCAGCTGGTGGACGCGGTCCCGTTCTACAAGGGCCTGACGCTCGAGGAGATCGCCGGCCACGGGGTTCGCTGGCCCGAGCGCGATGCGGCTTCGGCCTTCGATCTGGGCGATAACTCGGACATCGACCGAGTTTCCGCCCAAGACCCCTCAGCCAATCGGGGCGCACGCTCGAAGGACGACGGCGAATACGCCGGGCGCCACGGTCGGCGAGCGCCTGGCGCCCTGCGGCTCGGCACCTACCGCTCGATCTGGGCATCGCCCGAGGTCGAGATCTCCCCTGCGCTGCACTACACGATCGCCCGCCAGCAGGCCGAGCTCTCGCCGCAAGACGCCAAGCGCCTTGGGATAGCCAACGGCGAGATGGTCGAGGTCGCGCAGAACGGCACCCGCCTCGCCGCTACCGCCGCCGTCCGCAGCGGCGTCCCCGAGGGCACCGTGTTCCTGGCGACCGGGATCGCGACCGAATCCGCCAACGCGCTCACCCAACTCGAGGTCGAGGTGCGCAAGCCGTGACCATGCTCGCCGACGTCAACTTCTACGAGCCGTGGTGGGTCCAGATCATCAAGTCGCTCGTGATCTTCGCGGTGATCTTCGCGATCCTGCCGATCCTGATCGTCTACGAGCGCAAGCTGCTCGGCCGCTTCCAGGGCCGCTACGGCCCCAACCGGGTCGGGCCGTTCGGGCTCCTGCAACCACTGGCGGAGATCCTCAAGTTCGCGACCAAGGAGCCCTCGCGGCCGACGACCAGCATCGGCTTCCTGTTCCGGATCGCGCCGATGATCGCGATCCTGACCGCTGTCTCGGCGCTCGCGCTGCTGCCGTTCGGCAACGTTCAGCACGTCTTCGGCCAGCGCGTCGGCCTGTACGGGATCGACGTGTCGATCGGTCCGCTGTACGTGTTCGCGCTCGCCGGCATCTCGTTCTACGGGATCATGCTCGGCGGCTGGGCGTCGGGCTCGAAGTACTCGTTCCTCGGCGCGATGCGCGGCGCCGCCCAGCTGATCTCCTACGAGGTCTCCCAGGGCCTGTCGCTGGTCGGCGTGGTGATCACAGCGCAGACGCTGTCGCTGACCGGGATCGTCCACGCGCAGGCGAGCATGTGGTACTTCATCCCCCAGCTCGTCGGCTTCCTGATCTTCATGGTCGCGTCGTTCGCGGAGACCAACCGCGCGCCTTTCGACCTGATCGAAGCCGACGCCGAGCTCGTCGCCGGCTACTTCACCGAGTACGGCGGGACGCCGTTCGTGGCCTACCTGTTCGCCGAGTACGCGAACATGATCGTCGTCTCCGGGATCGCCGTGACGATCTTCTTCGGCGGCTGGCTGCTGCCGTTCGGAATCCATCCCCCGGGCTGGGTCGACCCGTTCGTAGTGCTCGCCAAGATCCTGCTGGTGTTCACGTTCTTCATCTGGATCCGTGCGACGCTGCCGCGGCTGCGCTACGACCAGCTGATGTCTTTCGGGTGGAAGATCCTGCTCCCGCTCGCGACCCTGAACATGCTCGTCACCGCGATCATCGTCACCACATGAGCCCTTACGACCCGAGCGAACACGTGATCGAGGTGATCCGCGAGCCCGCCCCCGGCCCGGCGGCCAGCGCCTACCGCGCCTTCGGCGAGACGCTCCGCGGCCTGAAGACGACGTTCGCGCGGATCGTCGAGGGCCCGTCGACGATCCAGTACCCCGAGGAGAAGACCCCTGTATACCCGCGGTTCCGGGGGCGCCACAAGCTCCACCGCTTCGAGGACACGGGCCTGGAGAAGTGCGTCGGCTGCTCGCTGTGCGCGGCCGCCTGCCCGGCGGACTGCATCCGCGTGGTCGCGGCCGAGAACACACCCGAGAACCGCGTCTCCGCGGGGGAACGCTACGCCGCGGTCTACGAGATCAACCTGAGCCGCTGCATCTTCTGCGGCTACTGCGAAGTCGCCTGCCCATTCGACGCGATCACGATGGGCCACGACTACGAGCTCTCCGACTACACCCGCTCGGACCTGATCTTCACCAAGGAGATGCTGCTGGCGGAGCCGATCGAGCGCACGCCGCTGCGCACGGAGGGCGAGTGAGCGCGGTCCTGTTCTTCATCGCCGCGATTGGCGCGCTGTCGGGCGCGATCGGGGTCGTGGCACTGCGAAACCCGTTCTACAGCGTGCTCGCGCTGGCCGGGCACCTGGTGTCGCTGGCAGCCCTGTTCCTGCTGCTGCGCGCGGAGTTCGTCGCGGCCGGCCAGGTGATCGTGTACGCGGGCGCGGTGATGGTCCTGTACGTGTTCGTGGTCTCCTACGTCGGCGGCGGTGAAGGCGTGCCAAGCGGCGCGGTGCTGCGGGTCTTGGGACCCGTCTTCGCGCTGGTGCTCGCGATCGAGCTGTGCATCGCGATGCTGGGCTCGGGGCTCAAGGGGATCAAGCGCAACGGCGCGCCCTACGTCCCGGGTTTCGGCACCCCCGGCCACATCGGAAGGCTGCTGCTGACCAAGTACCTGTTGCCGTTCGAGGTCGCCTCGATCCTGCTGCTCGTGGCCGCGATCGGCGCGGTCGTGCTGGCACGGCGCCGGCGCGGCCTCGAGGGTCCCGAGGAGCCGGACCTGAGGATCAGGGCCCCCCGCCCCGCCTATACCGGGACGATGGCCGAGGCCGCCGGGGTGCGCCCGGCCTCGCACGATCAGCCGCTCGTGCCCGAGGTGCAGCCGGTCGCCCGCTCGTCCGCCTCGACGCACACGGGAGGCTGGTAGGTGCCGCGCTCGCGGAGGGGACGCTAGTGGCGATCGGCTGGTACTTGGTGGTCTCGGCGCTGATCTTCTGCATCGGCGCCGGTGGCGTGCTCGCGCGGCGCAACCCGCTCGTGATCCTGCTGTGCCTGGAGCTGATGCTCAACGGCGCCAACCTCGCGCTGGTCTCCTTCGCGCGGATGTGGGGCGGCGAGGACGGGCAGGTGTTCGCGCTGATCGTGATGGTCGTCGCGGCCTGCGAGGTGACGGTCGGGCTCGGGCTAATCGTCGCGATCTACCGCCGGCGGCTGCCGGTCGACGTCGACGCGCTCTCAGAGCTCCACGGATAAGTGGGGGACCACCACTAGATGCCGACGACCTTTGCCTGGCTCGTATTGCTGTGCCCGCTCGTCGGGACGGCGGTGATCGCGCTCGCCCACCCGTGGCTGCCGGGCCGTAGCGCCGGCTGGATCGGGACGCTCGCGGTCGGGCTGTCGTTCGGATTCGCGGTGCTGACTTTGATCGCGCTCTTGAACCGCAACCCCGAGCACCGCCAGCTGACTTCGACCCTGTGGAGCTATGACTCGAGCGTCGGCGTCGACGCCAAGCTCCAGGTCCTCGTCGACCCGCTGTCGGTGTTCATGATCCTGATCGTCTCCGGGGTCTCGGCGCTGATCCACCTGTACTCCGTCTCCTACATGTGGGAGGACCGCGGGTACCGGCGCTACTTCAGCTACCTGAACTTCTTCGTCTTCTCGATGCTCGTGCTGGTGCTGGCGGGCAACTTCGTGCTGCTGATCGTCGGCTGGGCGTTCGTCGGCGCCGCCTCCTACCTGCTGATCTCGTTCTGGTACCGGCGCCAGACCGCGACCCGCGCGGGGCTGAAGGCGTTCGTGATCAACGTCTTCGGCGACGCCGGCCTGGTGCTGGGCACGTTCTTCATCTTCAAGCACACGCACACGGTCGACTTCCTGAACACGTTTCACCAGGTGCGCCACGTGTTCACCTACGACAGCCCAGACCTCGTCGCGGGCTGCGTGCTGCTGCTGGTCGGCGCGTTCGCGAAATCCGCCCAGGTCCCGCTCCACACCTGGCTTCCGGACGCGATGGAGGGCCCGACCCCGGTCTCGGCATTGATCCACGCCGCGACGATGGTCACCGCAGGCGTGTACCTGATCGCGCGCATGCACCCGCTGTTCGAGCACGCCCGCAGCGCCGCGGACGTCGGCGCGATCGGCGGCGGGCTGACGCTGTTGATCGCGGCCACGATCGCGATCGTCCAGACGGACATCAAGCGCGTGATCGCCTACTCGACGATGTCGCAGATCGGCTACATGATCATGGGCGTCTCGGTCGGGGCCTACTCGGCGGGCCTGTTTCACCTGATGACGCACGCGTTCTTCAAGGCGCTCTTGTTCATGGCCGCCGGCTCGCTGATCGGCGCGATGGCCGGCGTGCAGTCGCTCGATCGGATCAGCGGCTTCCGCAAGGCGATGCCGTTCACGTTCGCGTGCTTTGTAGTGGGCGGCCTGGCCCTGTCGGGCCTGCCGCCGTTTTCGGGTTGGCTCTCGAAGGACGACATCATCGCCTACCTCGACCAACGCGGCGGGGGCTTTGAGATCTTCGGGATCGTCGGATACCTCGGCGCGCTGCTGACGGGGATCTATACGTTCCGAATGATCTTCCGGGCGTTCTTCGGCGAGCCGTCCGAGGAGGCGCGCGAGCTCGAGCATGGACAGCTTGCGCACGCCGACGTCCCGCGCAACCCGCTGACCGGCGAGGAGGAGGACACCGACGTCGGCTTCCCCGGCCCCGGCCACTTCATCGCCGAGCGCGAGTGGCCGATGCGGATCGCGATGGGGACGCTGGCGCTGCTGGCCGTGATCGGCGGCGTCGTCCAGATCCCGGGGGTCGACGACGCGGTCACGCGCTTCCTCTCGCCGACGTTCGCCGACTCGCGGCTCGCCCACATCCAGGTGCACAGCAGCCCGGCATGGGTTGGGTTGGTGATCGGCGCCGTGATCGCGATCTGCGGGATCGCGATCGCCTACCGCGTGTGGATCGCCAGGCCGGGCACCGCGTCGCGTCTCCAAGCCCGCCTCCCCGCAATGCACCGCTTTTTGGTCAACAAGTGGTACTTCGATGAGCTGATCGACTTCACCGTCGTGCGACCGGCGCTGTGGCTAGGGGGCGTGGCGCAGTCGGTGCTCGAGCGGACCGTGATCGGCGGCGGAGTGACGGGCGGCACGGTCGGAGCTGTGCGCGCCGGCTCGGCGATCGTGCGCCGAGCGCAGACCGGGTTCGTGCGCTACTACGCCGCCGCGATGATCGTCTGCCTCTCGGGCGTGGCCCTCTACTTCCTGATCTCGAGCTCGTGAGGAGGCGGGCGTGACCCTCTCGATCCTGATCTGGCTGCCGCTCGCGATCGCGCTGGTCGCCGCCGCCGTCCCCGGCCGGCTGACGGCCTGGACGGCGCTCGCCGGGAGCCTCGTGACGCTCGGGATCGCGATCTCGTTCATCGCGCGCTTCAAGCTCGGTCACGCCGGCCTTCAGTTCGCCACCGACAAGGTCTGGATCTCGTCGCTGGGAATCCATTACAAGCTCGGGCTCGACGGCCTGAACGTCGCGCTGGTGGTGCTCACGTGCGTGCTGTTCAGCGCCTCGCTGGCATGGGCCGCGTTCCGCGAGTGGGACCACCCGCGGGTCTTCTACTTCCACTTCGGGCTGGCGCAGAGCGCAGTCCTTGGTGCGTTCTGCGCCCAGGACCTGGCGCTGTTCGTCGTGTTCTTCGACCTGATGCTGATCCCGTTCTACTTCCTGACCGGGATGTGGGGCTCGGGCGAGCGCGTGCGAGCAACCACCAAGCTGGTCGTCTACACGCTGGTCGGCTCGTTCTTCATGCTGGTGGCCGCGATCGCCACCGGGGTGCTGGCCTCCTCACAGAACGGGACGGGACTGACGTTCGTGCTCTCCTCGCTTCAGCACCTGCAGCTGTCGCACACCTCGCAGGACTGGATCTTCCTGTGCTTCGCGCTCGCGTTCCTGATCAAGATGCCGCTGGTCCCGTTCCACGGCTGGCTGGCCGACGGCTACAAGTCGATGCCGATTCCGGCCGTGGCCGTGTTCTCGGGCGTGGTCTCGAAAGTCGCTGCCTACGGGTTCCTGCGGATCGTGCTGCCGCTGTTCCCATACGCCTCGGCGCACTTCCAGACGCTGATGCTGGTGGTCGCGCTGATCTCGATCCTGTGGGCCACGGCGGTCGCGTTCACGACGCCCGACGCGCGGATGGTCGTCGCGTACTCGAGCGTCGCCCAGCTCAGCTTCATCACGCTGGGGATCTTCTCGCTGCGCCCCGAGGGCGCCCAGGGCGCGCTCCTGCAGATGCTCAACCATGGGCTGGTGACGGCGCCGCTGTTCTTCATCGTCGCGGCGCTGGCGCTGCGCGCGGGCGGCTCGGAGAACCTGCGCGACATGGGCGGGATCGCGTTCCGCGCCCCCGTGCTTGCGTCGCTGTTCCTGATCGTGACGCTGGCGACGCTCGCGATGCCGGGCTCCTCGAACTTCATCGGCGAGTTCATGATCCTGCTGGGCGTATTCCAGTCCAAGCTCGCGATCGCGATCATCGCGTTCGCCGGCGTCGTCGGCGCCGGCTACTACGCCCTGCGCCTGTTCATCGGCGCGATGCACAACCGGGCCGGGCCGAAAGTCGTCTCGCGCGAGCTCGGGCTCACCGAGCTGGCGACGATCGTTCCGATCGTGCTCGTGATCCTGGTGCTCGCCTTCTACCCGCAGTTCGGGCTGCGACGGTCTGAGCCGAGCGTCAAGGCGGCGGTCGCCCCGGCGCAGGCGCAGGCGCAGGCGCTGAACGGCGTTAACCCCTACGTGCACGCGGGAATCCAGTCAGGCTGGACCGCGTACGCACCGATCGGGAGCACCGGCCGATGAGCATCGTGCACCTCCGCCACCACGCCGTCATTCACCTGCTCGGCAGCCACCACCTGCTCGGCCCCCACATCGACTGGTCCTCGTTCTCGCCGATCGTCGCGCTCGCGGTCGGTGGCGTGCTCGTCGTGCTGGTCGGGCTGCTCCGCCCAGCCACGGTCCGTGAGGGGGTAGTCCCGGGCCTCACGATCGTCACACTGCTGGCCGCGATCGGCCTCGCGATCTGGCGCTTCCACCACCCCACCTCGATCGTCTCCGGTGCGCTGCGGATCGACGACCTCGCGCTCGAGCTCGACATGCTGTTCTGCGCCGCTGGAATCGCGGCGGTGCTGCTCTCGTTGCGGGGCCTGGCGCCACGCGAATCGGGCCACGGTGAGTACCACGCACTGATGCTGTTCAGCGTCCTCGGGATGGCCGTGCTCGTCTCCTCGCAGAACCTGATCACTCTGTTCCTGGGAATCGAGCTGCTGTCGATCCCGCTGTACATCCTGTGCGCCTCGGAGACGCGGCGCGAGAGCTCGCTCGAGTCGGGCCTCAAGTACCTGGTGATCGGCTCGGTCGGCTCGGCCACCCTCGTCTACGGGCTGGCGCTCGTCTACGGGGCGACCGGCTCGACCGACTTCTCGGCGATTGCTGCAGCCACCTCCCAGGGCAAGCTCGCCGGCGGCTCGCTCGGCGATCCGATGCTCCTGACCGGTCTCGGACTGGTGATCGTCGGATTCGCGTTCAAGGCCTCGGTGGCGCCGTTTCACCAGTGGACGCCCGACGTATACGAAGGCGCCCCCACTCCGATCACCGCGTTCATGGCGACCGCGACCAAGGCCGCCGCGCTGGGTGTGTTCCTGCGCTTCTTCGACGTCGCCGCGATCGGCTCCCAGGACACGTGGGCGCCGCTGCTGGCGACGCTCGCCGCGATCACGATGATCGTCGGCAACGCCGGCGCGCTCGGGCAATCCTCGCTGAAGCGGATGCTGGGCTACTCGGGGGTCGCGCAGGCCGGCTACATGCTCTCGGGAGTGGTCGTCGGGACGCAGCTCGGAGTCCAGGCGACGGTGCTCTACCTGCTCGCTTACCTGGCGATGAACCTCGCCGCGTTCGCGGTGGTCGTCGCCGAGGAGCGCGAGCGCCCGGAGACGGCCGACGAGATCTCGGGCCTGGCGGGCCTCGGCGCCCGCAACCCGTGGCTCGCGTGGCCGATGACGCTCGCGATGCTGGGCCTTGCCGGGATCCCGGGCACCGTCGGCTTCATCGGCAAGTTCCAACTGATCCATGCGCTCGTCGACGGCGACTACACATGGCTGGCGATCGTGCTCGTGATCGGGTCGATGATCTCGCTCGGCTACTACCTGCGGGTGATCGCGACGATGTGGATGCGCCCGGCGGTGACGACCCGCCCGGCCGGCGCAGCCGGCGAGCCCGCGTTCGCGCCGATCGCCGGCGGCTCCCCCGAGGCCGACGATCTGCCCGCTCCGGTGAGCGGTGGCCTGCCCGAGCCGCCGGCCCCCGTCACCGTGTCGGTCGGCCGCGTGAGCATTGGCCAGCCCGAGGTCGTGTTCGTCGCGGTGCTGTCCTCCGCGGCTGTGGTGTTCTTCGGGATCTTCCCCTCGCCGCTGTTCAACTTCGCAGCGCACGCCGGAAGCGCGCTCGCCGGGCTGTTCTAACGCGGGCCGCGGAGCTCTGCATCGGCCACCGCGCCGAACTGATGCCTCTCAGTCGCAACCCTCGGGCATGAGCGGCATCAGTTCAGTTTGAGGCTGGACCGAGCCGTGGTAGCCACACGGCCATGGAAGAGCGACGAAGCGACACCGAGGAGACGTTTGGCAGCCAGCAGCCGCCCGGCTCGGTATCGGACCAGAACACCGAGGAGGCGCCGGTGCCAGGCGCCGACGGCGGCGAGGCGCCCGACAAGGACGGCGGCCGCAAGCCCACCGAAGACCCCGGACCCGCCAAGGAAGGCGGCCAGTCAACGGGGCACCCGGACAACGCCGGATAGAGCTCAGCGGCCGCCGATCACCGCGCTACGATCAGCCGCCCGTGGAGTACCCGGTCGAGAGCTTCTCCGAGCCTGAGCGCGAGCGCCTGAAGGCGCACTTCAGCAACCTCGACCGCCCCGTGTTCGCGCTCGTGAACCTGCCCGAGACGGTCAAGGGCGCGCTGTTCGCGCGCTACTCGCGTTACCCAGGCACGCTGCGGCGCCTGTTCCTGGAGGAGTTCGCCGGCGACCTCCCAGCCACCGGCGCCGGCTGGGATGGTGAGGAAGGACGGCGCGCGGCCGAGCTCTACGAGCGGATCTTCGTCGGCTACGGCGACGACTCGGTCGCCCAGCTCGGCGGTGCCCACGTCGCTTGCGAGTGGGTCTCGAACGTGCTCACGAAGGTCCTCCAGCGCCCGCGGCTGGGGGCCTACCTCGAGCAGTCGACCCGCTACATCGCCTACGACGCCCCGATGCCCGACCCGCCGGGTGGCTACCGCTACTACCGCCACCCTGAGCTCGGCCCCCACTACGCCCACACGATGGACGAGCTGTTCTCGATCTACTCCGAAGCCCTGCCGCGGGTCGCATCCTGGGCTGAGGGGGAGTTCCCGCGCGCGCCGGAGGAGCCGGCGGGCGCATACGCCCGCGCGATCAAGGCCAAGGCCTTTGACCTGCTGCGCGGCCTCTTGCCCGCGAGCTCGCTCTCGCACATGGGCATCTTCGCCACCGGACAGACCTACGAGCAGCTGATCCTGCACCTGCTGGCCCACCCCCTGCCGGAGGCGCGCGTCTACGGGCAGATGATCCTTCAGGAGATCAAGACCGTGATGCCGAGCTTCGTCGCCCGCGTGGAGCGCCCGGACCGCGGCGGCGAGTGGATCGCCTACCTCGAGTCCCGCGCCCGCGCGGGCGAGCGGTGGGCGCGGCGGCTGGGGCTGAGCGCCGATCCTCCCGGAGACTCGGATGGCCCGTCGGTGAAGCTGCTACGGGTCGAGGGGGACGAGGACGATCTGCTCGCGGCGCTGCTGTTCGAGTCAAGCGCCTCCACCGAGGAGGCGATCCGCGGGGCAGTCGCGACGCTCGACTCCGACGAACGCGCCGAGCTGCTCGCCGAGCTCGTCGGCGCGCGCTCGAACCGCCGCCACCGTCCCGGTCGTGGCTTTGAGGCGCTCCGCTACCGGTTCGAGATCGTCGCGGACTACGGCGCCTTCCGAGATCTGCAGCGCCACCGGATGCTGACGATCCAGTGGCAATCGCTGACGCCGGATCTGGGCGCAGGGATTCCCGAGCAGGTGGAGCTGGCCGGTTGCGGCGATCGGTACCGCCATGCGCTCGAGCTCTCATCAAGCGAGTACGAGCGGCTCCGCGGCTCGGGCCTGGAGACCGCCGCTCCCTACGCGCTGTGCCTCGGCTATCGGATCCGCTTCATCCTCGACCTCAACGCGCGCGAGGCGATGCAGCTGATCGAGCTGCGCTCGGGACGCGAGGGTCACCCCAGCTACCGCGCCGTCGCCCACGA
>CABDYZ010000419.1_pt1 | contig 10865 bp, 7 predicted proteins | sample 3132061 | NCBI WGS metagenome assembly CABDYZ01 (sample SAMEA5534339, study PRJEB31848) | metagenome | biome: tundra; feature: field; material: soil | place: USA | collected 2013-05 | depth 0.45 m
CGGCGGCTGGTGATCCGACAGCTACGGTGTGATCGCCGCGACCGGTGAGAGAGAAGCGGTGGCTGGTCGTCAGCACGATTACGGTGGGTGCGCTCCCATCCGCTCCGAGCGACCCGCTGCGGTCACCGGGCTGGCCGACGAGCAGCTGGTTGCCGCCGACCGCGCAGTAGTGCAGCCAGCCACGCTCGACCGACGAAGGTGGGCCGAGCGCGGCGCGCACCCGCCGTTCGCTCTCGCCGAGCACGACCGGGCCTAAACGCCTCGCGGCGACCTTGCCAGGGGTCGCGACGCAACGCGGCACGCCGGCGCTGGCGGCGTAGACCGAGCTTGGATGTTGCGCTGCCTGCGCGGCGCAAGCCGGGTCGGCGGCGATGTTGTCGTGGCTGATCATGCCGCCCGTGCCGGGGCCGAAATACTCCCCGTAAGCGGGCGGGAAGCCGGGCAGCGTCGTGGGGTCGAACGTGCGCCCGGCGACCGTGAAGCCGGTCACCCAGACGCCCCCGTCGCCCGTCGCCTTGTCGAAGAAGTAGTGGCCGTAGAACTCGTACACGACGGTGCTGCCGTCGCTCTGGATCAGCGAGCCGCGCCAATGGTCCTGCTGGTAGTAGAAGCATTTCGGCACCGCGGCGGCCGTCCGCGCGGGCTCGTTGAGAAGGAAGCTCACCATCCCGAGCTGCGTCACGTTCTGATTGGTCTTGTCGAACTGGACGCAGTACGGGTCGGCGCCGGGATTGGGCACCGTCGTGCCCTGAGCGGCGTTCTGGATCGTGCAGTGGAACGGATTGACGCCGTTCCAGGGCGTTGGCGGTGCGAGCGCGTGCGCGGGCCCCTGGGGCAGGACGAAAGTCAGCAACAGCGTTGCAGAGGCGAGCAGCAGGACGCAGAGCGGCCGCGTGGCCAGCCCCGCTCGATCCTCCCGAGATCGTTCCGCGGATGGAGCCTCCATCGCTGCGCCACTGTACCCCCCGCTCGAGTAGATCGCGCCGGTTGAGGCATGTCATCCTGTACGGGCGCCAATTGACGTGGTAAAATCTAAGTCACTTACACTTAGATTCATGCGACCCTAGATTCGAGGCGGAGATGCAACCAGACCGATTCACGATCAAGTCCCAGGAGGCGCTGCAGGCTGCCCAACGGCTGGCTGACGAGCGCCGCAACCCGCAGACGACGCCCGAGCACCTGCTCGCGGTGCTGCTCGAGCAGGGGGCACCGCCGGACGGCGCCGGAGGCGGCGCTCCTGTGGTCGGCGTGGTCGTACCGGTGCTGCGCAAGCTCGGGGTCGAGCCCGCGTCCGTCCGCCAGGCCGTCGGCGCCGCGCTGGACGCGCTTCCGAAGCTGACCGGCGCGGACGCCGCTCCCGATCCGGCGGGCGGCTCGAGCGAGCTCGTTCAGGTGCTGCGCGACGCCGAGAAGGAGATGCGAGAGCTCGGAGATGAGTACGTCTCCACCGAGCATCTGATGCTCGCGATCGCCGCTCATCCCGGCAAGGCCGGCGATGCGTTGCGGGCTGGCGGCGCCACGCGCGAGCAGCTTGGCAAGGCGCTCGCCGAGGTCCGCGGCTCGCATCGGGTGACCGACCAGAGCCCCGAGGACAAGCTCCAGGCGCTCAAGCGCTTCGGTCGCGATCTGACCGAGGCGGCTGCGCAGGGCAAGCTCGATCCGGTGATCGGCCGCGACGATGAGATCCGCCGGGTCATCCAGGTACTCAGCCGCCGCACCAAGAACAACCCGGTGCTGATCGGCGAGCCCGGCGTGGGCAAGACCGCGATCGTCGAGGGGCTCGCCCAGCGGATCGTCGAGGGCGACGTTCCCGAGGGATTGCGCGATCGTAAGCTGGTCGCACTCGACCTCGGCGCGATGGTCGCCGGTTCGAAGTATCGAGGTGAATTCGAGGATCGCCTGAAGGCTGTGCTCAAGGAGATCGCCGACGCCAAGGGCCAGGTCGTCGTGTTCATCGACGAGCTGCACACGATCGTGGGTGCCGGCGCCGCGGAGGGCGCGATGGATGCCGGCAACATGCTCAAGCCGATGCTCGCCCGTGGCGAGCTGCGCGCCGTCGGCGCGACGACCCTCGACGAGTACCGCAAGCACATCGAGAAGGACCCGGCGCTCGAACGCCGCTTCCAGCCGGTGTTCGTTGGCGAGCCGTCTGTGGAGGACTCGATCGCCATCCTGCGCGGGCTGAAGGAGCGCTATCAGCTTCATCACAACGTCCGGATCCACGACGCGGCGCTGGTCGCAGCCGCGACCCTCAGCCACCGCTACATCGCCGACCGGTTCCTCCCGGACAAGGCGATCGATCTGGTCGACGAAGCCGCTTCGCGGATCAGGATGGAGATCGACTCCAAGCCGATCGAGATCGACGAGGTCGATCGCCACATCCTCCAGCTCGAGATCGAGCTGGCGTCGCTCGGCGAAGACGTCGACGCCGGCACCGTCGCCCGGCGCGAGCAGCTCGAGCGCGCGCTCGCCGAAGAGCAGGAGCGCTCCACGGCGATGCACGCCGAGTGGCAGCGTGAGAAGGAGACGATCGGAGCTGCGTCCGAGCTGCGCGAGCAGCTCGACCAGGCCAGGATCGAGCTCGACCGTGCCCAGCGCGAAGCCGATCTGGGACGGGCCGCCGAGCTTCAGTACGGAACGATTCCCGAACTCGAGAAGCAGCTGGAAGCGGCCGAGAGCGCCGAGGCGGCCGCCGACGCCGGCGCCGGGCCCAGGTTCCTCAAGGACGAAGTCGACGCCGAGGACATCGCCGAGGTCGTCGGCAAGTGGACCGGCATCCCAGTCAGCCGGCTGCTGGAGGGCGAGATCGAAAAGCTCGTGCATATGGAGGACCGTCTGCACGAGCGCGTGATCGGTCAGGACGAGGCCGTCGAGGCCGTCGCGAGCGCGCTTCGACGCTCGCGCGCGGGCCTCCAGGACCCCGACCGCCCGATCGGCGTGTTCCTGTTCCTCGGGCCGACGGGCGTCGGCAAGACGGAGCTGGCGCGGGCACTTGCGGAGTTCATGTTCGACAGCCACGACGCGATGGTCCGGATCGACATGTCCGAGTACATGGAGAAGCACTCGGTCTCGCGGCTCCTCGGCGCTCCGCCCGGATACGTCGGCTATGACGAGGGCGGCCAGCTGACCGAGGCGGTCCGCCGCCGTCCGTACTCGGTGGTGCTGCTCGACGAGATCGAGAAGGCCCACCCCGACGTGTTCAACACGCTGCTGCAGGTGATGGACGACGGCCGCTTGACCGACGGTCAGGGCCGCACGGTGTCGTTCAAGAACACCGTCCTGATCATGACTTCCAACATCCCGGGCGGCCGGGCGGGAGTCGAGGCAAACTTCAAGCCCGAGTTCATCAATCGGCTTGACGACATCGTCGAGTTCGAGCCGCTCAGTCGCGCGCAGCTGGCCGAGATCGTCGAGATTCAGGTCGCGAGGGTGATCGATCGTGTCCAGGAGAGAGACATCGAGATTCGACTCACAGACGCCGCGCGGACGCTGCTCGGCAACCTCGGCTACGACCCGACGTACGGCGCCAGGCCGCTGAAGCGAGTGATCCAGAAGCGACTGGTCGATCCGCTGGCGCTCGCGATCCTCGAGGGCCGGTTCGTGGCCGGTGACACCGTCAGGGTCGACGCGCTCGACGGCGAGCTGGCGCTCGAGAAGGCGCGGGCCGCGACTGCGGTCTGAGCGCCCGGCGGCAAGCGCCGGGCATCCTCGCGCCAGATCGGGTAGAAGTGGCGCACCGCGACGCCACCCCTTAGAGCGAAGGAGGGATCAGTGCCTACTTACATCATGCTCACGACGCTAACGCCCGAAGGCGTGCAGACGATCAAGAACAACCCGGCGAGGATTCGAGAGGTCAACCGCGAGGTCGAGCAGCTCGGCGCGACCGTCAAGGCCCAGTGGGCGACGCTCGGTCATTTCGACTTCATCAACGTGATCGAGGCGCCTGACGAGAAGACGATCGCGCGCGTGTCGCTTGAGCTCGGGTCGCGAGGCACAGGCAAGTACGAAACCCTGACCGCGATCCCGATCGACGACTTCATTGGCTCGATCTGACCCCGAAGGGGACCCGTCGGGACCGATGGCCGCAGGGGCGCCCGGGGACCGGGTGCTGGTCATCGGCTCGGGGGCGCGCGAGCACGCGATCGTCCAGTCGCTGCTCCGCTCGCCGCGCGGGCCTGAAGTGATCTGCGCCCCGGGGAACGCGGGGATCGCAGAGCAGGCTCGTGTGCTCGACCTAGCCGTCGAGGACCTCGACGGCCTCGTCCAGGCGGCGGCCCGCGAGCGCGTCGCCCTGGTTGTGGTCGGTCCCGAAGCTCCACTGGTCGAAGGCCTCGCCGACGCGCTGGCGAGCGCCGGCATCCGTTGCTTCGGGCCGAGCGCGGCGAGCGCCGCGCTCGAAGGATCGAAGGCCTTCTGCAAGGACGTGATGGCGGCAGCGGGGGTGCCCACCGCCGCCTACCAGGTGGTAACGGATCCCCAAGCCGGCCTCGACGCGATCGCCCGGTATCCCGTCGTGATCAAGGCCGACGGGCTCGCGGCCGGCAAGGGCGTCGTGATCGCGCAGGACGAGGCGCAGGCCCGTGAGGCGCTGCGCGCGCTGCTGGTCGAGCGGCGGTTCGGGACCGAGCGGGTGGTGGTGGAGGACCACCTCGAGGGGGAGGAGCTTTCATTGCTGGCGCTGTGCGACGGTGTCATCGCACTGCCGCTCGCCTCCGCCCGGGACTACAAGCGGATCTTCGACGGCGACGGTGGGCCCAACACCGGGGGGATGGGCTCATATTCGCCGGTCGCAGCGATCGGCGATGCGTGTGCCGCCGAGCTCGCCCGGATGGTCCTTCAGCCGGTGCTCGACGAGCTCGCACGCCGCGGGGCACCGTTTCACGGGGTCCTGTACGCGGGGCTGATGATGACGCGCGAGGGACCCAGGGTGCTCGAGTTCAACGTCCGCTTCGGCGACCCCGAGACGCAGGCGATCCTGCCGCGACTGCGCACCGATCTGCTTGAGCTGATGCACGCCACGACCGAACCCGGAGGCCTCGCAGGCGCGCAGCTTCAGTGGAGGCCCGAGGCGGGCGTGACGGTCGTGCTCGCCAGCCGTGGGTACCCGGAGAGCGCTTCGACGGGCGACCCGATCTCCGGCCTCGAGCGAGTTCCCGAAGGCGTGTACGTGACCCATGCCGGAACCGCTCGCAGCGACTCCGGCGACCTCGTCACCGCCGGTGGCCGGGTGCTGAGCGTCACGGCACTCGGCGAGGACGTGGACGGCGCCCGGGCCGCGGCCTATGCTGCGGCCGAGATGATCGACTTCCCCGGCAAGCAGCTGCGGCGGGACATCGCGCTGCAGGCGCCGTGAGCGGACCACAGGACGCGTGAGCGAGCAACCCGCACCCGCGCCGCAGACCTACGCCGAGCCGGCGTCCGAGTTCGAGGACCTGGACGTCGACGCGCCCCTTGTTGGGATCGTGATGGGCTCCAAGAGCGATGTCCCTGCGATGGAGCCGGCCGAGAAGGAGCTGACCGAACGGGGCATCAGCTGCGAGGTGAGGGTGATGTCCGCGCACCGCGAGCCCGACAAGGTCGCCGACTATGCCCGCAACGCAAAGCTCCGCGGCCTGCGCGTGATCATCGCCGGCGCTGGGCTCTCGGCGGCCCTCCCCGGGGTCGTAGCCGCGCACTCCGAGCTGCCGGTGATTGGGGTTCCTTTGACGAGCCGGACCTCTGTTGCCGGTGGCCTCGACGCGCTGCTGTCGATCGCCCAGATGCCGCCCGGCGTGCCGGTGGCCTGCGTGGGGGTAGACAACGCGCGCAACGCCGCGGTGCTGGCCGCGCGGATCCTCGGCACCTGAGTGCGTACGCCGTCCGCGCGCCGCACGCCGGCCGCCCGCAGCGCTAGCCTTCTGATGAGCGGCAACCGATGCCCGAAGCGATAGCTCATCTGTCATCCGTGGCGGGCAGTCCGCTGCTTGACTCCGCCGGCGAGCGCCTGGGTCGCGTCGAGGACGTGATCGTGCGCCTCGATCAGGCTCATGACCTGCCTCCCGTGGTCGGGCTCAAGGCGCGGATCGGCGGCCGCGAGATGTTCGTCCCGATCAACCGCGTCGAGCAGCTGGGCCCCGACGCCGTACGGACCTCTACGACCAAGCTGAATCTCGGCCAGTTCGAGCGGCGCCCCAGCGAGATCCTGCTACGCCAGGATGTCCTGGACCGCCGCCTGATCAACGTCACGACGGCACGTCTGGTCACCGCCCGCGAAGTAGAGCTCGTGTGCGAAGGCGGCGTGTGGCGCGTGGCGGGGATCGACCCGAGTTTGGGGCCGCGCTTGTGGCGCCTACTGCCACGGAGGTTCCGCGGTCATGACTCAGAGCACCAGCAGTTCGTCGCGTGGAGTGACATCGAACCGTTCCTGGCGCACGTTCCGACTTCGCGGCTGAAGCTTGCCGCCCGCCGGCTGCGGCGGCTCCATCCCGCTCAGATCGCGGATCTGGTCGAGGCAGCCTCGCACGAGGAGGGGGAGGAGATCCTCGAGGCCGTAGGCGAGGACAAGGAGTTCGAAGCGGACGTGTTCGAGGAGCTCGACGACGAGCATCAGGTCGAGTTCCTACGCGAGCGCTCCGACAGAGAGGCCGCCGACGTACTGGCCCGGATGGCGCCCGATGACGCCGCCGACCTGCTGCTCGAGCTGGACCAGGAGCGCCGCCTACCGATCCTCAACCTGATGCCCGCCGCCAAGCAGCGCAAGATCAGGAGCCTGCTCGGCTACAACCCGTCGACGGCGGGCGGGCTGATGAACCCGGACTTCGTGTCGGTTCCAAGCGACGCGACGGTCGGGCAGGCGCTCGCGCGGATCCGCGCGAGCGATCTGGGACCCCAGCAGATCTCGATCGTGTGCGTGGTCGATCGGCAGGGGAAGCTTGTCGGCGCGCTCTCGCTGGCCGAGCTGCTCCGTGCCCGCGAGGACCAGAAGCTGGAGAGCCTCACCGAGGCGAGCTTGCCCGCGGTCGCGGTCGAGGCCGACCTCCCGGACGTTGCGAGGGTGATGGCCGACTACAACCTGATCGCAATGCCGGTGCTCGATGCCGATGGCAAGCCCGTCGGGATCGTGTCCGTCGACGACGTGCTCGAGCTGCTGCTGCCCGAGGAGTGGCGCTGGCGCGCCGGCGCGGCCCGCGGCTAGCTGGAACCTCGGCAACGTCGTTGGTACTCTCGCTTGGCCGCCACTCAGGCGGTCCTTCCAAGGACGAACGATGATTCACCACGACGGACATCTAGACAGCGACGAGCTACCCCGAAGTAGCGGGCTCGCGGCTGGCGTCGTGGACGTCTTCTCTGCTTCCGGGGCCTGACCCCGAAAGCCCGGGGGACCTCCAGCCGGCCGCGGCGACCGCGGCGATCAGGCGAAAGGAGGCCGGGCAGATGGCGAGTGGCGTGAACGAGCGCGAGCGGGCAGTGCTCGACTCCGCCCACGTCGGCGACATCCAGGGCGCCTTCGGCACGATCAAGCAGCACGAGGAGGCCCACCGCGGCCTGCGCTCGCGCTCGCTCGCGCTGCTCGCGATCATCGGCCCGGGGCTGATCGTGATGGTCGGCGACAACGACGCGGGTGGCGTGTCCACCTACTCGCAAGCCGGCCAGAACTACGGCACCAGCCTGCTGTGGGTGCTCTTGCTGCTGATCCCCGTGCTGATCGTCAACCAGGAGATGGTCGTGCGGCTCGGAGCGGTGACGGGTGTCGGTCACGCCCGCCTGATCGTCGAGCGCTTCGGGCGCTTTTGGGGCTGGTTCTCGGTGATCGATCTGTTCGTGCTCAACTTCCTGACGGTCGTCACGGAGTTCATCGGGGTGAGCCTGGCGCTCGGCTACTTCGGGGTCTCCCAGTACATCGCCGTGCCGATCGCCGCGGCGGCGCTGATCGGGATCACGGCCAGCGGCAGCTTCCGCTCCTGGGAGCGGGCGATGTTCGTGTTCGTGTTCGCCAATCTGCTGATCATTCCGCTGTTCTTCATGGCCCACCCGAAAGCGGGGCCGATCCTCCATGACTTCTTGGTGCCGGGGATCTACGGGGGGGCGAACTCGACCTCGGTCCTCCTGATCATCGGGATCGTCGGGACGACGGTCGCGCCCTGGCAGCTGTTCTTCCAGCAGTCGAACATCGTCGACAAGCGGATCACGCCGCGCTGGATCAACTATGAGCGGCTCGACACCTGGATCGGAGCGGTGATCGTCGTCCTCGGCGCCGCCGCGCTGATCTGCGTGTCAGCGTTCGCGTTCAAGGGCACGCCTTACTTCGGGCATTTCACCAACGCTGGCGCCACTGCCGGCGGTCTCGACCATGTGCTCGGCTCCACCGCGGGAGCCTTCTTTGCGGTCGTCTTGCTGAACGCCTCGCTGATCGGCGCCGGCGCGCTGACGCTGTCCACGAGCTATGCGTTCGGCGACATCTTCGGGACCAAGAGCTCGCTTCACCGCAGCTTTCGCGAGGCCAAGGGCTTCTACGCGCTGTTCTCGCTCGTGGTCGTGGGCGCCGCCGCGATCGTGCTGATTCCGGGCGCGCCCCTGGGGGTGATCACGCTCGCCGTTCAAGCACTAGCCGGAGTGCTGCTACCGAGCGCGAGCATGTTCCTGCTGCTGCTGTGCAACGACCGCGAGGTCCTCGGCCCATGGGTCAACAGCCTCTGGCTGAACATCCTCGCGACCGTGATCGTGTCCGTGCTGCTGCTGCTGTCGCTGATCCTGATGGCCACGACGCTGTTCCCGAAGGTCAACGTCACCACGCTCGCGCTCGTTGGTGGGGCGGGGCTCCTCGTTGGGCTGCTGATTGCCTCGGCGATGGGGCTGCGCTCGAGGCGCGGTGCCAAGGTGGTGACCGTGATCGAGACCGGGCCACGAGTCCCCAAGGAGCAGTGGACGATGCCGCCGATCACCCTGCTGGCACGGCCGCCGGCCTCGACTGCGCGGAAGGCGGCGATGCTCTCGATGGAGGCATATCTGCTGCTGGCGGTCGCGCTGCTGGTGGTCAAGGCCGTGCAGCTGGCGGGTGGGTAGCCCACCCCCGGCGTTACACCGCGGCTCGCCTGGTGTTTTGTGTTTTCTTCGGACGATCCGCGTCTCGGTGGCGCGATTGCTGGACGTCAGCGAACCGGCCAGCCCACGCTGGCGGATAATCGCGATGTGATCCCTCGCTACACGCGGCCGGAGATGGCCGAGATCTGGTCAGACCACGCGCGCTTTGAGGCGATGCGCCTGGTCGAGGTGGCCGCCGCCGAGGAGCTCGAGGGCCCGAGCGAGGAGGAGCTCGTGGCGATCCGAGCCGCGACCTTCACCGTCGAGGAGATCGCCGAGCGCGAGCTCGTCACCGATCACGACACGGCCGCGTTCGTCGATGTGCTCGCCGCATCCGCCGGACCCGCGGGGCGCTGGATCCATCACGGGCTCACTTCCAGCGACGTGCTCGATACGGGCCTCGCGCTGCAGTTACGCCGCGTCGCCGAGCTCGTGCTGCCGGACGCTCGCGCGCTGGTGCGGGCACTCGCGGGCAAGGCGCGCGAGCACGTGCACACCCTGTGCGCCGGGCGCACCCACGGGATCCACGCCGAGCCGACGACCTTCGGGATCAAGCTGGCCGGCTTTGCGTTCGAGGCCGACCGCAATGCGCAGCGTCTGGAGCGGGCCTTCGCCCAGGCCTCTGTCGGCGCGCTCTCGGGCGCGGTCGGCACTTACTCGGCGACCTCGCCCGAGTTCGAGGAGCGAGTGCTGCGACGGTTGGGTCTGGAGCGCGAGCCCGTCTCAACCCAGGTCGTCGCCCGCGACCGGCACGCCGAGCTGCTCGAAGCGATCGCGCTCGCGGGCGCGGGGATGGAGCGGTTCGCGACTGAGCTCCGACACCTGGCGCGCACCGAAGTGGGGGAGGTCTCTGAGCCATTCTCCGCCGGGCAGAAGGGATCGAGCGCGATGCCGCACAAGCGCAACCCGATCAAGTCAGAGCAGGTGGCGGGCCTTGCCCGCGTGCTGCGGGGCAACGCCCAGGCCGGGGTCGAGGATGTCGCGCTCTGGCACGAGCGCGACATCTCTCACTCGTCGGTCGAGCGGATCGTCCTCCCGGACTCGACGATCCTGCTCGACCACATGCAGCACCGCACGCTCGGCCTGGTCGAGGGGATGGTCGTCGACGCCGAGCGGATGCGGGCGAACCTCGAGCTCACTTATGGCGCGTTGTTCTCCCAGCAGGTGCTGCTCGCGCTGGTGGAGCGCGGCGCCGGGCGCGACGACGCGTACCGGATCGTCCAACGTCTCGCCCAGCAGGCGCTCGCCGAGCGCAGACCGCTGCGCGAGCTGCTGGCCGCAGACCCGGCCGGCGAGGGCCTGGATCTCGACAGGATCTTCGACTACGAGCACTTCGTCCGCTTCGCGGATCAGATCGTCGGCCGGCTCGACGCGATCGCCTGAGAGTCCTTCGGCGGGCCCTCCCGACGCCGCCGTACCCGTTGCTAGGATCGCCCTAGTGACCGCTCTCACCGACCTTCCCCTGATCGCATCGGGCAAGGTTCGCGAGATCTATGAGGCTCCCGAGCAGACGCTGCTGCTCGTCGCCTCCGATCGGATCTCGACCTACGACGTCGTCCACCCAACGCCGATCCCCGACAAGGGCAAGGTGCTCACGGGTCTGTCGACGTTCTGGTTCGAGCGGACACCGGAGCTCGTCCCCAACCACCTGGTCTCGGTCACCGACGGTGTCCCCGAGGAGGCTTGCGGCCGCGCGATGCTCGTCCGCAAGCTCGAGATGCTGCCCGTCGAGTGCGTCGTCCGCGGCTATCTGAGCGGCTCGGGGTGGAAGGACTACCAGCGCACCGGGGCCGTCTCCGGGATCC
>CABDYZ010000424.1_pt1 | contig 10799 bp, 11 predicted proteins | sample 3132061 | NCBI WGS metagenome assembly CABDYZ01 (sample SAMEA5534339, study PRJEB31848) | metagenome | biome: tundra; feature: field; material: soil | place: USA | collected 2013-05 | depth 0.45 m
ATCTTGAGGATCGCGTCAAGGACGGAGTGGTGCTCGTCCATCTGCACCGAGTGCTCGTCCCAGTGATGCGCCTGATCCGATTGCGGGTCGTAGCGGCGGATCCTCAGCGTGTACTCGGGCACGACGCTAGTACGTCCTTTCCTGGGGTTCCCAGCGGGTGATCGTCACAGGGGAGTAACTGACCTTCGGCTCGTCGGTGCCGTTGGCCGAGATGTCGATGTGCTTGAGCCACTCGTCGTCGTTGCGCTCAGGGAAGTCGGTGCGGAACTGGGCGCCGCGCGACTCCTTGCGCTCCTGCGCCGCGACCAGGATCGCTTCGGCCACGTCGAGCATGTAGCCGAGCTCGATCGCGCCGATCACGTCCTGGTTGAAAACAGACCCGCGGTCGTCGATCGCGGCCTTCGGCGCCTCCTCCTTCAGCCTGCGAACTATCTCGTGCGCCTTCGCCAGCCCGCCGGCGTCGCGGAACACCGCGCAGTACCGGTTCATCGTGGTCCCGAGCTCCTCCTTGATCGCGGCGACCCGCCGCCCGCCGGGCTCGCGAGCAATGATCGCCGCGATCCGCGCGTCGACATCGGCGACCGCTGACGCCGGCGTGGACGGCATCGGCATCTCGGCGGCCCGGCGGGCGGCATGCTCGCCCGAGCGCCGACCGAAGATCAGCGTGTCGAGCAGCGAGTTCGCGCCCAGCCGGTTGCCGCCGTGGACCGAGACGCAGGCGACCTCGCCCGCCGCGTACAGGCCGGGGATTGTCGTCTGCCCGTCTGCGTCGGTCTTGACTCCGCCCATCATGTAGTGATTCCCGGGCCGGATGTGGATCGGCTCGCGAGTGATGTCGACCCCCGAGAAGTCGCGGCCGATGTTCACGATCTCCCTGAGCGCCTCGAGCGTGCGCCTGCGCGGGACCTTCGTGATGTCAAGCGCGACTGTGCCGTCCGGGAACCCGCGACCTTCGTTGATCTCGGTCTGCTCGGCACGGGAGGTCACGTCGCGCGAGGCGAGCTCGAGCTTGTTCGGCGCGTAGCGCTCCATGAACCGCTCGCCCTTGGCGTTCACCAGCCACGCCCCTTCTCCACGCGCGCCTTCGGTGATCAAGATGCCGTTGCCAGCGAGGCAAGTTGGGTGGTACTGCACCATCTCCATGTCCTTCAACTTGGCGCCGATCCGGAACGCTTGGGCCATCCCGTCGCCGGTCACGATCAACCCATTGGTAGTCGGCTTGTACGCCTGACCAGCGCCGCCCGAAGCGAGGATCACCGACTTCGCGTTGAACACCTCGAGCTGCCCGTCGCGCAGGTTCCGGCAGATCGCACCGACGCAGTGCCCGTCGTCGCCCTGGAGCAGGTCCGTCGTGAACCACTCCTCATAGCGATCCACCCGCTCGTGGTGCTTCATCAACTGCTCGTACAGCACGTGCAAGATCGCCTGACCGGTGATGTCGGCGACGTAGTACGTCCGCGCCGCCGAGGCGCCGCCAAACGCGCGAGTGCCGAGGTGACCGGTCTCGTTGCGGTGGAACGTGACCCCCGCGTGCTCGAGCCACAGGATCTCGTCGGGCGCCTCGCGGCACATGATCTCGATCGCATCCTGATCGCCCAGGTAGTCCGACCCCTTGACCGTGTCGAACGCGTGCGACTCCCACGTGTCCTCGGGATTCAGCGCCGCGTTGATCCCCCCGGCTGCGGCGACCGAATGCGAGCGCACCGGGTGGACCTTCGAGACGACCGCGACCGACGCGCCGGCCTGCGCGGCCGCCAGCGCCGCCCGCTGCCCGGCCAGCCCAGCGCCGATGATCAACACATCGTGGGAAAGCACGCGCCTTGCTCTCAGCCTGTCGCGGCGGCCAGGTGATCACGAGGGAACGCGACCCTGCGCTTCCACGGTCTCGCGGTCGTGTCGTAGTCGTAGGTGCCGAGCCGGTTGGGGACCGACCGGCTGTGATCGTCGAGGCCGCACCATTCCTGTAGGACGACAACGCCGGGTGCGGCCATCACGACCGGCTGCGCAAGATAGCCGGTCGTTTCGCTGCCATTGGCCGCGAAGCGGACTTCAGGCATGCCTCCTCCTCGCTGACGGCTTGGTTCTTTCAACGCGTGGGGCTTCCGTTGCCCGCGAGCGCCTGCCCGCGAGCGAGGTCGATCAGCGCGATCGCGACGGTGGCGCGCACCAGTCGCGTCAGCGCGATCAGTTGCGCCTGGGCGAGGCTTGGGGCGTGGCCGCTGAGTCCCGCGACGTAGGCCTCCAGCGCATAAGTCAACGCAACCGACTGATGGCGCCATGCCCTGCGGTGTCGAAACGCCCCAGGCCGACCGATCAGGCGCGCGCCACAGATCACGTTTGCGGCCCCCTCGGCGATCGCTGCGGAAAGACTTCCGAGGCGCTGGTCGTGGGCCGGTGTCTCCAGCCGAGCGTCAAGCGCCGCGACAGCCACATACTCGTTCGTCGCAAGACGCAGCCAGGCATCTCGCAGACCGTCCAGAACGATTGGGTCGCCCGGTCGATCGGGCGAGCTGGCGCTCAATCTTTGGAACGTGTCTTGCGAAACGCGAACCCGCAGGCCAGCGGCGAGGTGATGCGCAACGACGTCGGCGCGGGCGTCTACCGGCCGCTCGACCTCCTGCGCGCGGGCCGACAGCTCGGCCGTGACCGCGCTGAGCCTCGCCTCCAGCGCGGCCGACCGCTCCTCCGGCGCCTCGCCGACCCGTCCACTCACGGTGGCGTTGGCTGCTAGCTGAAGCAGCAGCGAGGCCAAGTCCACGGCGGCGGTCCTGAGCGACCGCAAGTCACCTTCGGAGGTGGTCGCGTCGCGCGATAGGCGCGTGATCGCTTGGCGCATGCGGACGGCCGGCTCCTCGGCCTGCTCGCTCCAGACGCAGTAGGTGACCTCACCCGCGCGGACGGCGTCCTCGTGCGAGCTCAGTCGCCGCCGCAGCTGATCCACCAGCGCGCCGCGTCGGTCCTCCCCGCGCCCCCCGAATGTCGCCCACACCCTCGCCACGGCGAGGACCAGCTCGACTGCCTCCGTCGCTAGTTGCGAGATCGTGTCCTCGCCGAGCTTCGAGCTGCTTTCGATCGCGACGAGCAGGCGGGAGTGTGCGCGAGCCAACGCGCTCGCCAGCCCTTGAAGCGACGAAGGTCCCGATCCTCTGATCTGCCGCGTACCCGAGATCTTCGCTTCCACGCGGTCCAGAAGGTCCGTCCAGAGCGGGGACTGCGCCAGCCTGAGCGACTCCTCGCTTGATGTCGCCGCCGACACGCACACGATCTTAGACGCTTACGTGTTCATAAGATGGGCGCCCATCACGATTGCGCCCGGTGGCCTCTCGGCGCTCCGCCGGGACTGCGGCTGCGCTCCCCTCAGGGTCCCGGGCGCGAGCGCAGCCGCCGCCGAGCAGTCGACGCGCCTCCCCGAGCGCGCTGGCACGCTCAGCCGATTCGGCCCGCGCGGCGCGGGTCAGCGCGCGGTGGTACTGGGCGTGCACAATCTCCAGAGCGGCTCGCGCTTCGTGGAGTGCAAGGCGATGATCTTCCTGAGTGCAGTCGCTCATCCGCTCGGGTCCCCCGTGCGGGACTGCGTCTCGCAATGCGGCCATCTGTGGTGCCCAGGACGAAAGTCGCCGTCGCCGGGTCGCTCAGGCGGGGCTCGAGGGAGGAGAGCCCGGCCGCGCGTCACGATCGGGCGTTCGAAGCGCCGTGGCCCGTGGACCGTCGGCCCGGCGGCTCGCACGCGCGGGCAGCACGACGAGATCGGCGAGCTCAGCGATCCATCCAGCGGTCACCAACTCCAAGTGTCTGCCGTGGCGATCGCCCGCTGAGACTCGCTGCCCGCGGCTCCGGCGCCGTCGCCGTCGCCGTCGCGGGCTGGATGGGTCATTCGACATCGATGCTCCCTTCAGACTGCGTGATCGCCAACATGCGCCATCGGGCCTTGTCGTGGCGGTTCCCGAACCTTATCGTCTTATAAGCCTTGACGTAAGTACAATCCCCGTCGCACGACCGCAGGGACCTCTACCCTCAAGCCAGATGCCACCGCGCCGCCAGCGATCCGTAGCACCCGCGACGCCGCTAGACGGCAGTGCGACGCACGTGCGCTCAGATCCCGTCTACGTGTTGAAGGCCCAGCTGTTCCGCGTTCTCGGCCATCCCGTGCGGATCCGGATGCTCGAGCTCCTCTCTGACGGGGAACGCACCGTCGGAGACCTGCAGGCCGAGCTGAGCCTCGACTCGAGCGGCACCTCCCAGCACCTCGCCGCGCTCCGTCAGCAAGGAGTGTTGGAGAGCCGGCGGGCCGGCACCAGCGTGTACTACCGCATCCGAGATCCACGCGTAACGCAGCTGCTCGCGGTCGCGAAACAGCTCCTCACCTCCGCGCTATCGGACTCGCACACGCTTCTCAGCGAGCTCGCGGCCGAGCCGGCGTCGCGCGCCGAGCGCCGATAGGCCGCCGGAACTTCGCTCGATCGGCGAAACGCGTGCAGCAGCGGCGCGTCCCGCAACGGGTCAGCGTCGACCGCCTCCCGCTTGGCAGCGTTGGCCGGCATCACGTTCACGCCGCCCAACGGTATGGGCCGACCGTCGCTCGCCGCTCCGTAAAGCACCGCGAGCCCGATCCGTAGCCTCCCCGGACAAGGTCCCGTGCTGACTACTGACGATGGGCCGGCGAGCGGCATTAGCCTGCGGGACAGTGCCGGGCGACCGACAACCACGCTGATGGGACCCGCAAGCCAGCCTCGACGGCATCGCCTCGGCCGCCGCCGCCGGGCTACCGCTACAGGTGAACACGACGGTATGCGCGCTGAACGTGGACGAGCTCCCGCAGCTGGTGCCCCAGCTCGAGCGCTGGGGGATCGTGCAATGGTCGGTGTTCTTCCTCGTTCCGACGGGGCGCGGCGTGCGGCTGGCGATGCTTTCCGCCGCCGAGCACGAGCGCGTGCTCAGCTGGCTGTCCGATCTGTCGGGCACAGTGTCATTCGACATCAAGGTGACCGACGCGCCGCAATACCGGCGCGTCGTCTTCCAGCGCACCGGTCGTCAGACGGGAGCCGGGTTCCGCTACGCCGACGGCCTCGACCGGCCGGCACGGGGCGTCAACGACGGGCGAGGCTTCATGTTCATCTCCCACCGCGGCGATGTCATGCCGTCCGGCTTCCTGCCACTCGCGGCCGGCAACGTACGGTCGCGCAATCCCGTTGAGATCTACCGTCGCTCGCCGCTGTTCCGGCAGCTGCGCGACCCGGACGCGCTGAAGGGCAAGTGCGGTCGCTGCGAGTTCCGCGAGCTGTGCGGCGGCAGTCGCGCGCGCGCCTACGCGGTAACCGGCGACTATCTCGCCGCCGATCCGAGCTGTCCCTACAAGCCGGCGAGCTCCGACGCTGGCGTGAGCCGCGCCTGAGGCGGGCAGCTGACGACGTCGCGCCGGATCGTGAACGTCCGCGAACCGTTCCCGGAGCTGGTCGGCGACCCCTGACCGAGCTGATCCGATGACGAACGAGACCTCCGCGACCTACACGGCGCATGCCGTCTCCGCGGCTGCACGCAGGGGCGGTACACGGCTCAGTCGTTTGAGGCGAGGCTGGCTTGTGGCCTGGGCGGCAGTGATGGCGCTGTTGGGTTGGGGCTTGATGACCCTCGGCGCGTTTGTGCGTGCGTCCGAGTCCGGGCTTGGCTGTCCCGATTGGCCTGCTTGCCACGGCAAGCTCGTCGCAGGTGGCCACCACGCGATGATCGAGGAGTTCCATCGCTGGGTCGCATCGATCCTCGTCGTTGGCGTGATCGGCTTGGCGCTGATGGTGTTCCGCGGCTACCGCCACGAGCGTCGCGTGACTCGCCCAATGGTTTGGGTGCTCGCGCTGCTCGTGCTCCAGGTTGTCCTCGGCGGCGTGACGGTGTTGCTTCGCAACGTCTCCTGGACGGTCGTCCTGCACTACGGCGGTGCAGCGCTCCTGGTGGCGTCGATCACGCTCGTCGCCGTACGGCTCGCCTTCCCGACCATTGAACCGGCACCGCACGACTCGTTCTCAAGACTGATCGGTTGGTTCGTTGGGCTCAGTCTTGGTCTGCTGCTGGCCGGCTCGACCGTGGCCAACACCGACTCCCACACCGCATGCGGTCGTGGGTTCCCGCTTTGCAACGGCACCCTGTTCCCATCCCTCGACCATCAAGTCATCATCAATCTGACCCACCGTGTCTGGGCGGGGGCGATGCTTGTGCTCGCCCTGTGGGTGCTGTTCCGCAGCCGCCGTGATCGGGCGGACGCGCCACCGATCAAGCGGGCGGCGGCCGTGGTGGCCATCTTGTTCCTCATTCAGGCAGGTGTCGGCATCGCCGTCCTCGCGGTGGGCGAGAACACGGCCGTCGAGGTGCTGCACTCCTCGATCGGGTCGCTCATGTGGGTGGCACTCGCAACGCTGCTGTCGCTGACCAGGACGCTGGCGTCATCGCAGCGCACGAATCGAAGCCAGACGTAAATCGTTTCCCCTCATTGGTTTGGGTGCAGCCCCTCGGCCGCGCAATCCCCAGCCTAGATCGTCCCCCGGTCCGTGGAAATTACTGATGCTGCGCCTGCATCCCTACCACGGCGACTTCGTGCTGATCGCTGGAGAGCGGCGGTATCGCGCGGCGATCAAGGCGGCGTTGATGGAGCTCCCGCGATCGTCCGTCCCGCCGGCGATGGGGACGATGACGAGCAGGCCGAGCTGCTCGCCGAGGCGGTGATCGAGAACGATCAGCGCGTGGACCTCGACCCGCTCCTGCGCGCGGCCACCAGCGGCTGCTCGACTCGGGTCTGACGGTCAACGGCGTAGCCGAGCGGTTGGCGACGACACAGGCCAGGGTGGGTGAGCACCTGCGGATCCTCAAGCTCCCCGAGCAGGCGCAGGCCAAGCTCGCGGCGGGCGATGTGCCGCTGCGGGCCGTCAAGCCGCTCGAAGCGCTGGCTCGGATCCATCCTGGGCTCGCCGCGGCCGCCGTCGCTCAGGTCCTCGATCCGCGAGACGACGGCTATGACGGGTATTGCCGTTGCACTTCACTCTGTGGTCGGCGATCCTGGCGGCGTGAGCCAAGTCAGCGTCTCCGCGCCCGCCCGAGCAGGTGCGGCGATCACCGGCGGCGGCGAGGCGAAGGCGTCCCAGCGCGACATCTGGATCGCGCTGATCATCATGTACATCGCGTGGGGCTCGACCTACGTCGGGATCCGGATCATGGACAGGACGGTTCCGCCGCTGATAGGCGCCGGGATCCGGTACATCGCAGCGGGAGCCGCGATGTACGCCTTCCTCGCGGCGATGTACGCCTTCCTCGCGCTGCGTCACCGGCGGGCACCGCGCCTGCGCCCCCGCGAGCTCGCCTCGGTCGCGCTCGTCGGGGGTGTTGTTGCTGACCGGCGGAAACGGCTTTGTCAGCCTCGCCGAGCGCCACGTCCCGGCCGGCCTGGCAGCGCTCGTGGTGGCCTCCGTCCCGCCCTGGTTGCTGCTCATTCGCACCGTTGCCGGCGACCGTCCCGTGCGCGCGACGCTCGTCGGGCTTGCCGTCGGGTTCCTCGGCGTGGGGCTGCTCGTGGTACGCGGTGGCCACGACCAATGCGTGAGCATCCCGCACCTCCTGATCGTGCTGGGAGCCTCGCTCTCTTGGGCGCTCGGCTCGTGGGCGTCGAGCCGGCTGCCGATGCCCTCTGACGCCGCGACGGGTACCGCGGTCGAGATGCTGATCGGCGGCGTGGTGCTTGGCGCCCTCGGGCGCTCCCGCGACCCGGGCGGCGTCCGTCCGGACTCCGGCTCGGACAAGGTCGAGGTCGGAGATGGCCCCCCCACGAGCGACTCGCCCGGCGGCTTATCGGAGATGCCCATCACCGCGACGCTGTGGATGCGGGGGTGGCCATCATGCGGGCGACATCGGTCAGCGTGGCGTCGGCCTGGTTTGAGGGTTCGGGTTGAGCCTCCGTCCCAGGATGATGCCCTGGGGGCGTCTGGACCAAGACCGCCGAACAGGTCCTCGAAAAGGCCATCAAACGACAAGACACTTCAGAAACGCTGCAACTAGGTCGGCCGATGAGCGGCCGACCTAGACATCGAGATCAGGTGAGGTCGAAACGGTCGAGGTTCATCACCTTGACCCACGCCGCGACGAAGTCGTGCACGAACTTCTCCCGCGCGTCATCGCTCGCGTAGACCTCTGCGAGCGCGCGCAACTCGGAGTTCGAACCGAAGACGAGGTCGACGCGGCTGCCGGTCCACTTCAGCTCGCCCGTGCTGACGTCGCGGCCCTCGAAGGTCTCCGCGTCCTCGGCCGTCGCCGACCACGCCGTGCCCAGGTCGAGCAGGTTCACGAAGAAGTCGTTGGTCAACGACCCGGGCGTCGTGGTGAAGACACCCTTCGGGGATTGCCCCGAGTTCGCGCCCAGGACACGCAGACCACCGACGAGGACGGTCATCTCCGGGGCACTCAGGGTGAGCAGGTTCGCGCGGTCGATCAGGAGGTACTCGGCCGTCAGGCGCTGTCTCCCATCGAGGTAGTTGCGGAACCCGTCCGCGGTCGGCTCGAGCGCGGCGAAGGACTCCACGTCGGTCTGCTCCTGCGACGCGTCCGTGCGTCCCGGTGTGACGGGGACCTCGACGTCATGGCCGGCATTCTTGGCGGCCAGTTCGACGGCGGCGGAGCCGCCGAGCACGATCAGGTCGGCGAGCGAGACCTTCTTGCCCCCGGCCTGGGCGCTGTTGAAGGCCTCCTGGATCCCCTCCAGGGCGCTGAGCACCGTCGCCAGCTCGTCGGGGTCGTTGACCTCCCACCCGTTCTGCGGCTCGAGGCGGATGCGCGCGCCGTTGGCGCCGCCGCGCTTGTCGCTGCCGCGGAACGTCGACGCCGACGCCCATGCGGTGGAGACGAGCTGGGCGACGGACAGCCCCGAGTCGAGGATCTGGCCCTTGAGGGTGGCGATGTCCTGCGCCCCGATGAGCTCGTGCGTCACCTCGGGGAGGGGGTCCTGCCACAGCAGCGTCTCGGTCGGGACCTCCGGGCCGAGGTAGCGTGCGACAGGCCCCATGTCACGGTGGGTCAGCTTGAACCAAGCCCGAGCGAACGCGTCGGCGAGCTCGTCCGGGTGCTCGTGGAAGCGCCGCGAGATCTTCTCGTACGCCGGGTCGAAGCGCAGCGAGAGATCGGTCGTCAGCATCGTCGGGGGACGCATAGGCGAGCCCTCGTCGGGACCGGGAACGGTACCCGCCCCGGCGCCGTCCTTCGGCTGCCACTGGTGCGCGCCGGCCGGGCTCTTGGTCAGCTCCCACTCGTAGCCGAACAGGTTCTCGAAGTAGCTGGTCGACCATGCTGTCGGCGTGGCCGTCCAGGTCACCTCGATGCCGCTGGTGATCGCGTCCGCACCCTTGCCCGAGCGGTACGTGTTCCTCCACCCGAGGCCCTGCTCCTCCAACGGGGCGCTCTCGGGCTCGGAGCCGACGTACTGCTCGGGGTCGGCCGCGCCGTGGGTCTTGCCGAACGTGTGCCCGCCGGCGATCAACGCGACCGTCTCCTCGTCGTTCATCGCCATGCGCAGGAACGTCTCGCGGATGTCCTTCGCCGCGGCGAGCGGGTCCGGGTTGCCGTTCGGGCCCTCCGGGTTGACGTAGATCAAGCCCATCTGGACAGCGCCCAGCGGCTGCTCAAGCTCTCGGTCCCCGGTGTAGCGCTCGTCGCCCAGCCACTCAGTCTCCGGGCCCCAGTAGACGTCCTCGTCGGGCTCCCAGACGTCCTCCCGGCCTCCCGCGAAGCCGAACGTCTCAAAGCCCATCGACTCCAGCGCGACGTTGCCGGTCAGGACAATCAGGTCCGCCCACGAGAGCGCCTGGCCGTACTTCTGCTTGACCGGCCACAGCAGACGGCGCGCCTTATCGAGGTTCCCGTTGTCCGGCCAGCTGTTCAGCGGCGCGAAGCGCTGCTGGCCGGCCCCGGCGCCACCGCGACCGTCGCTGATGCGGTACGTGCCGGCGCTGTGCCACGCCATCCGGATCATCAACGGGCCATAGTGGCCATAGTCCGCCGGCCACCAGTCCTGCGAGCTCGTCAACACGCCCTCGATGTCCTGCTTGACCTCCGCGAGATCGAGGGACTTAAACGCCTCCGCGTAGTTGAACCCCTCGCCGAGCGGATTGGCGACGGCGGGATTCTTGGCGAGGATCTTCAGGTTCAGCCGGTCCGGCCACCACCCTCGGACCCCCCCGCCCTGGGTCGGGTGCGGGGCACGCTCGTGCGCGACCGGGCAGCCGCCCGCGCGCTCTTCGTTCATCTCTCCAACAACGGCGTCAGGACTATCAGACAAAGGAACCCCTTTCCGGGATCAGAGGGTGTATTCAGACACGGTGTGCGGCCGAGCATCCGGGGCACACGCCCCAGTAGACGACCTCGGCCTCGTCGATCGCGTAGCCGTGGTGCTCGGCTGCGGTCAGGCACGGGGCGGTGCCGACGGCGCAATCCACATCGGCGATGGCACCGCACCACCGGCACACGACGTGGTGATGGTTGTCGCCGACCCGCAACTCGTAGCGCGCCACCGAGCCCGGCGGGTGGATCCGCCGCACCAGCCCCGCGGCAGTCAGCGCTCGCAACACGTCGTAGACGGCCTGCTGGGACACCCCTCCGAGATCCTCACGCACGAGACCGATGATCGAGCTGGTGTCGGCGTGCGGATGCTCGTGCACCGCGCCCAGCACCGCTACCCGAGGACGCGTGACGCGCAGGGAAGCCCCACGCAACATGCGCTCAAGTTCCGAGATCGCCGGCACGCCCGCATTGTGCCAGAGACTCTGGAATCA
>CABDYZ010000430.1_pt1 | contig 10625 bp, 6 predicted proteins | sample 3132061 | NCBI WGS metagenome assembly CABDYZ01 (sample SAMEA5534339, study PRJEB31848) | metagenome | biome: tundra; feature: field; material: soil | place: USA | collected 2013-05 | depth 0.45 m
GTCATGATCCCCTGCAGGGCAACGGCCAGCTGAGCCCGTATCTGGCCCTGCTGCGCGGAGGCGAACACGTCGATGATCCGGTCTATCGTCTGCGGAGCGTCCTGGGTGTGCAGGGTCGCGAACACCAGGTGGCCTGTCTCCGCCGCGGTGATCGCCGTCGAGATCGTCTCGATGTCGCGCATCTCGCCGACCAGGATGACGTCGGGGTCTTGGCGCAATGCGGACCGTAGCCCGTCGGCGAAGCTGATCGCGTCAGAGCCGATCTCTCGCTGGTTGACGATGCACTTCTTGTGCTGATGCAGGAACTCGATCGGGTCCTCGATCGTCATGATGTGCTGTTCGCGCGTCGAGTTGATGATGTCGATCAGCGATGCAAGCGTGGTCGACTTCCCCGAGCCCGTCGGCCCGGTGACCAGCACCAGTCCACGTGGCCGCTTGGCGAAGTCGGCAACGACCGGCGGCAGACCGAGCGAGTCGAAGGGCACAACCTCGAACGGAATCAGGCGGAACGCCGCCCCCACCGCCGAGCGCTGGAAGTAGGCGTTGACGCGGAACCGGGCCTTGCCCGGGATCTGGTAGGCGAAGTCGATTTGCCAGCTGTTCTCGAACTTCTGGCGTTGCGCGTTGGACAGGATCGAGTAGACGATCTCCCGCGTGTCGGTAGGCGTCAGCACGGGATAGCCCTCCATCGGGACTAGCCGACCGCGAGCGCGAATCATCGGCGGGGCCCCGGCTGTCAGGTGGAGGTCCGAGGCCCGTCGGTCCATGACCTCGAGCAGGACCTCGGCAAAATCGAGATTCATATCTTGCCGGTATCGGCAGTTCGGCGGGATCTCCTTACGCCGTCCATCGGGAATGGACGCGATCAGCCGCTGCCGGTCACCCGCGAAACCTCGGCCATCGAGGTCTGCCCGCTCTTGACCTTCTCGAGGCCATCCTCGCGCAGCCGGCGCATTCCCTCGGCGCCCGCGACGGTCGCGATCTGCTCCGCGGCGGCCCGCTGGAGCGTCAGCTCGCGGATCTTGTCGGACATCGTCATCACCTCGTACAGTCCGATCCGTCCGCGGTAGCCCATCGCGCCGCACCGCGTGCATCCGACCGGCTCGTAGGCCTCGATGTCATATTGCGCGACGAAGCCGTGGTCGCGCAGCACGTCGGCGGTGATGATCGTCCGCTTCTTGCAGTGCGCGCAGAGCTTGCGTGCGAGCCGCTGGGCGACCACAACGTCGAGCGCAGACGCGATCAGGAACGGCTCGATGCCCATCTCGATCAAGCGGGTGATCGCCGCCGGGGCGTCGTTGGTGTGAAGCGTCGAGAGCACCAGGTGACCCGTGAGCGCACCCTCGATCGAGATCTGCGCCGTCTCGCGGTCGCGGATCTCTCCCACCATCAGGACGTCGGGGTCGGCCCGCATCATCGACCGCAGACCGTTGGCGAACGTCAACCCCGCCTTGGGGTTGACCTGGATCTGGGTGATGCCCTCGATCTGGTACTCGACCGGGTCCTCGATCGTGATGATCCCCTTCTCGGGCGTGTTGATCTCGTTCAGCGCGGCGTACAGCGTCGTCGATTTCCCGGAGCCGGTCGGCCCCGTCACGAGCACCGCGCCGTGCGCGCGCCGGAATCCCTTTCGGAACCGATCGAGCTCCTGCTGCTGCATGCCCAGTTTCTCGAGCTCGAGCTGCACGTTGCCCTTGTCGAGAATCCGCAGCACCACCGACTCCCCGTTGACGCTCGGAAGCGTGACCACGCGGATGTCGACGTGACGGCCGTCGATCGCCAGCCCGACGCGGCCATCCTGGGGGATTCGCCGCTCTGAGATGTCGAGGTCGCTCATGATCTTGATCCTCGAGACGACGCCGGCGACCATCCGCTTGGGCACGCTCATCTCGTCGGTCAGCACGCCGTCGACCCGCATCCGCACCCGTAGTTCGCTGCTCGAACGGCCCTTGTCATCGGGTTGGGGCTCGAAGTGGATGTCGGACGCGCCGCGCTCGGCTGCCTCGGCGATGATCGAGTGCACGAGCTTGATCACCGGCGCGTCGTCGGCGGACTCCCGCAGGTCGACGACCTCGAGCGGCGAGGCCTCGTCCTCGCTCTCCCGGACCGCCTCCTCGACTGCGTCCTCGAAGCGGTTCATCCGCGAGATCAGGTTCTGGATGTCCTCGCTCGAGGCGACCGCCGGCCTCACATCGAGCCGGGTCAGCATCGCGATGTCGTCGGCCGCGAGTACATTCGCCGGGTCCGCCACCGCCAGCTGAACGGTGTGCTCGTCGACGTATGAGACGGGCACCGCGCCATAGCGCCTGGCGGCCGAAGCGCTGATCAGGTTGACCGCCGCCATGTCGACCTTGAATACGCCGAGGTCGAGGTGGTCCAGGCCGTAGCGCTCGGCGATTGCTCGCGAGAGCTGCTCATCGGTGACCGCGTGCTGGTCGAGCAGGATTCGCTCGGGCGCGGCGCCCCCTGAGCGCGCTTCGGCGATCGCGCCCTCGACGCGTTCGCGGTCGCAGAACCCGAGCTCGATCAACACATCGGTGAGGAAGCGGCTGGAGCCGCCCTCACGGCTCGGCTGGGTTACGCCGTCCCAGTCTTCAGCGTGCTCGGCGCCGGCACCGGCGCCACCGGCCGAGTCAACCACCCGCAGGCGGGGTCCGCGGCCCTCACTCATCGCGCGCGCGCTGCCGTCCGCATTTCCTGCAACGGCGCGGACCGCCCGGTGAAGCGCTCGAAGCTGATCGCTCCCTGACCCACGAGCAGGTCGATGCCGTCGACCACCGGCACGCCGAGGGCGTGGGCAGCCTGGACGAGCGGTGTCTCGCCGTGGGCGTACACGAGATCAACCACGCATTCGAACATCGCTAGCTCATCGGCCTCGAGCGGCAGCTGCTTGAACGCTGCGGGCTCGGCGTCTAGACCTACCGGAGTGCAATTGACGAGCAGATCGGCGGGTCCCGCATCGGCAACGAGCTGCGCGCCGAGCTCGGCGCACAACTCCTCCGCGCGAATCGGGTGGCGGTTCCAGACGCGAACCTCCGACGCGCCCGCTGCCAGCAGCGCCCAAACCGCTGCGCGCGCGCTGCCCCCGGCACCGAGGACCAGGGCCGTTCTGCCCTCGGGCGAGAACGGGAGCGCATCGATCAAGGCGGGCGCGTCGGTGTTCTCGGCGTAGATCCCGCCGTGCTCGTCGAACACAAGCGTGTTGGCGGCGCCGATCGCGCGTGCGGCGTCGCTGGCCTCGTCGGCCAGCGCGAGCGCGGTCTGCTTGTGCGGGATCGTTACGTTCGCGCCGCGAAAGCCCGCCTGTGGAAGTGCGGCGACCGTTTCCGCGAAAAGCTCCGGGGGGACCGGCAACAGCTGATAGCGCCAGCCGCTCAGCCCGACCGCTTGCAGCGCAGCGTTGTGCATCTGCGGCGAGCGGCTGTGGGCGACCGGCCAGCCGAGGACGCCGAGGCGGGTGCGGTCTCCCAACGATCCCTCAGCACTTAGTAGGTGAGCGGCCGCCATGTTGGGCTCGAGCCGATTGATAGCGCGCGGAGTCAGCGAGGAACTGGCTGTAGTTGGAGGAGAAGACGCTCGCGCCGTTGCCACACGGCTTGGCTACGAAGTAGAGGTAGTTCGTCTGCGCAGGGTGCGCGGCGGCCTCGATCGCCGACAGCCCGGGATTGCCGATCGGGGTCGGCGGCAGGCCTTTGTTCAGACGGGTGTTGTACGGCGACTGCGCCGACAATTGGGAGTTCGTCAGCGGCTTCGTGTAGTCGTTGAACTCGTACCGGGTGGTCGAGTCCATCCCGAGCGCGATGCCATCCTTGAGCCGGTTGTAGATCACCGACGCAACGAGTGGCCGGTCGTGGGCGGTGGCGGCCTCCTCCTCGATGATCGACGCGATGATCAGTACGTCGTAGGCGCTCAGGTGCTTGCTTCGTGCATAGCCGAGGTTGACGGTCGCAAACTGGCTGCGGAACTGGCGCAGCTGGTCTGCCGCCAGCCCCGAGACGGTCAGCGGGTTGCGCAGCTGGTAGGTGTCGGGGTACAGGAACCCCTCGAGCGAGGGCGTGCTCCGGGGCGCGCCGTAGGCGCCTAGGTTCAGCAGCGGCGAGTGTCGCGTGGCCGCCAGGTAGCTGCCACGGAACCCCTGTGACCGAAGCAGCGCGTTGATCTGAGATCGCGTTCTGCCCGGGATGATCGTCACGTTGCTGACCTTCGCCGCTGGAGGCGGCGTGGTCAGAACCGCCAGCGCCTTTCCGTAGCTCATGTCGTGCTGCAGGTGATAGGTGCCCGCCAGCAGCTTGCCCCGGTCGCCCGCTAATGTCGCGCGCAGATAGAAGAAGAACCCGGAGGAGACCACCCCGTTGCGCGCGAGCAGGTCGCCAACCTGGCGCGCACCCGAGCGGGCGGGGATGTTCACGGTCACGCTCCCGTGGCCGGAGCCGTGGAAGGGCTGGAACAGCTCGACGCAGAACCAGAGCAGCACGGCCGCGAGCACGAGCGCGAGCAGCGAGATCACGCGGATCGTCAGCGCGCGGCGGCTGCGGGCCACTGGGGCTGGTCGGCTGGTCTTGGCCTGCGCACGCGTGGCCTGAGGGGCGGGGGCCACGGTGCCGGTGCGCTCTCGCCAGCCGACACGCCGAGTGCCTGAGGCCACCTCCTGGTCCTCGGCCCCCGCGATCGGCTCCTCGGCATCTGGCTGCGGGGGCTCGGGGGCGATGGGCTCGTTTGGCTCTGCCGCGCGCCGTCGCTCGCGCTCCAGTCTCGCCGCCTTTCGCTCCTCGGCGCTGCGCTCGCGTGATTCAGCCATCATCACCCTCCGCCGGTGCCGGATGTACAGCGAGCCACGCCTCGAGCAGATGCGCCGCGGCGCGGGAGTCCTCGCTGGCCCGCCCCCCGGTCCGCTCCGCCAGCCGGGTCGTGAGGCGCTCGTCGTACAGCTCCACAGGCACGCTCAGCTCGCGCCGCAAGGCCTCCGCAAACGCGCGCGTCTCGTCAGTCTGAGCCGAGTCCCCCCCCGACAGCGACACCGGAAGGCCGACGACTACGCGCTCGGCGCCGAGCTCCCGGACGAGCGCCCGCAGTCGACCGAGCCCGCGACGTGACATCGGCCGGAGCACCGGCTCGATCGGGGTGGCGAGCACGCCGGTCGGGTCGCTGACAGCACACCCGCAGCGAGCGCTTCCGTAATCCAGCGCGAGCACTCGCACGGACCTTAATGGTTTGAGGCGAGTGCCGCCTCTATCGCCTGACGGGCGGTTTCGATCGCGTCTGGGAGCCGCGCCACATCACGGCCGCCGGCGCGCGCCAGCGTGTCGCGGCCGCCGCCGCCCCCTCCGACCACGGCCGCTGCCGACTTGACGATCTCCCCCGCGCGGACTCCGCGGGCGACCAGCGAGGGGGCGACGGCAGCGACCAGCTCGACCCGGTCCGCTCCAGCGCTGCCGAGCACGATCGCGGCGTCGCCAAGCACGTTCTTGAGACGGTCGGCCGCTTCCATCAGCTCCTTTCCGCCGACCTCGACGGTCGCTACCAGCAATCTCGCGCCGTCGCGCTCGACGGCATCGGAAGCCAGCTGCTCGAAATCGATCGAATCGTGCGCCGCGCCCTGGCGCAGCTCGCCCTCGAGCTCGCGGACGCGCTCGCGCAGCTCGACGACCGCTCCCGGCACGCCATCCGGCGGCACCCGGAGCGCCCGCGCCGCACGCCCGAGCGCGTCGTCATGGCGGCGCATCAGCTCGATCGCCGCCGGACCGGTGATCGCTTCGATCCGACGTACGTTGGCGGCACTGGAGGTCTCGCTCACGACCTTGAACAGCCCGATCGCGGCGGTGTAGCGAACATGCGTGCCGCCGCACAGCTCGCGCGAGAACGAGCCGTCGCCGATCTCCACCATCCGTACGACATCGCCGTACTTCTCTCCGAACAGCGCCATCGCCCCGAGCCGGCGGGCCTCATCCAGGGTGGTGGTGAGCGCGTGGACGGGCTGGTCCTCGAGGATCCAGCCGTTGACCGTGTCCTCCACGTCTCGGAGCTCCTCTTCGGTCAGCCCCTTGCCATGGGTGAAGTCGAAGCGCAGCTTGTCGGGTCCGACGTAGGAGCCGGCCTGCCGGACATGGGTCCCGAGGCGCTGGCGTAGCGCCGCGTGCAGGAGGTGGGTGGCGGTGTGGTTGCACTCGGTGGCGTGACGGGTGGCGCGGTCAACGTGGGCGCGGACGCGCTCTCCGGCCTCGATCGTCCCGCGCTCGGGCACGAGCGCGACCACCTGGTCATCTCCGATCCGCACTACGTCGTCCACGCGCGCGAGGCAGTCGCCGTCGAAGCACTCGAGATAGCCGGAGTCGGCGACCTGGCCACCGCCGGTCGCGTAGAAGGGGGACTCGACCAGCTTGACGAGCACGTGCCCCGCGGGCCTGCCGCCCGCTCGGCCTCCTGCCTCGCTTGAAAGGGCGGCGCCCGCGTCATCCGGCTCGGGGGCAGCGGCGCCGATCGTCGTCTCGCGTTCGGTCGTCTCGTAGCCGACGAAGTCCGTGTGAAAGCCCGCCTGGCTCGCGAGCGCGAGCGCGCGCTCACGCAGCGCCTCGCCGGTTCGCCCGCGGCCGCCCGCAGCGCGCGCACGCGCGCGCTGCTCTCCCATCAACGCCTCGAAACCGTCTTCGTCCACTCCCAGGCCGTGCTCTGCGACGAGCTCCAACGTCAGGTCGATCGGAAATCCGTAGGTGTCGTGGAGCTGGAATGCGTCGGCGGCCGAGATCCCCTCAGCGCCTGCTTGACGGGCCCGCTCGATCAGCTCATCGAGCCGCTTCAACCCCTGCTCCAATGTGTGGCCAAAGCCCTCTTCCTCGGAGTCGAGCCACTTGCGCACGCTGTCGTGCTGCTCGCGCAGCTCCGGATACTCGCTACCCATCAGCTCGCTCACGATCTCGGCGTAGCGCGCCAGAAACCCCGGCTCGAGCTCGAGCGCGCGGCCGTGCTGGATCGCCCTGCGCATGATCCGCCGCAGCACGTAGCCACGATCCTCGTTCGAAGGGACCACCCCATCGGCGATCAGGAACGCCATCCCGCGACCGTGGTCGGCGAGGATTCGCAGCGCCCGATCGGTGGGGTAGTCCTGTCCGTAGCGCCGTCCGGAGAGCTCCTCCCCGAGCGAGATCAGCGGCGCGAACTGATCGGTCTCGAACACCGACGGCTTGTTCTGAACGATCGCCGCCAGCCGGTTCAGCCCCAGTCCCGTATCGATGTTCTTGGCCGGCAGCGGCGTGAGCGTGTTGACCGGGTTCTGGTCGAACTGCATGAACACCAGGTTCCAGTACTCGAGGAAGCGCTCGTTCTCGCCCCCGGGGAGATCGTCCGGGGCCCCGAATTCGAGCCCACGGTCGAGGTACAGCTCCGAGCATGGACCACACGGCCCGGTCGGCCCCACCTGCCAGAAGTTCTCCGAGCGCGCGCACTCGACGATCCGCTCGCGCGGTACCCCGATCTCGAGCCACGCCTCGATCGCGTCCTCGTCAGGGCCGAGGCCGAGCTCGTCGTCGCCCGCGAACACCGTGATCCAGATGTCCTGGGGGCGGAACCCGAAGCCATCGACCGACAGCTCCCATGCGTAACGAGCCGCCTGATGCTTGAAGTAGTCCCCGAACGAGAAGTTCCCGAGCATCTCAAAGAACGTCAGATGCCGGGAGGTCGTGCCGATGATCTCGATGTCGACCGTTCGGAACGTCTTCTGACAACTGGTCGCGCGGGGGTGCGGGGGTGGTTCGACCCCGAGGAAGTAGGGCTTCAGGGGATGCATGCCAGCGACTGTGAACAGCGCCGAGGGGTCGTAGTCGGACGGGATCAGCGACGCGGACGGCAGCCGCTTGTGGTCGCGCTGCACAAAAAAGTCGATGAACGTCCGCCTGATCTCATCCGAGGTCATCGAACATCAGTCTAGGCAGCTTGGCTGCGCTAACCATCGGCTCACAGGGCGCCGATCCGAGCCTGAAGAAGGGTGTTCAGGCTTCGCTTCAGCTTTACCGTTCGTCGCTGCGCCCCTGCGCTCTTGGGGCTCTTGTTGCCGTTGATCGCGTGCGCCGGCGCGCGCGCGGGCGCGAACATCGACCCGCTCGGCTTTCAGATCCAGGTCCCGGATGGGGGCCTGGTCGTTCATGAGAACGCCGGCCAGGCGGTGATTACGGTCACTCGCGACCGGCTCGAGTCACTGTTCGCGGCACAGGTTCGCTACATCACCTCCGGGGATGGCTACGACCCCGCGACGAACGCGCCGTTCGATTGCGGCGGGACGCCCTGCACGGCCACCTCCTATGACTTCACCTCCGTGAAGGGCGAGCTTGACTTCGGCGTGGGCCAGACGAGCATGACGTTCTCGGTGCCGATCACCGATCACGGCACCGACACCGTTCCCAAGACGCTGCAGGTTTCGCTCTTCGCGCCCTCGTCCGGCCCGACCACGCCGACCGGCCTCGGGTCCGTCTCCCAAACCACGCTGACGATCCTCAACGACGATCCGATCGCTACGCTCGCCGCCGCCGACAATCCGCTGGGGCTGGCGACTGCTCCGGGAGGCACCAACCCGCTCGCCGGCGCCGGCTTCTTCGTCGACCCGACGAGCGAGGCGGCGAGCGCGGCCAAGTCCAACCCCGCGCTCAACGTGATCGCAAGCCAGCCAGGAACCGCGCGCTTTGGGACCTTCAGCTATGGCTCGCCGTACGTGCCCGACATCGGCACAGCCGTTTCCCGCTACTTGACCCGCGCCGCCGGAACGTCGCCCGGCAAGGTGCCGCTGCTGGCTACCTACCGGCTCGTCCACGGGGTCCGCGGCAACGGAGACTCGGCCGCCGAGCAGCAGGCCTACCACAACTTCATCACCGGATTCGCCCAGGGGATCGGCTCCTACCGCGCGGTCCTGTTCCTCGAGGAGGACTCGCTGATCACGACGCCTTCGTTGAACCGCACCGGCGTCGCTGTCCGGATGAGCGAGCTCAGCGACGCGATCAACATCCTCACCTCCACCTGCCCCCACCTCGTGATCTATCTCGACGCAGGGGCCGCGGACGCTCTTCCCTACGGCACCGCGGCGAGCCTGCTCAAGCGCGCAGGCGTGGCAAAGATCCAGGGGTTCCTCCTGAACTCGACGCACTTCGACAAGACGTCCAAGGAGATCGCTTACGGCAACAAGATCTCGAGGTTGACCGGTGGAAAGCACTTCGTGATCAACACCGGCGAGAACGGCCAGGGTGCGCTCGTGCCGAAGAACATCGTCAAGTACGGCAACGAGATCGTCTGCGACCCCATGGGTCGGGGCCTCGGGCCGAAGCCGACGGCTCAGACTGGCTTTCAGAACGTCGACATGTTCGCGTGGACGAGCAACCCTGGAGAATCCGGCGGCGTCTGCCGGCCCTATCTGAAGCAGTACGAAGGCCAGGGCGCACCAGCAACCGGGGCGTATTGGCCCGCGTACGCGTTGATGCTCGTCAAGAACGCGACCTTCAAGGTCACCTGAGGTCGGCGGCAGCGGCCGCTGATCCACAGCGGCGTGCGATCGTTCCCCAGCCGATCACCAGCTCGCCGTCCATCAGACAGGCGAGCTGGCCCGGCGCGGCCACATCGGCCGCGTCGCTCAGCGCCAGCTCCAGCGAGCCATGCCGGCCGGCGGGGATCCCACCCGTCAGCCTGGCGGCAAGCGGCTTTGACCGGTACCGGAGCTTGACACGGTCGACGCGGTCACCAGCACGGTGAAGGCGTGCGCCGCGCAGCCCCACCCGACGGGTTCTCAGCGCTAACGCCGGACCGACTGTCAAGCGGTTGGCGGACGCGTCCTTGTCGAGTACGTACAGCGGCTCCCCGCTCGCCACCCCAAGTCCCCGCCGCTGCCCGACCGTGAAGCGATGCTGTCCGAGGTGGCGGCCGAGAACGTTTCCCGCGCGGTCGACGATCGTTCCCGGTCGGTCTGGAACACGGCCGTGACGGGCGAGGAAGCGCGCGCGGTCAGTCCCGGCGAGGAAGCACAGGTCCTGGGAGTCCGCCTTGCTCGCGACCGGGAGTCCAGCTTCGCCGGCGATCGCCCTGACCTGGGGCTTGGTCAGCTCGCCGAGCGGGAAGCGCAACCGGGCGAGCGATCGCGGCGAGAGTGCCGCGAGCATGTACGTCTGGTCCTTCGCTCGATCGGCGGCTAGCCGCAGCAGCGGCCCGGCGTCGTGACCGTGCTCGGCGGTGCGCGCGTAATGGCCGGTGGCCAGCGAGTCACAGCCCAGCCGCCCGGCGAGCTCGAGCATCGCGTCGAGACGCACGTGACCGTTGCAGCCGACGCACGGGTTGGGGGTCTCGCCCGCGGCATAGCCGGCGATGAACGGCTCGACCACCCCGGCCCGGAACTCCGAGCGCAGATCGATCGTGAAATGCGCAAGCCCGATCGAGTGCGCCAAAGCCCGAGCCTGGGAAACCGCCGAGGCCGAGCAGCAGCTCCGCTCGCCGTCGTTCTCGGGATCCGCCCACAGCTCCAGCGTTACCGCCACAGTCTCGACGGCCTGTGCGCAGCTGAGCGCCGCCACCGCGCTGTCGACCCCGCCGCTCATCGCCACCAGCGTGCGGCCACCGGCGGGCCGGCTCAGGTCAGCCCGCTCGCGCGCGGCAGCGCC
>CABDYZ010000435.1_pt1 | contig 10558 bp, 9 predicted proteins | sample 3132061 | NCBI WGS metagenome assembly CABDYZ01 (sample SAMEA5534339, study PRJEB31848) | metagenome | biome: tundra; feature: field; material: soil | place: USA | collected 2013-05 | depth 0.45 m
CGGGGGTCCGGGTCGGCAGAAGCTCGTCCCCCAGCTTGCGCCGCAGCATCGCGGCGGTCAAGCCGCTGGTGTCGATCACGACGTCGGCTCGGCCGCGCAACGGCGCCAGTGCCTCGCGCTCACGCTCGATCCCATCCGCCACGCTGCCGGTGGGCGCGAGCGGATGGCGGCGCCTGGTCTCCTTGTAACGGGTCAGCAGGGTCCGCTCCTCGGCCTCCAGGAACAGCACCCGGTGCTTGACGCCGGCCGTGCGCAGATCGTCGAGCATCGCGGCGAGGCCCTCGAAGTAGCTGCCGCCCCGCACGTCGGAGACGACGGCGGCGCGAGCGACCTTGGAGCCCTCGTGCACGAACAGATCGACCAGCGAGCGGATCATCTCCGAGGGCAGGTTGTCGACGCAGAAGTACCCCTCGTCCTCGAACACCGCCATCGCGGTCGATTTCCCCGCGCCCGAGAACCCGGTGATGATCACCAGGTCGGTCAGCGCCGATCCCGGCTCTTGGCGCTCCGGTTCCTGCTCCAGTTCCTGCGATCGTTGCATCCCTACAAGCTTGACATGCCCCGCAGGCGCCAGCCCGACGGCCATCTCCGAGCCAGTGTGCCACGATGCTCGGGTGCGGCGCCACAGCGTCCGGAACTGCATCCTCGCTGCACTGACGGCCGGCCTGCTTGCGCTGACGGCCGTGGTGCTGGCTGACCTCGACTCCGTCACGGCGGGGGCGCAACCGACCGACCCGACGGTTTCGGCGAGCGTCGGGTCGAACCCCAGCGGGCAGCCGCTGGCGCCTGGGTTCACGGGCGTATCGCTCGAATACAGCGCGCTTCACGTCTACACGGGACGCGACCCCCGCGCCGTCAATCCGGTGCTGATCGGGCTGATCCGAAACCTCGCGCTGGGCCAGAGCCCGGTGCTGCGGATCGGCGGAAACAGCGCTGACTACACCTGGTGGCCGATCCGTGGCGTGATCCCGCCCGGCAACGTGCGCTACGCCCTGACCGAGGGCTGGCTGCGGACCACCAAGGCGCTCGCAAGTGCGCTCGGCGCGCGGATGATCATGGGCGTCAACCTCGCCGGCGGACGCCCGGCGGTGGCTGCCGCCGAGGCCCGCGCGCTACTCGGCGGCATCGGCCGGCGCTACATCCAGGCGCTCGAGATCGGCAACGAGCCCGACGTGTACGGTGTCTTCCCCTGGTACCGGGACAGGCGCGGCCGGGTCTTCTTTGCGCGGCCGCACAACTACAACCTGAGCGCGTTCATCCGTCAGTTCTCTCACTGGCGGGCGGCGCTCGGACAAACACCGGTCGCCGGGCCGGCGTTCGCCGAGCTCACCTGGCTGAACGGGTTGGGGACGTTCATCAACGCCGAGCGCGGCCTCAAGGTCGTGACGCTCCACCGCTACCCGCTGCGCGCCTGTCTGCAGGATCCGAACGCCCCCGGCTACCCGACGATCCCGGCCCTGCTCAGCGACAGCTCCTCGAACGGGCTCGCGCAGGCAGTCGTGCCGTACGTCGGGACTGCGCACGCACAAGGATTGCCGTTTCGCGTCGACGAGATGAACTCCGCCTCGTGCTCAGGGAAGCGCGGCGTAAGCGACACCTTCGCAGCGGCCCTGTGGGTGCTCGACACGCTCTTCAACCTCGCGAACGCCGGCGTCGACGGAGTCAACATCCACTCGCTTCCAGGCGCCGCCTACGAGCTGTTCACGTTCACGCACACGTCCGCCGGGTGGAAGGCGTTCGTGCACCCCGAGTACTACGGAATGCTGCTGTTCGCCCAGGCGTTCCCGCCGGGGGCGCAGCTGCTTCCGGTGAGCGTCTCCCCGAACGGCCCGCTGAAGGTGTGGGCGACCCGCGCTCCCGACTTCCAGACCCGCGTGGTGGTGATCAACAAGGACCCGGCGAACACGTACCAGGTGCAGCTGCAGGTGGCCGGCTTGAGCGGCCAGGCTCACCTGGAGCGCCTGCAGGCGCCGAGCGTGAGCTCGACCGATGGCGTGACCCTCGGCGGTCAGACGTTCGGCGATCAGACGACCACGGGCACCCTGCCCGGACCGCCGCAGACCGAGGCCGTGTCCCCGATCCTCGGCACCTACACGGTCACCGTGCCCCCCGCGAGCGCGGCCCTGCTCACGCAGTAGGGCCTCACGCTCCCGTCCTGTGCAGCTCGCGATAGACGTCGCGCGCGAGCTTGCCCGGGATCCCCGGAACCGCCTCCAGCTCCTCGCGCGAGGCGGCAACGATCGCCTCAGGCGAGCCGAAGTGCGTCAGCAACGCGCGCTTGCGGGTCGGGCCGACACCCGGCAGCTCGTCCAGGATCGACGCGGTCATCGCCTTGTCGCGCCTGATCCGATGGTGTGTGATGGCGAACCGATGCGCTTCGTCGCGGACCCGCTGCAGCAGCTGCAGCTCCGGAGTGTCGTGCGCCAGCTGAAGCGGCTCGCTTGCGCCCGGGACGAACACTTCCTCGATCCGCTTGGCCAGTGACACGACCACCACGCCGCGCTCGCGGAAGCCCTGTAAGGCTCGCAGGCCCGCGGACAGCTGGCCCTTGCCGCCGTCGATCACCACGAGGTTCGGAAGCGCGGCGAAGCTGGGGTCATACGTCTTGTCGTGCGGCGAGACGTCGCGCTGGCGCTCCCACTGCGCGAGCCGGCGGCCCAGGACCTCCTCCATCGAGGCGAAGTCGTCTGGGACGCTTGACCCGTTGCCGCCGTTGTCCGGCCCGACGATCTTGAAGCGCCGGTAGTCCGACTTCTTCGGCGCGGCGCCCTCGAACACGATCATCGACGCGACCGTGTTGGTGCCCATCAGCGTCGAGATGTCGAAGCACTCGATCCGCAGCGGGATCGTGTCGAGACCGAGTGCCTGCTGGAGGCCGTCGAGCGCCTCGACACGCTGCTGCCGGCGGCGCTCGGAGCGCAGCCGCTCCTGATCAAGCGCGAGCCGGGCGTTGCGCTCGGCGAGCTCGAGGATCCGTCGCTTGTCGCCGCGCTCCGCGGCGCGGATCTCGACCGGGCTCCCGCGGCGCTCTGAGAGCGCCTGCGCGAGCGCCGGCGCGGGGTTGGTTCCGGACGAGGTGGGTGGGGACCCTAATTCCCGCTGCACGACCAGCAGCGGCGGCACCATCATCGCGCTGGCGTAGTACTGGAGGATGAACGCCTCGGCGACTGCCGCCACGTCGCCTCCTGCCGCGTTGTCGAGATAGAAGCTCTGGCGGTCCGAGAGCACGCCGTCGCGGACCTGGAACACCTGTGCGTTGGCCTCGCCTTCGTTGACCGCGACCGCGATCGCGTCGAGCGTCCCGACCGCTTCGTTGGCCACCCGCTGGCGCTCGAGCAGAGAGCGCACCGCGCGCAGCCGGTTGCGCTCCCTGGCGGCGTCCTCGAAGCGCTGGTCGGCGGCCGCTTCGCGCATCGCCTGCTCCAGGCCGCGTTCGATCTCCTTGTAGCGGCCGGAGAGGAAGTCGATCACCCGGTCGATCCCCTCTCGGTAATGCTCACGGCTGACGTAGCCGACGCACGGCGCCTCGCAGCGCTTGATGTAGAAGTCCAGGCACGGCGAGCCGCTGCGGCGCCCCGGCTCGGGGCCCTCGCAGGAGCGGAACATGAACACCTTGCCCAGCACCTCGAGCGTCGAGCGCACGCGCTTGGCATTGCTGTACGGGCCGAAGTAGGCGCGGTCACGGCGGTGGCGCTCACGCGTGAAGTACACACGCGGGAACTCCTCATCCAGCGAGATCGCGATGTACGGATAGGACTTGTCGTCGCGCAGGCGGATGTTGAAGCGCGGCTTGTACTGCTTGATGAAGTTCTGCTCGGCGAGCAGCGCCTCGGCCTCGGTGTGCACGACCAGCGCCTCGACGTGGTCGATCAGATCCACCAGGTCCTGCCCCCCGCGCGTGCTCGGGTTGGAGAAGTGCGAGGCGACTCGCTTTCGGATCGACTTCGCCTTGCCGACGTAGAGCACCTTGCCGCGGGCGTCGCGGAACAGGTACACGCCCGGCTCGTCGGGGAGCTTGCCTCGCTTGTCCTTTGGGGTGATCGCCATAAGTCTTCGAGGATAGGAGCCGGTCGGGGTCGCGCGGGCGGCGTTCGCGGTGGCGTGGCCCCGAATGCGGAAACCGCGGATTCGCCGAACTGATGCCTCTCAGTCCCGTATAGCGGGAGCGAGAGGCAAAGGTTCGCGGGATCGCGGCGTTAAGCGCGCACAATCGCGCCGGCTAGTCCTGCAAGAAGGACAGCCCCAGCCCCACCCCCGCGATCGCCAGCGAGACGAGCGCGACGGTCTCCCCGATCCCGGCCGACGGCGCGCGGGGCAGGTACGCCGGCACCCCGGCCACCGGGTTGATCAGGACCACGCCGTTGCTCGGCGGGACGCTGAGCGCGTGCAGCGTGAACGCCAGCGCGACTGCCGCGGCCACCAGCATCCCGATCCGCGCCCGGCGACCGCCCGACAGCGCGACCGCGATCAGAGCCAGCGCCAGTAGCGCAAGCAGCACATCGGCGACCGAGTAGACCTGCCAGGCCGTGGGGTCACGCGGGACGCCCCGCAGCACCGTCGAACCGCCGGCCACGGACAGCACCCCTCGCCCGAGCTGGTGGCTCCAGGTCAGAAACAGCGATCCGAGCAGCCCGACTGCGCCGACCAGCGTCAGCCAGCCTGCGAGCGCCCCGAGGCTAGGTGCGCGCCGCCTCCACATCGCCTTCAGGCTTCTCCGCCGGCTGCGTGTGCAGGAACGCGCCCGCCGCGATCACGGCGCCCAGCAGGGGCCCGACCACGTAGATCCAGTAGTGGTTCCACTTGAAGATCCCTAGCACGCTCGCGCCGAGCGCGACCGCCGGATTGAACGCCCCCGCCGGACACGCCGCCGACGGCGAACGCCCCAGCGGCGACCGTGAACCCGATCGCCAGTCCGTAGAACGAGTTCCCCTCGGTTCCGCGCGCGGTGGCGACATTCAGGACAACGTACGCGAGCGCGAACGTGACCACGAACTCGACCACCAGCATCTTCCAGGCGCTGGCGAACGCGCCCGCCGTCCTGGCGCCGTTAACGGCTCGCGCAAGCAGCGCCGCCAGCACGGCCGCGACCAGCTGGGTTGCGACGTAGGCGACCCACTCGCTCGAGCGCAGCCGTCCCCGGATCAGCACCGCTGACGGTTCCCGCGCTCAGCGCGGCGCTGGTGGGCGCCGGCTAATACTTGCGCGCCGACCAGATGATCGCGATCACGGCGTAGGCCGCGGCCCCCAGCAGCACCAGCCATGCGACCGATCCCGCGCCCGTCTTCCACAGCCGCGAGGTGCCCGTGAGCGTCAGCGCCGCCACCGCCAGCGCGGCGTACAGGACGGCGCGACGCCCGTCTCCGAGCGAGTACAGCTCGGCCCGGTGCTGGCGGTACATAATCGACGCAAACCAGCCGATCGCCGCCAGGAACGCAAGCGACGCCGCCTGCAGCGCGACGTTCGCGCCGGTCCCGCCACCGGGAAGCACCACGATCAGCGCCGCGATCACGAACACGATCGCAATGTTCCGCACGGTTGCGAGCGACATCAGGACAACAGGTTACGCGGCCCGGCGATCCCCGAATACTCGAGCGGGCGGGTCTCGTGGACGGCAGCCGCCGCAGGGAAGCTCACCTCCACGTCGAGGCCCCCGTCGAGCCTCGGCGTCGGACGCAGGCCGGCGTCGTGCGCGACGGCGATCGCGGCCACGATCGACAGGCCCAGGCCGGCCCCGCGAGTGTCGGTTCGCTCACCGTCCAGGCGGCGGAACGGCTCGAGCAACTCGCCCGTCTGCGCGGCGGGCACAACGGGGCCGCTGTTGGAGATCTCCAGCGTGGGCCGCCCGTCGCGAACGCCGGTCCAGACCGTCACCCAGCCATCGCGCTCGAGGTTGTAGCGAAGCGCGTTGTCGAGGAGGTTGCCGACCAGGCGCTCGACCAGCGCGCAGTCCCCGGTCGTGAGCGCCTGCCCCAGCTCGGACTCGACCCGGACCCCGCTCGGGCGTACGCCCTGCAGAACCTCGCCGGCTACCGCGCCGAGGTCGAGCGCGTCCCGGGACACCAGCCCGCGCTGGCTGCGAGCGAGCGTCAGGAGCGCCTCGATCAGCCGCTCCTGCTGCTCACTGGCGGCAAGCACCCGCGTGCACGTCCCCCGCAGCGATTCGACAGTCGCATCGGGGTCGGCGAGCGCCACCTCGACCAGCGTCCGCTCGACCGTGATCGGCGTTCGCAGCTCGTGCGAGGCGTTGGCCACGAACCGGCGCTGGGACTCGAACGCGGACTCGAGCCGCGCGAGCAGCTCGTCGAAGGTGTCCCCGAGCTCCTTGAGCTCGTCGTCCGGCCCTTCGAGGGCGAGGCGCTCGTGTAGGTTGCGCTCGGAGATCCCGCGAGCGCGTGCGCCCATCGTTCGCACCGGGCGCAACGCACGCCCAGCCATCAGCCAGCCGAGCCCGATCGAGAGGATCGCCATGATCCCCAGCGCGATCGCGGACCTCGTCACGAGCGCGCCGAGTTGAGCCGACTGCTGGCGGTGAAGGACCACTTGCGCCTTGCCCGCTAGCTGCTGTAGCTGCACCTGCTGCGCTGCCGTGACCTTGCGGAAGGTGGCCGACACCTTCCCCGCGTACGCCTGCAGCTGGACTTTCCCACCGCCGCTCCTGCCCTGGGCGACGATCAACCCCGGCCCCCCACCGGGGTTGGGAAGCGGCTGCGGCAGCCGTGCGAAGCGGCTCTTCGAGAACAGCACCGCGTTGCGCGACGTCGCCGACGGGCTGTTGGCAACCAGCTCGTAGGTGATCGTCAGCAACCCGGCTCCCGCCACCAGGAACAGCGCGCCATAGAACAACGTCAGTCTCAGCCGTAGCGTCCAGCGCGGCCACCAGCGGCGCAGCGGGCGCAGAACCGTGGCCCGCATCAGATGCGGTACCCCGCGCCGGGCACGGTCTCGATCAGCGGCGGCTCACCGAGCTTGCGCCGCAGGCGGCTGATCGTCACCTTGACCACGTTGCTGAACGGATCGGCCGCTTCGTCCCAGCCACGTTCGAGCAGCTCCTCGGGAGACACGACGGCGCCGCGCGCCGCCAGCAGCAGCTCGAGCACGGCCAGCTCCTTGGTGGATAGATCGAGTCGGCGGCCGGAGCGGTGCGCAAGTCGCCGACCGGGGTCGAGCCGCAGCTCGCCGCTGCTCATCACGGGCGGCAGCGCCGGCTGCGCGCGCCGCGCGAGCGCTCTGATCCGCGCGACGAGCTCGGCGAACGCAAACGGCTTGCCGTCGACGTATTACTCGCCGACCCCATTTGAGCCGATCCCCGTGCGGCTGAAAGCTGGGTCTGGAAGCCTCTGGACCTGCTCTGCTAGGGACTCTGGAGTCAAGCAGGACCGCTCCGGTGTTGAGGCTGGGGGTGCGAGATGACCGCTCCGAGGTCTCGCCGGGGTCCGGTCCCGCGTGGGCTTGCGGGATGGCGTAAAATTTCCGTTCTGCGGTGCCCGCCTCCGTCAGTTGAGGCGCGCTTACGGGTATCGCCAGCGCTTGTCGGGGGTCGCCCCTGATGGAAAGTAAAAGCCCGCGCCGTTTGCCGCGACGCGGGCGACTACGAACACCGTCAGGAGCAGAGCACCGATGTCCGCAGTGGGTCCCAATCTTAATCGCAGCGGGCGTTGTACGACCTCGCGAAATGACGGAGTGCTGGAGTCGGAGCGATGAGGCGCGCTTCGCAAATCCCGCCTGCGCTCCCCGACTGGCTCTGGGCGGATCGCATCCCGCGTGGCGCGCTCACGCTCATCGTCGGCGATGGTGGTGTGGGCAAGTCGACCTTGGCCGTCGCCTTGGCCGCCCTTCTGAGTCGGGGGGAGCTGACCGGCCGCCCCGAGAGTTCGCTGCTTGCGCTTCAGGAGGACGATGCCGCAGCGGTCACTGTCCCGCGCCTGCTGGTCGCCCAGGCGCAGCCACTGCTCGTACTCCAGCACGAGACGTAGGTGCTGATGACAGAGATCCGTGGTTTCGCTGTTGGGTGGCTCTGCGCAGCCGTAGACGCTGCAACGAACGGCGGTATTGGTGCTCGTGTCCATGCTGCCTTCCTTTCCGCTTACGAACCCTAGGCGATCGCCCGGTCGCCAACGCAACAACGACGATCAAGGAGACAGCGTGAGTACCGAGTTGTCGGAATCGCAGAAGAAACGGCGACGCGGCAGCCCGAGAGCGAACCAGCGGCGGCGGCTGAAGGCCTTCAGCCGCATCTTCGAGCGTCGCGCAAAGTGGCTAGGAGGGTTTGGCGAAACGATTGGCGAAACCGCGCACAGCGCGGTAAGCCTAGACTCGCGCCGATGCCGGATAAGGTGCTCTACACGCTCTGAACGATGAGGATTCCGTCTTGCGCGATGCTGCCCGAGATATGGGCGAGTGGATCGACTGCTTGCCTTCCGAGTCGGGCTGGGCAGTCGCGTTCGCGCAGTCGCGCGGCGAGCTTGTGAGCGTGCTCGATGGCACGTAGGCGCTCGTTCCGATGGCTCTGGAAATAGTGTCCGACAAGCTGCCCTTCAACCAAGAGCAGATAGAAGCGGTTGCATCTGCTTACCCGACGCTGGCTCAGCCGCTACTTCAGCGATGGGTCATGGCCCAGTACGGCGCCGCAATGCTGCAAGTGCAAGCCTTCGAGGCACAACTGGCCTCGCTTGTATTGACGGTGCGGGCGAAGGAGCGACCTCCGTCGAAGAACGCAAAGCGCGCGCTTGAGAAGAGCCTGCGGAAGATCACGCATCTACTTGAGCACGCCACGGCGACGGAGATGCGCAACGAACTTGAGGGGCGCGTGGACGAAGCGATCCTTGACGAGATCGACTTCCTCATTCCTTGGCGGAATCGTCTTGCGCACCGCTACTTGCGGCAGCGTCTTACCGGACCGGGGGAGAAAACGATCAAGGCGACCCCGGATATGCCGTTTGAACTGTTCGAAATCAGTAACGCCTTTACTGCTGCGGGTCGGCGCGTCGAGCAGGAACAACGCGCGATCATGGCGACGCTCGCCTCTCCTGGGGAGGTACCGCCAGGACTCGTGGACACGATCACGCTCGTCATATCTGAACTGGTCGTCGGGAAGCCGCCGCGGTTCAAGGCCCGTGGCACGGGCGGCGCCGAATAAGTCCGCTCCTCGCTCCTCGGGGGCTACAGACCGCGCGTGAGGTCGCGTCACGGCTTAGCGTGACCCGTCAAGACCGCGCTTGCGGGAATCAGGATTTGGAGTTACGGAGCCGGTTTAGCTCGTCCGAAGTGGGGCGACGAGACTTCACCCGAACTGATCTTCCGTCCTCTAACCGGACCGTCGTGGACCCCGCCATACAGCCCCTCGTATAAGCCGAAATCGGGATCTTCAGCCATGACGCTCAGCGAGCAGGGCAGCAAGTGGCTCATCGCCTCCGGCTGACAGGAACGCACCCGTTTTCAAACTGACCCGCTGACGGTTCATCGGGACTGCCGCATTCGTACCCGGGCACTGCGGAGCGCAGCCCCGGCCGACTGGCCGAGTTGACGCCGATTCTTGAAATGGCCGATGAGGCGCGGAATGTAGTTCAGCCGCCGCCCAATGTCTCGCCGTAGCCGCTCCATGGTTGCCCGTGAGCGTACTCCTGCGCCCGCGGGTGTCTGAGATGTTGCAGATAGTGACCGACACCCCAGCCGTTACGCAGGCCGTCCCGCCGGTGGAGTCAGGCAACCCGAGGCGGATCGTTCGTCTCGTCCGCCACGTGGCGGCGTAGCACGTCGAGGTTGTCGCCGTAGAACAAGACGTTGCCCGCCAACTCGGCCATCCGGGCAGGCTATCGGCCGCTTCGGCTATGCCGCGCGGCACGGCCGGTGAAGCGCGATGATGGAAGCGTGGAAGGCCGTAAGAACGAGAGCGAGCGTTACCGGGAGATCATCCGCCGCGCCAAAAGGGTTCGTGAGCGCGCTGCCGAGTCGCTAAGACGGTTCCGCGCGCGAGACCTTGAGGAACAGGCTGGCGCCGCTCGAAGGCGGCGAAGGTTTCGGCGGAAGGATTGACTACGCCGCGAGCGGTAGGAGGGTTTAGCGAAACGATTGACGAAAGTCGTCATCGTTCGGCGCGTCGAGGGGCGACGGTAACGACGAGCAGGACGAGCGGGAACCCTAGGAAGATCCCGCAGACGAATAGCGGGAAGAACGGGTATCCGCGCGAACTTCCGTACAGCGCGACGCACGCGGACAGCACTAGCCAGACCAGTAATCCGAGGCCGACCCAGACCTCGATCCGTCCCGTCGTTGAGAGCGCGAATACCGCCACGAGGGCGGAACCTAACGGCTTAGGCGGCGAGCGGCAAGGCTCGCTCGCTGGCGAGCCGACACGCGAGCTTGGCGAGGATCGTCAGGTCGGCGTGGAGCCGGACCCGATCCAGTCCGCGAACGCGCAAGGGAAGCAACGCCCACTCGTGCTTGAGCCTGCCGAACTCCCGCTCGACGGCACCGCGCGAGCGGTAGAGCCCTCGGACTCGCGCGGGATCAACGGATGCAGTCGCGAAAACTCGGGCTTGATCGCCGCCAGTTGCGTCCG
>CABDYZ010000443.1_pt1 | contig 10406 bp, 10 predicted proteins | sample 3132061 | NCBI WGS metagenome assembly CABDYZ01 (sample SAMEA5534339, study PRJEB31848) | metagenome | biome: tundra; feature: field; material: soil | place: USA | collected 2013-05 | depth 0.45 m
ATCACGGCCCGGGGTTCGAGGTGATCGGCCAGACGGTTGACGACGCGGCCGGCGAAGCGTTCGACAAGGGCGCGCGTCTGCTCGGCCTCGGATACCCGGGCGGTGCGGCGCTCGAGCGGCTGGCGCACGACGGCGACCCCGAAGCATTCGACTTCCCGACCGGGAGGCGAATGCCCGGACTCGACTTCTCGTTCGCGGGGCTGAAGACAGCCTTGCTCTACCGCGTGCGCGATCTAGGCGAGGCGGAGTCCGAGCGTCGCCGGGCCGATCTGGCGGCGTCCTATCAGTGGGCGATCGTCGAGGCGCTCACGATCCGCGTAGAGCGGGCGCTGGCGCAGACGGGGTTCGATCGTCTCGCCGTCGGAGGTGGCGTGGCGGCCAATGGGCCGCTGCGTGACCGGCTCGCGTCGCTGGGCGTCGAGCTCCACGTGCCGCCGCGGGAGCTGTGCACCGACAACGCGGCGATGATCGCCAGCGCCGCAAGGTTCGTCGAGCCGGTCGCGTATCCCGGCTACCTGGACATGGACGTGTACGCGACCGGCGAACGCGCGGGCCCGCCGCCCGCTCGGCCTCCAGCCTCGCCTGAACGGGCGGCGCCCGCGTCATCCGGCTGGGCCGCCTGATGCGCCAGGTGATCCTGTACACGCGGGAGGGATGTTGCCTGTGCGACGATGCGCGCGACGTCCTGGAACGGGTCCGCGCCGGGCATCCGTCCGCGTTTACCCTGCAGGAGCGCGACATCGAGGACGATGACGCACTGCACCGGGCGTATCTGGAGCGAATACCGGTTGTCACGATCGACGGCGACGAGGCCTTCGAACTGTTCCTGGACGAGGCCGAGCTCCAGCAGCGGCTCGGTATTGTGCAAGCTGGATGAGCTACACGGCGGGCCGTGAATTCGTGGGCGAGACTGCGGGCGTCGAGAAGCCGGGAGAGCGGCTCTCGCTCGGCGTCGCCGCACGCCTGTCGCGCTACCTGCAGGTGCTGACGCAGGCGCGCAAGATGGGCAAGGAGACGATCTCCTCTCAGGAGCTCGCCGACTACACGCACGTGAACTCGACCCAGATCCGGCGGGACCTGTCCGGGTTCGGCAAGTTCGGCAAGCGCGGGGTTGGCTACAACGTCGATTCGCTGGTCACCCAGATCCGCAAGATCCTGCGCACCGCAGGTCAGCACAACATCGCGCTGTTCGGCGCCGGCCACCTCGGAACCGCGATCGCTACCTCCGACATCTTCGCCGATCACGGCTTCCGGGTCGTCGCGATGTTCGACACCGACCAGCCCAAGGTTGGGACGCGAATCGGGACCCTGACCGTGCGCCACAACTCCGAGCTGCGCCAGGTCGTCGAGGACGAGGACATCGTCGTAGCGGTGCTCGCGGTGCCCTCACGAGCGGCCCAGGAGCTCGCCGACGATCTCGCCGACGCCGGAGTGAAGATCATCTTCAACTACTCCGACGCGCTATTACAGGTTCCACCCGAGGTAACTGTGCACACCTCGAGTCCGGCTGTTGACCTGCTGTACGCGCTCTACTTCTACCTGACCTAACCCACGTGTTGAAGTGGTTCTCGACCTGGACACCGCTCGCGCGGCTTTCGAAGCATCGACTGACTTCACCGTCGGGCTGGAGGAGGAGTTCGCGCTGCTCGACGGCGCCGATCTCGGCCTGGTTCCCAGGTTCCAGCAGCTGCGAGATGCCGCCGCGGCGGATTCCGTGCTCGCGGAGTCGATCTCCGGCGAGCTGATCTCCTCGGAGATCGAGATTCGCTCCGGTCGCGGCGATGACCTGGCGGCCGCGACGGCGGCCCAGCGGGAGCGTCGCAAGCGGCTGTTCGCACTCGCGGCGGAGCAGGGAATCGCGCTCGGCGCGACCGGGACCCACCCGTGGTCGGACTACCGCGAGCAGCAGATCATCGACACCGAGCACTACCGCCGGGTGGAGCAGGGCCTGAAGTACGTCGCGTGGCGCAACAACACGTTCTCGCTGCACGTCCACGTCGGGATCCGCGGCGCCGATCGAGCGGTGCTGGTGTGCGATCGGCTGCGGCCGGTGCTGCCGTTGCTGCTGGCAATTTCCTCGAGCTCGCCGTTCCTCGACGGCCGCGACTCAGGGCTGGCCAGCGCGCGGACCCAGATCTTCACCAAGAGCTTTCCGCGGTGCGGGATCCCTGATCCATTCGGGAGCTGGGACGCGTTTGGCCGGTACGTCGACTTCCTCGTGCGCACGCGCTCGATCGTCGAGTACACCCAGGTGTGGTGGTCGATCAGGCCGCACTTCTCGTTCGGGACGGTCGAGGTGCGGATCTGCGACGCACAGATCACCGCGTCTGAATCGGACGGCCTTGCGGCCCTGATCGTCGCGTGCGTGGCCCAGGCCGCGCGTGATCTGGATGCCGGCGTCCCGTTCGTGGACGTGCCGCGGCGGATGATCGAGGAGAACGTGTGGCGGGCGCTCCGCTACGGGCTCGACGAGGAGCTGATCGACCTCGAGGCAGAGCAGACGTACCCTGCCTCCGAAGCGCTCGATCGGCTGCTTGCCTGGACAGCGCCCGTACGCGCCGAGCTCGGGATCGAGGTCACGCTCCCGCCGCGCAACGGCGCCCAGCGCCAGCGCCGGATGCTCGAGTCGGGGATCGGCCTCGCCGAGGTCTACGCGGCGACGGTCGCCGAGACGCGAGAGACGTATGCTGGGGCGCTGGAAGCACAGCGGAGGTGAAGCGATGAGCACGAGCGGAGATCGGCAGCCCAGCGAAGAGGAGCTCCGGGCCGCCTACGAAGCGCAGATCAAGCAGATCCGGGTCGAGCACGTGGTGCTCGAGAACGTGGTCACGCTCGCGAACTTGGGAATGCGGCGCACCGGCCTGGCGCCCGGCACCGAGGACGAGCGGGATCCCGATCAGGTAAGGCTGGCGATCGAATCGATCCGCGCGCAGCTGCCGCTGGTCGAGCAGGTCGCGCCCGAGCAGGCAGGCCCGATCCGCGACGCGCTCTCCCAGCTGCAGCTTGCGTTTGTGAGGATCGGCGGCGAAGCGGCCGCGGTCGGCGGCAGCGAGCAGGCGCCACCGGGACAAGGCGATCAGCCGCGGCCGGGTGGCGGCGGCCAGGCGGCGCCGCCGCCGCCCTCTCAGGCCGGCGAGCAGCCCCCAACGGCCAAGCCCGGCGAGACCGGCCCTGCGCAGCGCAGCGGGCGTTTGTGGGTGCCCGGGCAGTGACCGTGCCTCGAGCCTCCGCGCACGGTACACTCGCCCCGTTCTAATCCGGGCCTCCGCTCGAACGTACGGGTGGCGGGCCCGGTTTCCACGTTTCTGGGTGCGTTCGCGCGCACTCTCCCATGAACTAAGAGCTTCTCCGGAGGACCTTCTTGTCTAGCTTTCTGACGCAACACGGCGTCCTCGTTGCGCTCGTTTGCGCCGGCGCCGCCGTCGTCTACGGCGTGCTGACCGCGCGGTCGCTGCTCGCGCTTTCGCCGGGCAACGAGAGGATGCGCTCGATCTCCGCCGCCGTGCAGGAGGGCGCTACCGCGTACCTCAACCGGCAGTACACGACGATCGCGGGGGTCGGCGTGATCCTGTTCATCGTCCTGATCCCGCTCCAGAACATCCGCGTGGCGATCGGGTTCCTGGTCGGTGGCCTGCTTTCCGCGGGGGCGGGCTATATCGGCATGAACGTCTCGGTACGCGCCAACGCGCGCGTCGCCGAATCGGCGCGCAGCGGGGTATCGCGCGCGCTCTCCGTCGCGTTCCGCGGCGGAGCTGTGACCGGGATGCTGGTCGTCGGGCTGGCGCTGCTCGGCGTCGCCGGCTACTACGGCGTGCTCACGTGGATCGCCGGCGAGAGCACTCGCCACTCTGTCGACGCACTGATCGGGCTGGGCTTCGGTGGCTCGCTGATCTCCGTCTTCGCCCGCCTGGGTGGCGGCATCTTCACCAAGGCCGCCGACGTCGGAGCCGACCTGGTCGGCAAGATCGAAGCCGGGATTCCGGAGGACGATCCGCGCAACCCCGCCGTGATCGCCGACAACGTGGGCGACAACGTCGGCGACTGCGCGGGGATGGCCGCCGACCTGTTCGAGACCTACGCGGTGACCGCGGTCGCGGTGATGCTGCTCGGCGTCCTGCTGTTCAGCCAGCAGTCGGCGGTCGCGCTGTACCCGCTCGTGCTCGGCGCGATCTCGATCATCGCGTCGATCGTCGGCACGTTCGCTGTTCGCTCGCGGGTCGGCAACGTCGAGCGCGCCCTGTATCAGGGCCTGGTCGTCTCGGGCGCGCTGGCCGCGCTCGCGTTCATCCCGATCACCTACTGGATGATGCACGGGATCACGCTGAAGGCGGGCGGGAACGCGCCCCACTGGTGGAAGTTCTACCTGTGCGCGCTGATCGGGATCGGCGTGACGGCGTGCCTGTTCGTGATCACCGACTACTTCACCTCGACGCGCTTCGCGCCTGTCAAGAGCACGGCGCGGGCCTCGCAGACCGGGCACGCGACGAACATCATCCAGGGCCTCGCCCAGGGCTTCAAGTCAACCGCCCCGCCCGCAATCGTGCTTGCGCTCGGGATCCTCGGCGCGTGGAAGCTCGGGGGTGGAGGCACGAACGGCATCTACGGCATCGGCGTCGCGGTGATGGCGCAGCTGTCGCTGACCGGACTGATCGTCGCGCTCGACGCATTCGGGCCGATCACCGACAACGCCGGCGGGATCGCCGAGATGGCGGACCTGCCCGAAGAGGTGCGCAACGTCACCGACCCGCTCGACGCGGTCGGCAACACGACCAAGGCGGTCACCAAGGGATACGCGATCGGCTCGGCCGCGCTCGCGGCGCTCGTGTTGTTCAACGCGTTCCAGCGTGAGCTGGGCCACCAGTACAACTTCGCGATCGGCAGCCCGCCCGTACTGATCGGGCTGCTGATCGGCGGCATGATGGTCTACCTGTTCGCCGCGCTCGCGATGGAGGCGGTCGGCCGCGCCGGCGGGGCGGTCGTCGAAGAGGTGCGCCGCCAGTTCCGCGAGAAGCCCGGGATCATGGAGGGCACCGAGGAGCCCGAATACGGGACCGCGGTGGCACTCGTCACGCGCGCAGCGCAGCGCGAGATGATCCTGCCCGCGCTGATCCCGATCCTGGTCCCGTTCATCGTCGGACTGATCAGCATCGAGGCGCTCGGCGGCCTGCTGATCGGAGTGATCGTCGTCGGCCTGTTCATGGCGATCTCGATGACCTCCGGCGGCGGCGCGTGGGACAACGCCAAGAAGCTGATCGAGGACGGCGCGTTCGGCGGCAAGGGCTCAGAAGCTCACGCGGCTGCGGTCACCGGCGACACCGTCGGGGACCCGTACAAGGACACGGCCGGGCCGGCGATCAACCCGATGATCAAGGTCGCGAACATCGTCGCGCTCCTGATCATTCCGTTGATCACCTGATTCTTCGCGTTGAGGTGAGTGCCCCCTCCGCGGGACGGCGCGATGGCTGCGGGTCGGTTGGTGGTCGCAGTTCACGCGAGTCCTCCGGGAGGGGGCACCCACCTCACCGCATACCCGAGCGGGCGGAATGCCAACAGGCTCCTCCGCAGTCACTGAGGCGGGGGAGCTAGAGTCCAGCGCGCATGTTCATTCTGATCGTGGGTAGTGGGAGGGTCGGGTCGGCGGTCGCCAAGCGCGCTCTCGACGCCGGTCACTCGGTATCGGTGCTCGACAGCGATCCGCTGTCGCACGAACGGCTCGACAAGGATCAGTCGACGACGTGGGAGGACGCCGGCGGCCGGTTCACGGTCGGCACGGCGCTCGAGGTGGACGCCCTGATCGAGGCGGGTATCGAGGACGCCGACGTGTTCCTGGCAGCCACCCGGGGTGACAACACCAACCTTGTGATCGCGCAGATCGCCCAGCGGCGGTTCAAGGTGCCGCGGGTCGTCGTGCGCGTCGCCGACCCCGCGCGCGCTTCCTGGTATAGCGAGCAGGGCCTGCTGACGGTGAGCCCGACGCAGGTCGCGATCGATCTGGCCTCTGAAGTGGTCCTGGCCGCGTGAGCACAGTCGCAGGAGCCTGAGACTGTGTACGTGATCATCGCCGGAGCCGGGAAGGTCGGCTGGAACCTTGCGCGGGAGCTGATCGGGCGCGACCGGGAAGTGACGTTGATCGAGTCGGATCATGCTCGATACCGGGTGGTCGAGGAGGAGCTCGAGCACGCGGTCCAGTACGGCGACGCGACTGAGCTGTGGGTGCTCGAGCGGGCCGGGATCCAGCGGGCGGATCTCGTGATCGCGGTCACCGGAGACGACGAGGACAACATCCTGATCTGCCAGGTCGCGAAGGAGAAGTACGGCGTCCAGCGGATCGTGGCGCGTGTCAACAACCCCCGCAACCTCCAGCACTTCAAGCTCCTGGGAATCCAGCCGGCGGTATCGGCGACGGACCTGATCCTGCGGCTGATCGAGCACGAGGTCCCCGAGTACGGGCTCGTCCAGCTGCTCGCGCTCGAGGAGGAGCACCTGGAGATCATCGAGGTCGAGGTCAGGGAGGGCTCCCAGGCGGCCGGTAGCCGCGTCCAGGACGTGCCGCTGCCCGACGGTTCGCTGATCATCTCGGTGCTGCGCGGTGGCGCAGGATTCGTGCCCAAGGGCGAATCCCTGATCGAGCCGGGGGATCAGGTGCTGCTGATCCTCGACCCTGGACTGGAGTCGGAGATCACGCCGCAGTTCGCGCCCAACGGCGCGGGCCCCTCCGATGGCTGAGCGCCACGTCGAGTTCGCGCTGCTCGGCGGTGGCCTGGCGGCGGGCAACTGCGCCCGGTGGCTGCGCGAGGAGGGTGCCGACGGCTCGATCCTCCTGGTCGGGCGGGAGCCCGACCTCCCGTACAACCGCCCGCCGTGCTCGAAGGAGTACCTCCGCGGCGAGCAGTCCCGCGAGGACGTGCTGTTCCGGCCGGCGGAGTGGTACCAGGAGCAGCGGATCGACGCCCTGACCGGTGTCTCGGCGCTGAAGCTGTCGCTCTCGGAGCGCCAGGTCCAGCTCTCCGACCGCCAGCTGGTGACCTTCGACAAGGCCCTGATCGCGACGGGGTCCAACGTACGGCGGTTGAACGTGCCCGGCTGCGATCTGTCGGGCATCCACTACCTGCGCACGCTGGGCAACAGCGACACGATCCGCGAGGACGCCTCGGGCAAGCGCGTGGTGCTGATCGGCGGGTCCTACATCGCGAGCGAAGTCGCTGCCTCGCTGACCGAGCGCGGCAGCTCCTGCACACTCGTGATGATCGAACCGGTGGTGCTCAGCCGTGGGTTCGGCGAGCAGGCGGGCCGCTTCTTCCAAGCGCGGCTCGAGGAGCACGGGATCCAGGTTCATGGCGGGGATGAGCTCGAGCGATTCGAGGGCGCCGATGGTCACTTGACCAGGGTGATCACCAAGAACGGGCTCGAGCTCGACGCCGACGCGGTCGTGATCGGCGCGGGCGTGAACCCCGACGTGACGATCGCCCGCGGCGCCGGCCTGGAGCTGGGGGAGAGCGGCGGCGTGATCGCGGACTCCACGCTCCGAACATCTGCCCCCGACGTGTACGTGGCGGGCGACATCGCCGAGTACGACAGCGTGATCCACGGGCGCAGGCTCCGGGTCGAGCACTGGGACGTGGCCTTCAACCAGGGCAAGACCGCGGCGCTGAACATGCTCGGCCGGGATCAGCCCCACGACGTGGTGCCGTACTTCTACTCAGACATCTCCGATTGGGCCTCGCTCGAGTACGTCGGCCCCGCCTCGCAGTGGGACCAGGAGGTCGTGCGCGGCTCGATCGACGAGGGCGAGTTCGCGATCTTCTACATCGATGACGGCCGCGTGGCCGCCGCGCTGTCGGTCGATCGCTCCGACGACCTCGAGCACGCCCGGCGCCTGATCACCTCGCACGCCGACGTGAGCGAGCGTCTCGGCGAGCTCGCTGACGTCTCGACAGATCTGGCGGGAATCTGAGGGCACCGCCGGAAGACGGTGGCTCAGGCCATCGGCGCCGTCCGCCGTCCGTTACGCCCCGAAAATGTGTCCGTCTGGCTGTGGCAGTTTGGGCACAGCAGCTCCAGGTTCTCTAGCCGGTTGTCCAACCGATCGCCGTTGATGTGATGCAGGGCCACCGCCAGGGGCTGGCCATGCCAATCGCTGATGCCGCAGCGCTCGCACCGACGATCTTTGAGCCCAAGTCGTAGCAGCCGCGTCTTGAGGTGGCCTCGGTTACGTCGTGTGTTTGCGGCGAAGATCTCCTCCACCGGCCTGAAGGCCGGCCGCGGGGTAATCACTCCCCGTTTGACCGCGTCCTGCCACGAGGCCGTACTGAACCCGAACTCGCGCGCACAATCACGCACGCTGTTGCCCTCGTCGTAGAACGCCTGCACGCTCGCCCACTCGTAGCGCCGCCGAAAACGCTCGTCGATCGAGGCTCCGAGCTGGCGCGCGTGGTAGGAGACCGTCGACTTTGCGATCCCCAAGCGTCGGGCAATTTCGGCGCGGCTGCGACCGAGCGCCAAGAGCGCGGCCACGCGCTCGCTGGTTCTGACCGTCGAACGAGCGCCCTGGGGCTTGCGATAGCGCTGGGGCCGAGCTGGGGCAATCACCGCTGGCGGATCGGTCAACCTGCGGAGGTGATAGTGAACGGTCGACTGCGCCACGTTCAGCCGATGCGCGATGTCGATTGACCTGACTCCCTGGAGGTGAAGTTCAACGGCTCTGTCGCCGAGCTCGCTCATCGAACATACGTTCCCATATACCCCGGACGGAAACGTAGCCAAACGGCCGGCCCCACACGCGAATGGACCTACCGAGACTTCGGTATCGTCGTATGCGTGCTCAGGTACGGGCGACGGCCTAAATCCAGAGTATCAATACACTGCGGATTGGTGTAACGGCAGCACGGCTCGCTCTGGACGAGTTAGTCCTGGTTCGAATCCAGGATCCGCAGCTGGTCGGAAGCGGTCTCGGGTTCGAACTGAGAGCGCCGTCGGCTTCCCGGACGGCATCGCACCCCCGCCTACGTCCTGAACACCGAGATCGCTCGCTCGATCAAGCCCGACACCCGCGGCCAGCTTGCCGGTGGGGCGGCGCCGACGATCACTGACGTGGCCGTGTGGCCGGCCACCAGGCAGGCGATCTCGATGTAGCGGGCTCCTGTGCGGGTGGTGTAGGCGTCCTTGACGCAACTGCCGTGTCCGGTGAGGAAGCGCAGGCCCCTCGCCGCCGCCAGCCGGGTGACGTTGCGGTTGCCCTCGGCGGCGTTGTGGGCGATCCGGAGCGAGGGCCAGCCGGAAAGCGTCTCGCCGCCCTGACGAGGCGTCACGTTCAGATAGCCGAGGTAGCGGCCGCCGGCGCTCCGCAACGCCGCTGTGTCTGTTCCGGCATCTCCGCGCACGCTGTGCCACCCCGGCGGGTAGGGCATCTGCGCACCGGAAGCGACCCGAGCGACCGCCCAGCCGTGCGGGGCCGGCTGCGGGTGCAGCCAGGCGAACGGGCCCTGGCTGGTGGCTCCGCATCCCGCACCGGCCAGAGCAAGCGCTGCAACTGCGACAGCGGGCTTAGACGGCACCGCGCGGTACGGCTTCCGCTCGCAGAGGTCCCGCTCGGCTACAGGTTCCCGTCGCCGTCGCTCGGGGCGCCATGGTTGTCGGCGTCGGCGTCGCCCGCGTTGGCGCCCTGCGGGATCCCCGAGCTTACGGCTGCTCCGCCCGATGAGCTCGAAGTCGTCGTCTTGGAGCTCGAGGTCGACGGGCTCGAAGCCGCCGTCGACGTCGAAGGACTCGATGTCTGCGGCGCAGCGGTCGATGTCTGCGCCGCCGGGGTCGACGGCGTAGTTGAGGAACTCGACGAGGTTGAGCCGCAAGCGGCCACCCCCACCGCCACCAGTGCCAGCAAGCCCGGTGAGAGCCGGCGGATCGATCTACTCTTTATCGCGGTCATGTATCGGTCCTCATCTTGTGCTTGAGAATTTCCCATCACCCTGAGGACGCCTAAAAGGGCCATGTCGTTCCCGGCACCCTAGCTTGCCGGTCAGGTGCCGGCGGCGGGAAGAAATCGCGCCGAAAAGCGTCACTGGAGCAGAAGGTCAACAATTCGGGGTCGGACGATGGATAAGCAGGCCAACAGAGATCAACCCAACGCCAGGACGCTGGCGGACCTGTCCGCGCTGGCGGACGGGACGCTCGACCCCGCGCGCGCAGCGGCGGTCCGGGAGCAGCTCGCCCGCTCGCCGGAGCTCAGCGAGCGCTACGAGCGTGAGCGGCGCGCAGTGACGGCGCTGCGCTCGACCCGCGTCGATCGCGCTCCTGAGCATCTGCGGACGCGGATCGAAGCGCAGCGTCGAGCCGCCGCTCGCCGCCCGCGCCGGCGCGTGGCCTACGGAGGAGCGCTCACGGCGACCGGGGCGGCCCTCGTGGTGGCA
>CABDYZ010000444.1_pt1 | contig 10395 bp, 10 predicted proteins | sample 3132061 | NCBI WGS metagenome assembly CABDYZ01 (sample SAMEA5534339, study PRJEB31848) | metagenome | biome: tundra; feature: field; material: soil | place: USA | collected 2013-05 | depth 0.45 m
TGGCGGTGCCGGCCGCCTCGCCCCCGAGCGTACGCGGCAGCGGCCCGTCGGGTGCCACCCTGCCTTCGGCGACGTAGCGATCGACCGGGTTGACGCCGCCGAACTGAAGCGTGACCAGAACCTCGTCATCGCCGGGCTCCGGCAGCTGCACCGGCTCGATCCGCAGCGGCTGACCGTGCTGTACCAGACGGGCGGCACGGACTTTGGGGCTCGCACTCATTCTCTTCTCACCGTCGTTACCCATAATGGAGGGCATGACAACGAACAGCGAACTCCAAGGCACAGTCTCACTCGTAACCGGCGCCTCGAGCGGTATCGGCGAGGCCACCGCGCTCGCGCTCGCCGGGCTCGGCTCCGCGGTATCGATCGTCGCCCGGCGCCGCGACCGGCTGGACCAGCTCGCAAGCAGGATCGAGGACCAGGGCGGCAAGGCGCTCGTGATCGAGGCCGACGTGGGCTCGCAGGAGCAGGCAGAAGACGCGGTGCAGCGCACCGTCGCAGAGCTCGGACGCCTGGACACGCTCGTCAACAACGCCGGCGTGATGCTGCTCGGCCCGGTGCTGGACGCGCCGCTCGAGGAGTGGGAACGGATGCTCGCGGTCAACGTCGCGGGACTGCTCTATTGCACGCACGCGGCGCTCCCCCACCTGCTCAAAGCCGCGGAGGAGGGACCGCGCAACGTCGCCGACACGGTCAACATCAGCTCGGTCGCCGGCCGCGTGGCGCGGTCGGGGAGTGGCGTCTACAACCTGACGAAGTTCGGCGTCGGAGCGTTCAGCGAGTCGCTGCGCCAGGAGGTCACGGAGCGCCACGTGCGCGTCTCGCTGGTAGAGCCGGGCGCGGTCGAGACCGAGCTCCCCTCGCACAACCGTCCCGAGATCCTGGAGCAGATCTCCAAGCGCTTCGGCGACATCGAGCGCCTTCAGGCTGAGGACATCGCCGACGCGATCGCCTACATCGTCACGCGCCCGCGCCACGTGGCGGTCAACGAGGTGCTGATCCGCCCGACCGAGCAGCAGGGCTAGCTGCGTAGGCGCCCGGCGTAACGGGAAGCCTGATCACGCTGCGATGAACCAGCCCGTGAAGATCACGCCCTACCGTGACGGTCCGCTACTCGTGCGAGGCCCGGTGCAACTCGTCTCGCCCGACGGCACGCCGATCGAGTCCAACCGCGACCCGATCGCGCTGTGCCGCTGTGGAAAGTCGGCGCTCAAGCCGCTCTGTGACGGCACCCATAAGCTCGTCGGGTTCCGCGCACCCGGCTCGAGCACCTAGCCCAGAGCGGGAGTGGCGTCCGACGCTGCGAGCAGCGCATCGGCCGTGATCGCCGGCTGGTGGCTCGGTCCGGGCAGTAGCGAGGAGCGGCCCTCGCGCCAGCAGCCCAGCAAGTGCTGGGCCCAGCGCCTATCGAGCTCGCCAAGGGCCCGCGCCCCCCACAGCACCGCCGCACAACTCGTCGGGTCCTGGCGCACGAAGCCGCCGGCCAGATCCACCGCCGCGATGTTCTCGTGCACGGCATCGGCGGTGACGTGCTCGTCGAAGAACAGCGTCGCCTCCTCGCCCAAGCCAAGCCGTGTGAGTCCCTCGGCGTAGCGCCGGTTGGGAATCGAGGAGGTCATCTCGAACAGCGCCAGGTGACCGATGATCGCCCCGAGCCAGCGCCGGTGCAACCCGAACAGCGACATCAGGTTGACCGTCGCGAGCGTGATCCCGGGAATCTGATCGAGGTAGGCGCCGTAGCTCGGATCCAGACCGAGCGCTGCCATCGATCTCGCGAACAGCTCTGCGTGGATCCATTCCACGCACCCGCGGCCGTATTCATCGGCCTGAATCTCGATCAGCGCGGCCTTCGGGGCGCCGCCCAGACGCGGGATCGCCCACGAGTGCGGGTCCGCCTCCTTCAGCTGGTAAGCCGAGCGGTGCACGACGAACTCCCGCACCTGCTTGAGGCTCGCGCGAGAGCGGATGTAGCTCGACAGCGACGGACCTTCCTCCTCGGCGATCGCACGCAGCGCCAGGTCGACATCCTCGGCCGGAACCGACTCGCCGCTGAACGGAACGGCTTCGAGCAGTTCCTGTTCGAAGCGCCGCTCGAGGCCTGCGCGCAGTGCCAGCAGCGACGGATTCCACTCCCACCGCTCATCGACACCGGGAAGGCCTCGGTAGTGCAGCTCGTAGCAGAGGTACAGGGCGAGCTGCAGATCCTCCTCCTCGAGCGCCTCGACCCCCGAATGGAGCCGCAGTCCGAGGAGCTCGTCCGGTTCACGCACGAGCGCATCCAGCAGCAGCTCGCTGACGTCACCACGTGGTGAGGGAAGACTGCGCATGCAGCTTGTAGCTACCCGGGGCACGGCTGCGAGAAGCGCTCCGCAAGCCACCTGACTACGGCCGGCGCGCCGCCGTCGCTCGCAGCCGCACGCTGAGCGATCGGCCCGTTCAGCTCGACCATCGCCTGCGCATGCGATAGCGCGGGACCGGCTCGCAACCTGGCTCCGATCGGCTGGAGCGCGTCGATCAGCTCGGTCAGGCAGTCCCGCGTCGGTCGCAACGTCCCGCTTTCCAGGTCGGCCATCATGCCCTCGACCCCGTACCGGCAGGCCGACCAGCGATTCTCCTCGATCCGCGACGTCGCGGCCACGGGCAGACGCTCGCCGGAGTCGTGGCGCTCGGCCAGCCACACCACCAGCGCCTGGATCAGCGCGGCAATCGCCGACGCGTCGGCGACCGCGGCCTGGGCGTCGGGAACCCTGAACTCGAGCGTTGCGAACCGCGGGTGGGGCCGCAGCTCCCACCACCAGGTGCGAGCGCCGGGGAAGGCTCCACTCTGCGCTCCCCACGCCAACGCTGCGGCGTACGCCTCCCAGGTGTCGATCGCCGGAGGGACCCCCTGTCTCGGGAGCAGTTCGCTGAGTTTTGGCCGCACCGACGCCAGCCCCGAGTCCCGGCCCTCGTAGAACGCGGCGTTCGCCGCCAGCGCCGCCAGCCACGGGAGGTAGGAGCGAGCCGCGTTGTACACCGCCAGCGCGCGGTCCGCCCCCGGGACGGCCACGTGGACCTGGAGCGCACATACGAGCTGACGCTTGGCGATGGCGCCGAACTCGCGGATCGTGCGCTCGTACTGCGGGAGCTTGTTGAGTTCGCCGATCCCCGAGCTGGCCGGATGGACTCCGGCAGCCGCCAGGCGAACGAACCCCCGCGTGCGGTCGGCAAGCTCACGCCGGGCCGCCAGCAGCGCATCCGCGGCGTCGGGCACGCTCGCCATCGGCGGCGTGACGATCTCGAGCTGCGAAGCGGGCAGCTCGAGCTTGAAGCGCCGATCGCCGTCCACCAGCGCCAAGACCTCGGCGGCCCGGGGCGCCAGCTCGAGCGTTTCTGGCTCGAGCAGCATCACCTCATCCTCGATCCCGACGGTGTACTGCGCGGCCGCGTCGAAGCTGGCCCTGAGCGTGCAGGCGGACGGCGGCGGAGCTTGCTTGCTTGCTGTCAACGTTTGGCCGTCGGCTCGCTCGTCCTGGCTACACCGCCGCGGCGTGCTGCCGGAGCCCGACGGCGAGGAGGTGCTCGTCATCAGGGCCCGGGGCACTGCAAACTCCGCCGCGCTCGCGGCGAGCACTGCCAGCGGCTAGACCCGCTGGATCAGGGTTCCCGTCCCGAGCCCGCCGCCGCAGCACATCGTCACGAACCCGATCTCCTTGTCGGAGCGCTCGAGCTCGTGCAGCAGCGTGGTGATCAGCCGGGCACCGGTCGAGCCGAGCGGATGGCCGAGCGCCATCGCGCCGCCGTTGACGTTGACCCGATCCATGTCCGGATTGTGCACACGCCGCCAAGCCGCCACCACCGGCGCGAACGCCTCGTTGATCTCGATCAGGTCGAGGTCGTCGATCGACATCGAGTTGCGCTCGAGGATCTTCTTGGTCGCGGGGATCGGGCCTTCGAGCATCTTCACCGGGTCGCACCCGACCGTCGTCTGGTCGACGATCCTCGCGCGCGCCTCCAACCCGAGCTCCTTGGCCTTCTCGGCGCTCATCAGCAGCACCGCCGCGGCACCGTCTGAGATCTGCGACGCGTTGCCGGCGGTGATCACGCCGTCCTCCTTGAACACCGTCTTCAGCTGGCTGAGCGTCTCGAGATTCGTGTCAGGGCGAATCCCCTGGTCGGTGACGTACGTATCGCCGTTGACCCGCATCGGGATCATCTCGCGCTCGAAGCGTCCCTCCTCGGTGGCCTGGTGCGCCAGGCGGTGCGAGCGGACCGCGAGCTCGTCGAGCTCGGGGCGGGCGATCTCGTACTCCTCGGCGATCATCTCGGCGCCGAGGCCCTGGCCGACGATGTTGTGATGGGCCATCAGCTCCGGCGTGAACGCGTAGCCGAACTCCTCCTGGACCTTCATCGACGCGGCGAACGGCAGCTTGCCCATGTGCTCGACGCCGCCGCCGATGACGACATCATGGACGCCCGAGGCGATCTGGGAAGCCGCAAGGTTGACCGCCTGCTGGGCGGAGCCGCACTGCAGGTCGATCGTCGTGGCCGAGGTCTCGATCGGGAAGTCCTGCTGCAGCCACGCGTTACGTCCGACGTGCAGGCCCTGCGGGCCGAACTGCGCCGCGCAACCGGCGATCACATTTTCCACTTCACCGGGGTCGATGCCCGCTCGCTCGATCACGGCCCGATACGCCGCCCCGAGCAGCTCATTCGGATGAGTGTCCTTGTAGTAGCCCTTCTCCTTGTGCCCGCGCCCGATCGGGGTGCGGGCGGCCTCGACGATCACAACTTCGCGGCCACGTTCTGCAGGCATTCGCCTCTCCTTGTCAAGTCTCAAAGGGGTGCCGCCGCGCCGGCGACACCTGTAAATCAACCATCACGTACTGTACCCCGGCGACCAGGGCGGGTTGCCCCCTGGCTAGGTGACAGACCAGAGGAGATGCCTTGGAGGAACGACTCGGAATCGCTGGCTCGGGCACGATCGCGTGCGGGCTTGCCGCGTCCGCCGCTCGGAATGGCCACGTGCTCCTCTGGGCGCGCTCTAAAGAGTCCGCACAGCGCGCCCAAGCGTCGGTCTCGAAGAACTGCGCCAAGCTGCTCGGCGGGGAAGTGGACCCCGATCGCGTGCAGGTCGTCACCGACCTCGACGCGCTCGCCGACGCCACCTTCCTCGTGGAGGCCGTCGTCGAGCATCACGGCAGCAAGGCGGCGGTGCTCGCCGACCTCGGCGAGCTGGCGCGTCACGCAGGGGCCGGCGCGATCCTCGCCACCACCACCTCCTCGCTCTCGATCGCCGAGCTTGCACAGGCCAGCGGCCACCCGGAGCGGTTCGTCGGGCTGCACGTCTTCAACCCGGTCCCGCGGATGAAGCTCGTCGAGCTCGCCTTCCCGCCTGAGGCGACCGCCGAGACCCGAGAGCGTGCGCGCACGCTCTGCGAGGCGCTCGACAAGACCGCGGTCGAGGTGCCCGATATCCCCGGCTTCGTGGTCAACCGGCTGCTGTTCCCGTATCTGTTCAGCGCCGTTGAGCTGATGATCGAGACCGGGATGGCCCCGGAGGAGATCGACCAGTGCATGAGCCTCGGTGCGGGGATGCCGATGGGACCGATCGCGCTGCTGGACTACGTCGGCCTTGACGTCTCACAGGCGATCGGCGAATCGATCGGGGCGCAAGTCCCGGACGACCTGATCGCGCGCGTGAACGAAGGCAAGCTCGGCCGTAAGACCGCGCAGGGCTACTACAGCTACGGCTGAGGCTGGAGCGCGCGCGCTACGGCTGAGGCTGGAGCGTGGAGCGCGCGGCGTGTGCCACCGCACTTGCGGTTGGCGGGCCAACCACCTTCGGGGCCACGAGTCGATCGCGCTCGTGGTGGGCCCAAACGTGACCCCGCCAACTCGCGCGGGACACCCGGTCACGTTTGGGCCGTCAGACAGACCCCAACGTAACGCGCGTCCGCGATCGATTCGACTGAGTTACGTTTGGGCCTCCTCAGGGACCCAAACGTAACGCGCGTCCGCGATCGAATCGACTGAGTTACGTTTGGCTCAGCTCACAGACGCCCGACTCACGATTCTCCGAGGAACTATTTAAGGCTCATTCATGTCAGGAGCACACACTCCTTCGTGCGACGTACCTCATAGCAGCACCTCCTCCCCAGAAGCACGGAGCCGGCTCGCGCAAGCGGGCCGGCTTCTTTTTTGCGCGGCCGTCGGGGGCGGGAGCCCGGCCCGACAGCCGGGCATCGCACCCACGATCGCCCCGGTGATAGCGAAGCCGGCCCGCAAGGGGCCGGCTTCATCTCTCCTCTCAACCACCGGGTCATGCGTTAGCAGCGACTTCCCGGCGTTGCTGATGACAGAAATGTAACGAATGATGCGAGCCATGGCTAGGCCGCGCCCGTCCGGGCGCTGAGCACCGCCTACGAGCTCTGCCGGCGTTGCCTGATGCGCAGGGCCTCGATCCGGTTCTGGCGAACCGATTCGACCCGGATCGAGTAGCCGTTGGCGGTGATCGTGTCGCCGCGCTTCGGCAGCCGGCCAAGGGCCGCGAACACGAACCCGCCGACCGAGTTGTAGGCGTCTGTGTCGACGGGAAGCTCGAGTCCGTAGTCCTCTAGATCCGACACGGCAACGTGCCCGCGCACGAACCAGTCGCCGTTGGCCAGCCGGCGGACCGCCCCGCCGGCCGGATCGGTCTCGTCGGCGATCTCTCCGACGACCTCTTCGATGATGTCCTCGGTCGTGACGATCCCGGCGGTCCGGCCGTACTCGTCGATCACGATCGCCATCTCGGTGCGCTCGCGCTGGAGGTCGGCGAGCAGGTCATCGAGCGGCTTGGTCTCGGGGACGATCGGAGCCGGACGAACGAGTCGTTCGAAGTAGGCTGCCATGCCCTCCGCCATCATCAGCTTGACGAGCTGGTTCACGTGCACGATCCCCTTGACGCGATCCTGGTTCTCGTCCTCGGTCACGACCAGGCGCGAATGCCCCGTCTCGACGCACCGGCGCAGCGCCGCTTCGACCGTCTCGGCGAGGTCGACCGTGACAACCGCCGGGATCGGCGTCATCACGTTGCGGGCCTCCTGCTCGTGGAGGTGAAAGACGCCTGTGAGCATGCGCCCCTCGCCGACGTCGAGCTGCCCACCGGTGGTGGAGTACGCGATCAGTCGCTTGAGCTCCTCGGGTGTGCCGGCGTCCGGCTCGGCTTCCGGATCAGTCCCGAGCATCCGCAGGATCGAGTTCGAAGACGCGTTCAGAACGACGATGAACGGGTGAAACAGGACCCGGAAGAACCGCAGCGGCCTCGCGACCCGCTGTGCCAGCCCCTCGGCATGCTGGATCGTATACAGCTTTGGGACGATCTCCCCGACGATGCTCTGCGTCGCGGTGATCAGCAGATAGGCGATCACCACCGAGATCGCAACCGCGGCCGCGTCGCCCGCCGCGCCGCCGAACGCCCCTTCCAGCAGATGCGCGATCGCGGGCTCGCCGAGCGCGCCGATCCCGATCGAGGCCATCGTGATCCCAACCTGGCAGGCGGCCAGATAGTCGCCGATCTGCTTGCTCTCCTCGAGCGCCATCCGGGCTCCTTTGGCGCCCTCGTCGGCCAGCGTCTCCAGGCGCGCCCGGCGCGAGCGGACGAGCGCGTACTCAGCGATCACGAAGAAGGCGTTGACCAGCACCAGCAGGCCGGTCAGGATGACGAACAGCGCGTTCACTGCCGGGAGGAGGCGCAAGCCAGCGAACCAGGGAGCATTCCCTCGTGGTCCGCGATGACCGGCTGCGCGCTCAGGCCCTCTCTCGTCGCGCCGCTACTTCGGGGGGGGTCGTCGTTCATGCAGCGACCGGGCGAACGGTAGCAGCCGGTCAAGCGGACCTTGTAAACGCCCGTAGTGCACCTCACACTCGGTCAGGTCGCGTTCAACCGAGCTTGTCGATCCGCCCCGCCATCTCGAAGTCGGCGTCGGTCAGGCCGCCGGCGGAATGGTTGGTCAGCGACAGCCTGACCTTGTTCCACCCATGCACGAGGATGTCCGGGTGGTGGTTGGCGCCTTCCGCCGCCTCGGCGACGCGGTTGACGAACGCCATCGCCTCGGCGAAGTCCTCGAACCGCCATTCGCGCACGATCTCGTCTGCGTCGCGCTGCCACGGGCTGTCCTCTAGCCTCGAAGCGATGTCCTCCTCGTCGAGAAGCTGTGCCATATCTTCCCCTTCGGTGATCGTCTTGAGTGATCTTTCAGCTTCCCGTCGGCTACGCGAGCGCAAACACTGATGCGAATCGTCAGCCTCGTCCCATCCGCCACCGAGATGCTATTCGCGCTCGGGCTTGGTGGCGATCTGGTCGCTGTCACCCACGAATGCGATTTCCCACCCGCGGCGCAGGAGCTCCCGCGCGTAACGCGTGACGTTCTTCCCCAGGGGCTCAGCTCGGCGCAGATCGACGCCGCCGTCAAGGAGGGCACGCTCGCAGGTGAGTCGATCTATCAGCTGGACGTGGAAATGCTCCACGAGCTGGGTCCCGACCTGATCGTCACGCAGGCGCTGTGCGCGGTGTGCGCGGTCTCCTACGACGATGTCCGTGCGGTCGCCGAGGAGCTCGATAGCCAGCCACTGGTGGTCTCGCTTGATCCGCAGACGGTCGGCGAGGTGCTGGGGGACGCGCGCACGCTGGCGCAGGCGACCGGCACCAAGGACGCCGCGGTCGAGCTGATACGCGACGCCTCCGCGCGGATCGATCGCGTGCGGCTGGCGGTGCGGGGCACAAAGCGCCCACGGGTCGCCGCGCTCGAGTGGCTCGACCCGCCGTTCGCCGCCGGTCACTGGACACCACAGCTGATCGAGTACGCCGGCGGCCAGGACGTCCTCGGGTTTGCCGGCGAGCACTCGGAGGAGCGCAGCTGGGAGGAGGTGCAGGCCGCCCAGCCGGACGTCGTGGTCGTGATGCCTTGCGGATTCGACGCCGAGCTGGCCTACCGCGAGGCCGAGATGCACCGCGACCAGCTGGTAGCGATCGGCGCGGGAGAAGTGATCGCCGTGGACGCCGCCTCCTATTTCTCCCGGCCGGGGCCGCGGATCGTCGACGGGCTCGAGCTGCTGGCCCACATCCTCCATCCCGAGCTGGTGTCGCAGGCGCCGGACGAGGCGCTCGCGTTCGGCTTATAGGTGCCAGGCCCGGCGACCGTCCTCTTCGTTCACTCCTCGAGCGGACGCTATGGCGCCGATCGGCAGCTGCACCTGCTCGCAAGCGCGCTCGACCGCGATCGCTACGCGCCGCTGGTCGTGCTGCCCGCCGAGGGGCCGCTGGCCGATGACCTGCGCGGGGCGGGAGTGGAGGTAATCGTGCGCGAGCTGAGCGTGATCCGGCGCGAGCTCGCGAATCCCCGGGGGGTGAGCGCGGTGGCGGCCGCCGCCGCGCGCGACGCGCTCGCGCTCGGACGCCTGGTACGGCGGCGAAAGCTCGCGCTGGTGCACTCGAACACCTCGGTCGTCCTCGGCGGCGCGACCGCGGCCGCGGCCGCGCGCGTGCCCCACGTCTGGCACGTACGCGAGATCTACTCGCGCTTCGGACGCATCTGGCCGGCGTACCGCGCGCTGTTGGGAACGGCGAGCGCGCTGCCGTGCGTCTCGCACGCGGCGGCCGCCCAGTTTCGCCGGTCGGACCCCGTGCGCGTGATCGCGGACGGGCTCGCGGGCAACCCCGTCCGCGCTCCCCGCGCCCGCGCGCGGGCCGCGCTTGGACTGGATGCCCGAGTTCCGGTGATCGCCGTCCTCGGCCGCATCTCCGACTGGAAGGGGCAGGACGTGCTCGTGCGCGCGCTCGCCGAGTCCCCGCTGCGCGAGCGCGGCGCGCTCGCCCTGATCGCGGGCGAGGCGTGGCCGGGGCCGCGGGAGCACACCGCCGGCGTGCTGGCGGTGGCAAGCCGCGTCGGAGTCAGCGAGCGCGTTCGGATGATCGGCTTTCGCGACGACGTGGAGACGGTCCTCGGGGCAGCTGACGTGATCGTCGTCCCTTCGACCGCTCCAGACCCCCTCCCCGGCTCGGCAATCGAAGCTGCGGCGGCCGGCTGCGCCGTGGTCGCCAGCGCCACCGGCGGGCTTCCGGAGATCATCCGCGACCGGGAGACGGGCCGCTTGGTGGCGCCCGGAGACCCGCGCGCGCTCGCTCGCGCGGCGGCCGAGCTGCTCGACGATCCCGCCGAGCGCGAGCGTCTGGGCGCGGCTGCGTCGCTCGACGTACGCGAGCGGTTCTCGGAGCGGCTGCTGCTGGAGGAGGTCCAGGGCCTCTACGACTCGCTGCTGGCGGGCGTCGGTTAGCCGAATCCGATCCCGTTGGGCGCAATTCCGGTCCCGCCGGCGACCGCGATCGCACCGGCCACGCTCGCAACAGCCACGAGCGCGCAGCCGGCGAGCGCA
>CABDYZ010000457.1_pt1 | contig 10289 bp, 9 predicted proteins | sample 3132061 | NCBI WGS metagenome assembly CABDYZ01 (sample SAMEA5534339, study PRJEB31848) | metagenome | biome: tundra; feature: field; material: soil | place: USA | collected 2013-05 | depth 0.45 m
CCCGAGCTTCGCCTCGGCGAGGCGATCTGGCTTCCGCCGCGGCGCCCGCGGGTGCTGGCGGTGGAGCTCGAGGACGCTGCGGGTGGGCTGGCGCGGGCGCAGGCGGTCCTGTCGGAGGTGCTTGAGGCGGGCGGCTGGTACGAGCCCGAGGGGCGCCCGTACCTGGGGCACGTCACGGTGGCTCGGGTGGGCCAGGGCACGCGAATGCCGCGCCGCGCGCTCCCTGCGCCGCCGGAGGTTGATTTCAGCGCCTCGCGCGTGACGCTGTATCGCTCGCGCCTGTCGCGCTCCGGCGCCCACTACGAGGCGCTTGCGAGGGTCGAGCTCGCCGGCTGAGACGGCCGTCGGGCGGGCTGGAGCCCTGGGACCGCGCTGCCACGAGCGTGGCTAGTACGCCTTGACCCGCGCGAGGTTCTCCTCGCCCTTTCGGATCGCCTCCTGGTCCGATTCGGGGCTGTGCGGCGCCGGGTCCTCCGCGGGATTGACCTGGCCGCGGCGGTCATCGCTTCCTCGCCTCCCGGCCGTATCAGCCATCGAGTCGCGGTCCTGCTGGGTGATCTCATCTCTCTCGCTCATGACTTGAGTCTCACCGGGAACACCGCAAGCCGAAACATCGATCTGCGCTCCCGCCCGCCCCGGGGCGCGTGAGCTCCCGCCCGCGAACTGATGCCGCTCAGTCGCAACCCTCGGGACTGAGCGGCATCAGTTCGAGTCCGTCCGGCCATCCGTGCACTCTTGGCGCAGCCTCGGTGCAGTCTTGTGACGGACGTGTCTTGTTTCGTTGCAGGACCCCGGTCTAGCGTCCGGGTTCGTCGGATCTCCGCTGACCGGGTTCCGTCCGATGCCCCGCTTACCGTGGTGGGTTCAAAGAGTGTGAGACAAGGAGCTGAAGCGAGCATGAGCGAGCAAGAGAAAGTCGGCGCGAGCCCTGACGCGAAGCTCGACGCCAAGCGGCAAGCTGCCCTCCGGGGTGCGCTTTCCCAGATCGAGAAGCAGTTCGGCAAGGGCACCGTGATGCGCATGGGCGACCCGGGAGCGCGTGTGGCCGTCGACGCGATCCCCACCGGGGCGCTGCCACTGGACATCGCGCTCGGGATCGGGGGCGTCCCGCGCGGGCGGGTGATCGAGATCTTCGGCCCGGAGTCCTCGGGTAAGACGACGCTCGTCTACCACATCCTCGCCGAGGCGCAGAAGCTCGGCGGCGTGTGTGCATTCGTGGATGCCGAGCACGCGATGGACCCGCTGTACGCGGCGAAGATCGGCGTCGACATCGACGAGCTGCTGGTCTCCCAGCCCGACTACGGCGAGCAGGCGCTCGAGGTCGTCGACATGCTGGTCCGCTCGGGTGCGGTCGATGTGATCGCCGTGGACTCGGTCGCCGCGCTGACTCCGCGCGCCGAGCTCGAGGGGCAGATGGGCGACCAGACCGTGGGCGTCCAGGCGCGGATGATGTCCCAGGCGATGCGCAAGCTGGCCGGGATCCTCAATCGCACCCAGACTCTGTGTGTGTTCACCAACCAGATCCGGGAGAAGGTGGGCGTGATGTTCGGCCCCACCGAGACGCAGCCGGGAGGGCGGGCGCTGAAGTTCTACTCGTCGGTGCGCCTGGACATCCGCCGGATCGAGACGCTCAAGGACGGCACCGAGGCCGTCGGCAACCGCGTCAAGGTGAAGGTCGTCAAGAACAAGGTGGCGGCGCCGTTCAAGCAGGCCGAGTTCGACATCGAGTTCGGCAAGGGCATCTCGACCTCCGGCTGCCTGGTCGATTTCGGAATCGAGCACAACATCATCAACAAGTCCGGCTCGTTCTTCTCCTACGGCGAGGAACGGCTCGGCCAGGGACGCGGGAACGCCAAGGCATTTCTCGACGACCATCCGGATGTCGCCAAGGAGATCGAGGACAAGATCTACGCCGCGCTCGAGATCAGCCGCGACCTGGTGAAGCCGATCGAAGGACCGAAGGACACGCCGCTGGCGGCGGTCGAGCCGGTCGAAGGCCAGGCCGCATGAGCACAGATCAAAGCTCGGGTCGCATGACGGGCGCGCGACGGTTCTAGCCGGTGGTGGAGGGGGATGACCGCCTCGGGCATGCACTTGGGCTCGCCTATCGCTACCTGAACCGCCGCGAGCGGACCGTCAGCGAGATGCACGAGTACCTGATCGGGCGTGCGACCGACGCCGAGGCGGCCAGCGGCGCGATCCGGATGCTGATCGAGCAGGGCTACCTGGATGACGCTCGGTTTGCGCGTGTGTTCGCGCAGGACAAGCGCGAGCTCCAGGACTGGGGTAGCGAGCGGATCAAACGCGGGCTACTGGGGTGCGGGATCGATCGCGACCTGGTTGAGGCGACGCTCGTGGATACCGGCACCGCCGATGGCTCCGCTGACGGCGAGCGCGAGCGCGCGCTGGCGCTGCTGCGGCGGCGGTTTCCGGCTCCTCCGCAGGATCGCCGGGAACGCGAGCGCGCGCTCGGGGTGCTGCTGCGCAAGGGCTACGACCCGGAGCTCGCACTGGACGCGCTGTCCGGCTACGGCTCCGACTAGCCGTCAGCCGGTTTGCGCCCACCGGCGCTCGGTACTACGATCCAGTCAGCGAACGAATGGCCTGCGGGCCGAAAAAAGACCAGCAAACTTGCAGATTCTCTGGATTCCGGACTTTAGTGTTGACGGCGACCTCCAACGGGGCCCTCAGACCCGCTCCAACATTCCCATAGACACCAGCATCTAGCCGCCACCTGAAGGGCGCTTCCCGCCGCTCCGGCATCCGTTCGTGCTACCGCACGGACCATTCGCCCGCTCCCAAGAAACCGAAGCAGACGGAGGCCTGGGCCACCTGGCTCGGGCCAGCGGAGAGGACGACCAAATGGAAATCATCGGTGCCGCAGCTCTGATCGCGGTTGCACTCGTGCTGGCTTCCGTCATGTACGGGCGCACGCACCGCGCCGCCCCCTCGACCCCGAGGGCGGACGACAACGGTTCGGGAGACTTCGACCGGGCGCTCTCTGATCGCAGTGCCGCGCTTGCCCGCCGCGAGGACACGCTCGCGAGCCGGGACGCTGAGCTGGCCGAGGAGCGGCGAGCGCTCGCAGAGACGCGGCAAGAGCTCGAGCGCGCGCTCGAGGAGACCTCCGGAATGTCGGCATCTCGGGCCAAGCAGACGCTGCTGCGCGAAATCGAGGACCAAGCCAAGCACGACGCCGCCCGGAGGATCCGGCAGATCGAGGAGGAGACCAAACGCGACGCGGAACGGCGCGTGCGCAACATCCTCTCGGTGTGCATGCAGAGGCTCGCCGCCGGGCACGCAACCGAGACGACCGTGTCGGTGGTCCACCTCTCGAGCGACGATATGAAGGGCCGGATCATCGGCCGGGAGGGCCGCAACATCCGCGCGCTGGAGAACGTCACGGGCGTCGACTTCATCATCGACGACACGCCGGGCGCGGTGGTGCTCTCGGGCTTCGACGGGGTCCGCCGCGAGATCGCCAAGCTGACGCTGGAGAAGCTCCTGCAGGACGGCCGGATCCATCCGGCGCGGATCGAGGAGACCTACTACCAGACGAAGTCCGAGCTCGACAGCCACATCATCGAAGTGGGGGAGGAGAGCGTGTTCGAGGCGGACGTCCAAGGGCTTGACCCGGAGCTCGTCAAGCTCCTCGGCCGGCTCAAGTTCCGCACCAGCTACGGGCAGAACGTGCTCGCCCACTCGATCGAGGTCTCGCAGCTTGCGAGGATGATGGCCGAGGAGCTGGGCGCGAGCGCAAAGACCGCCCGGCGCGCCGCCCTCCTGCACGACATCGGCAAGGCCGTCACGCACGAGATCGAGGGTCCGCACGCGCTCGTCGGCGGCGATCTGGCCCGCAAGCACGGCGAGTCCGAAGCCGTGGCGCACGCGATGGAGGCACACCACAACGAAGTCGAGCCGCAGACGATCGAGGCGGTGATCGTCCAAGCCGCCGACGCGCTCTCGGGCGCCAGGCCCGGCGCACGCGGCGAGTCACTCGAGCGCTACGTAAAGCGCCTGCGCGACCTCGAGCAGATCGGGATGCGCCACAAGGGGGTCGACCGGGTCTACGCGATGCAGGCTGGACGCGAGATCCGCGTGATGGTCGCCCCCGGCGCGATTGACGACGACACCGCCACGCTGCTCTCCTACGAGATCGCACGGGAAATCGAGAAGGAGCTCGAGTACCCGGGACAGATCAAGGTGACCGTGATCCGCGAATCCCGGGCCGTGGAGTACGCGCGCTGAGCTAGCCGCGGCACCAGAGTGGGGGGCCTCGACTGACGACCCGCTTTCAATCTCCAGAATCGGGGTAGAACGCCAGGGCGGGTTTGTTCGACGGGAGGCGGCGGCTTGTTGTTGACCCGTGGCCGCCCAGAAAGGGTCCAGGTGACACTACGTACGTTGCCGGCGGGGATGCTCAGGGGAGCAGCTCGGCTGCCGGTCCTAACAGCGCTATCGCTCGCGGCATGCGCGATCGCGGCGTCCAGCGCGTTCGCGCTGAGCGCTCACGGTCAGCTGTTGCAGCTGGCGCCGCATCTGCGGGCCAACACCAACCAGAGCAGCAACTGGTTCGGCTATAACCAGGGCACGCTCGAGCAGGGCAGCAAGCTGTTCAACTCGATCACGGGCGACTGGACGGTTCCAACCGCCACCCAGCACACCGCCGGAGGGGCCGAGAACTCCTCGGACTGGATCGGGATTGGCGGAGGCTGCGTGGATTCCGGTTGCACGGCGACCGACTCGACGTTGATCCAGACCGGGACCGAGCAGGACGTCAGCTCGAGCGGTGCGCCGTCCTACTCGGTGTGGTGGGAGCTGGTCCCCGCCCCGTCGCTGACGATCACCAGCATGACGGTCAACCCGGGCGATCACATGCACGCGTCGATCGCCGAGGTCGTGCCCGATTCCAACCTCTGGACGATCACGATCAAGGACCTCACCAACGGCCAGTCGTACACGACCACCGTGCCGTACACCTCGACCCACCTGACCGCCGAGTGGATCGAAGAGACACCCTTGCTCCTCGGCACCAACGCCGGCTTCGCGGCGCTTCCCAACCTGACCTCGCCCGCGTTTGACCTGGCCACCACCAACGGTGCCCCGGCCAATCTGAAGGCCACCGAGCAGATGCAGCTGATCGACTCGGGCGGCAACGTGATCGGCTCGCCGTCGGCGCCCGATCCTGACGCCGACGGGTTCAACGCCTGCACGTGGGCCGGCACGTGCACTGCGCCCAGCAGCAGCTGAGCGGGTCTTGTGCGGCTAGTACAGCTCGCCTCGCCTAATGCAGCTCGTGGTGGTGGTGAGCGAACGCTCCGGCGGCGGTCCACACCCCGAAGTCAGGCAGCAGCGCGATCGCCAGCACGAGCCCGCCGACGAGGGCGCCCCCAAGCGCGATCCATCGCCCGGCGGCACCAGCCCCAGCGCTTGAGAGACTCGAAGCTCCGCGCTCGGGCGAGCCTTGGCGCTCACGGCCGAGCCGGACAGCGCCCAGCGCGTGCCCGATCGCTGGAAGATGCACAAGCACGTGCAGGGCCATGAACACGACCCACGCGATGAAGGTCGCCTTGTGGATCAGCAGCGAGGTAGAGCGATTGGCGGGGCCGACAAGCATCAGCACGATTCCGCTGACGAACACCGCAACCGTGGTGGCCACGACCACGGGGCCCATCAATCGCAGGGCGGCCATCGGCGGGCCCTTGGCCAGGTAGATCGCGTCGCGCGCGTAGTAGCGGAAGAACCGGTAGCCGGTGCTCGCCATCTTCAGCAGCACCGGGCCCAGCAGCAGCAGGCCGAGGAACAGGTGCAGCCAGATCAGCTGGCCGATCTGCACGATCGTGATCCCAAGAACTGCGAACAGCACGAGCAGGAGGGCACCGTTCAACGCCGTCAGCTGCTCGTTTCCATCCACCGCGCCACCCAGTAGCGACGGTGAGCGCCGCCACCGACGCTGCGGCACGCTCCGTGCTTGCGTACGGTTGCGGACAGGACTGGTGACGGGTTCGCTCTGATCCACGTGATCAGCTTCGACTAGTCGGTTCAAGCGCCCTTCAGCGCTCCATGAGAATGCTCTTTGACCACACAAGCATGTTCGGCCTCAATCCATATCATCCCGCTGGAGGAGAAGCCGCGCGCCGCGGCGAGCGCTGATGCCGGGACTGATTCTTGTGATCGAAGACGAGCCCGGGATCGTCGACTTCCTCGAGCGCGGGCTGCAGGCGCAGGGCTTCGACGTGATCTCCGCGGCGGACGGCGACAGCGGGATCGAGAAGGCGCTGGGCGAGGGAGTCGATCTGGTCGTGCTCGACATGATGCTCCCCGGCCGGAGTGGACTCGAGGTGCTCGAACATCTGCGCGCGTCGAACCCCGCGCTGCCGGTGATCGTGCTGACGGCGCTCAACGAGATCGAGCACCGCGTCACCGGCCTCGATGCGGGCGCTGTGGACTACCTGATCAAGCCGTTCTCGCTCAGCGAGCTGGCCGCCCGGATCCGCGCGCAGCTGCGGATGGCCGCCCAGATGCCACAGACCACGCTCACCGGGGGAGGGGTCGAGCTCAACCTGCTGACGCGGGAGGTTCGCCGCGACGGTCAGCTGGTGCGCCTGTCCACGACCGAGTTCGAGCTGCTCGTGTACCTGATGCGAAACGGCGGTCACGTGCTCAGTCGCGAGCAGATCCTGCGCGCGGTATGGGGGTATGACTACGACCCGGGCACGAACGTGGTCGACGTGTACGTCGGCTACCTGCGGCGTAAGTTGCGCCACGGCGAGAGCGGCGCCCCGATCACCACGATCCGCTCCGTCGGCTATCGCTTCGATGCGGGCGACTAGCCGGCTGCTGCCCGCCGGGCTGCGGTGGCGGCTGATGGCCTGGGTGGCAGGGGTGATGCTCGTGTCGGCCGCGGCCGTGTTCATCGTCGTCTACCGGGACACGGGCTCGCAGATCAGCGGGCAGATCGACCGCGACATCACCGGCGACGTCGGCCAGCTCGCGCAGGCGCTGCGCCCGGTAGCCGGTCAGGCTCCTGACCTGATCGCCGCCGCCGCCACGCGGTACGTGCGCGCGCAGCCGTACACCGCCAGCTCCACTCTGCTGTTCGTGCTGGTGCCCGGCGCCACAACCGCCAGCAACCATCCCGAAGTCTTCGGCGGAGCGCCGGAAGCCGGCGAGAGCTCCGCGGAGCAGAGCAGAGAGAACCGGGCAGCGAGACTGCTGCTGGTCCCGCACATCGGCTACTCGACCCCGCATGTATCCGACGTGGGGAGGATGCGGATTCTCGAGCGGGCGGTTCAGCTCGGGTCGCTCAGGGTCGTGGTCGGCGCCGGCGAGCCGCTGGCCCTCATCGAGAGCGCCCAGCACGGGGTCGCCCGAGCGTTCGTGCTGGCCGGCGCGATCGTGCTGCTGCTCGCGCTGGTCGCGTCGTACCTTGCGGGCGCGTGGGTATCCGCGCCGCTGCGGCGAATGGCGACGGTGGCCGCGCGCGTGGACGCGGGTGACCTCGATCCGCGGATGGAGATCTCCGGCGGGCGTGCCGACGAGGTCCGGGTCCTGGCCGAATCGTTCAACCACATGCTCGACCGGCTGGCCGAGGCGTTCTCGAGCCAGCGGGAGTTCATCGCCGACGCCTCGCACGAGCTGCGCACCCCGTTGACCGTGATCCGCGGTCAGCTGGAGGTGCTGGCCGTGCAGAAGAACCCATCGGAGTCCGAGGTGCGGCGCGTGGAGCGGCTCGTCCAGGCGGAGATCAGCCGCATCAGCCGGCTCGTTGACGACCTGCTGGTCTTGACCCAGGCCGAGCGGATCGACTTTCTGCGCAGCGAGCCGGTCGACCTGCGCTCGTTCGTCGCCGAGCTCTGGGATGGCCTCAGCCTGACCGCCGAGCGGCGCTTCGAGCTCGGTCCGATCCCCGATGGGTTCCTGCAGGCCGACCCCGACCGCCTGGCCCAGGCGCTGCGCAACCTCGCGCGCAACGCGATCGAGCACACAGCCGAGGGAACCGGTCTGGTGCGGCTCGAGGTGGAACGAGTCGCTCCCGATCGGATCCGCTTCGCAGTGACCGACGACGGGCCCGGGATCCCACCGGCAGAGCGCGAGCGGATCTTCGAGCGCTTCCACAGGGTCGATGCCGCGCGCAGCCGCGAGTCCGGCGGCGCTGGGCTTGGGCTTGCGATCGTGCGTGCCATCGCCGAGGCCCACGGAGGTCAGGTCCACGCGGCGGATAGCCGCGACGGCTCGGGCGCCAGGGTCGAGCTCATCCTGCGGGGCTTCCAGCCGCGCGCCGCGCGCGCGTAAGCAGTTCGCCGGCCCGGCGCCCGGCGCTACCCTTGCGCCAGATGCAACCGGCCAAGCGCTACCACGTCACCACCTTCGGCTGCCAGATGAACGAGCACGACTCCGAGCGGATGAAGGGGATGCTCGAGTCGCTTGGATACGAGGCGGCCGACACCCGTGCGGGAGCCGACCTGATCCTGTTCAACACCTGCTCGATCCGGGAAAAGGCGGATGAGCGCTTCGTCTCCCACCTCGGTGAGGCCAAGAGGCTGAAGTCAGAGCGCCCGGAGGTGATCGTCGGCGTAGGAGGCTGCTGGGCACAGTCGGTCAAGCAGGAGGTGTTCGCGCGTTTCCCGTTCGTCGACGTCGCGTTTGGCCCTGGCCAGGTGCATAAGCTCGCAGAGTTCCTCACAACCGACTCGCTGACCGCCCAGGGGTTCTTCGAGTTCGAGGGCTTTACCGGGCGCCTGCCGGCCAAGCGAGTGCGCGAGTACCAGGGGTGGGTGCAGATCAGCGTCGGATGCAACTGCGTCTGTTCCTATTGCATCGTGCCCTCGACGCGGGGTCGGGAGGTGAGCCGCCCCACGGATGAGCTGGTTGCCGAGGTGCAGCGGCTCGCCGCCGACGGGGTGCGTGAGGTGACGCTGCTCGGCCAGAACGTCAACTCCTACGGCCGCGATCTTCCAGGGGATCGGTCCGGCAGCTTCGCCGAGCTGCTCGAGCGGGTCGACGCGGTCGAAGGGATCGACCGGATTCGCTACACGAGTCCGCATCCTAAGGACATGCGCGAGGACGTGATCCGAGCCCACGCCGAGCTCGAGGCGCTATGCGAACACATCCACCTGCCGCTCCAATCGGGCTCCAGCCCGGTGCTCAAGCGGATGCGACGCACGTACACGCGCGAGCGCTACCTCGATCGGGTCGCGCTGATCCGCGAGCACGTACCCGACTGTGCGCTCACGACCGACATCATCGTCGGCTTCCCGGGGGAGACGGAGGAGGATTTCGCCCAGACGCTCGAAGTGGCCGAGGAGGTCGGCTATGACGGTGCGTTCACGTTCATCTACTCGCCGCGCCGCGGCACGGAGGCGGCGACGCTGCCCGACCAGGTGCCACACGAGCTCCAGGTGGAGCGGATGGAGCGCCTCGTCGAGGTGATCCAGCGCCGCGCGCGCGAGCGCGCGGAACGGTTCGTGGGGCGCGCCGTCGAGGTGCTGGTGGAGGGTCCTTCGCGCACCGACCCGAGCCGCCTGCGCGGCCGCTCACGCCACAACAAGGTCGTCAACTTCGGCGGACTAGGCTCCCCGGGCGAGCTCGTGGACGTGGAGATCACCGGTGCCACCAGCCAGACGCTCTCGGGGCACGAGCGGATCCTGAGCCGCGCCGCGGGCCGATAGGAACCTCGGGGAGGGGTGAGGATCAGCCGGCGACGGCCGGGACGCGGTCGCCGGCCCGCGCGGTGAACTCGGTGATCGTCCGCGCCACCAGCGCGGGGTCGTCGGACATCGGGACGTGCCCGAGGCCCGGAAGCACGGCCCACTCGGCGTGCGGAAGCAGCTCCCGCAGGCGTTGGGAGTAGCGCGGCGACGGGATGATCCGGTCGCGGGTGCCCCACGCGAGCAGTACCGGGCAGCTGATCGAATCGAACGCCTGGGGCGGTCCATCGCGCATGATCGCGTCCATCAACTCGAAGTAGACCGGGCACTCGACCGAGTCGCGAACCATCTGCGCGGCGGTCGCGGGTGGGATCCGCTCGCCGTGGGCGGCAACCTGCCACAGCAGCGCGCGGCGCAGCCGGGGTCGGCGCATGAGCGAGTCGACCCGAGGGATCAGGGCCTTTGAAAGCTTGTACGTGCGGGTGAACAACGCTTGCAGGCGACTCTCCGCCCGGGTTCCCGCTTCCCATCCGCCTGCGGGCGAGAGCGCGACGACCGACCGCGCGCGGTCGCGATTGGCCAGCTCGAACGCGATCCAGCCGCCCAGCGAGTTACCGACGACATGCGCGGTCTCGAACC
>CABDYZ010000459.1_pt1 | contig 10272 bp, 8 predicted proteins | sample 3132061 | NCBI WGS metagenome assembly CABDYZ01 (sample SAMEA5534339, study PRJEB31848) | metagenome | biome: tundra; feature: field; material: soil | place: USA | collected 2013-05 | depth 0.45 m
GCCAGCGCCCCGCCCGCGACGTTCAAGCTGGCGTTCTGGCTGAGTGCGGCGCGCAGCGTGTTGACCTCCTCGAGCACAGCCACGGCGGTCGCCCCCGCACTGCAGAGCAGCACGATCACGCAGCCCAGCAGCATCCGCCGGAAGGTCCAGCGCCGCCTGGGCTCGGGCGGGGTCGCCGCCGGAGCGTCGCCGCGCGGCGGGACCCCGGAGGGCGGCGGCGGAGTGCCGCCCCGAGGCGGCGCCGGCGGGCCCGCTCGGGGACCCCCGCGAGGTGAGGTGGTAACGCCCACGCGGCGCCCATGATAGGGGCGTTGCGGACGCCCTACGCGGCGGTCGGAGGAAAGCGCGCCCTAGGCGACGGCGGAGCCGGATGACTTGGGCGACGCGCGCTCAGGCGAGGCAGCCGGACGACGCGGTCGCCGCCCATTCCAGCGAGCCAGGATGGCGAGCGGGCGGCTAGACCGCGGCCGAGCGCGCGGAGCCCAACAACGAGACCGCCGCTTCGGCGACCTGGGTGGGGGTGCGGCCGACCCGCACGCCCTTGCTCTCGAGCGCCTCGGCCTTGGCCTTGGCGGTTCCGCGGGAGCCGGACACGATCGCGCCCGCGTGGCCCATCGTCTTGCCCGGCGGGGCGGTGAAGCCGGCGATGTAGGCAACGACCGGCTTGGTGACGTTTGCGGCGATGAACTCCGCCGCGCGCTCCTCGGCGTCCCCGCCGATCTCCCCGCACATCACGATCAGGTCGGTCTCGGGATCCTCTTGGAACATCGCGATCACGTCGATGAAGTCGGTCCCGGGGACGGGGTCGCCACCGATCCCGACGATCGTCGAGTTGCCGAACCCGCTCTGGGCCAGCACGTTGCCGATCTGGTAGGTCAGCGTTCCCGAGCGCGACACCAGGCCGACGTTGCCGGCGCTGAAGAACGCCGCCGGGATGATCCCGACGTTGGCCTTGCCAGGCGACAGGATCCCAGGGCAGTTGGGTCCGATCAGACGGGAGCGGCCGTTCTTCTTGATCGTGTTGAACACCCGCAGCTCGTCGTGGGCCGGGATTCCCTCGGTGATCGCGACGATCAGCTCGATTCCCGCATCCTCGGCCTCGAGGATCGAGTCGGCGGCGAACCGCGGCGGCACGAAGATCATCGCTGTGTTGGCGCCGGTTTGATCGACGGCGTCGTGGAAGGTGTCGAACACCGGGATCCCGTCGACGTCCTGGCCGCCCTTTCCGGGGGTCACGCCGGCGACCACGTCGGTCCCGTAGTCGCGGTTGCGCAGCGAGTGAAAGGTGCCCTCGCGGCCGGTGATGCCCGAGACGCAGAGCTTCGTGGCGCCGTCGACGAGGATGCTCATGCCGCCGCCGCCTCCGCCGCCGCGAGCTCGACGACCTTCTGCGCGGCGCCGTCCATCGTCGTCTCGGTGTGCACGTTGGGGAGGTCGGCCTCCGCCAGCAGGCGGCGCCCCTCCTCGTCGTTGGTCCCGTCCAGACGAACCACGAACGGCACCTGCGGCTTGATCTGGGCGAACGCCTCGATCAGCCCCCGCGCGACCTCGTCGCCGCGGGTGATCCCGCCAAAGATGTTGAACAGGACTGCCTTCACGTTCGGATTGGAGAGGATCACCTCGACTGCATTGGTGATCGCCTCGGCCTTGGAGCCGCCGCCTGCGTCGAGGAAGTTGGCCGGTGACCCTCCCGACTCGGCGACGACGTCGAGCGTCGACATCACGAGCCCGGCGCCGTTCCCGAGAATCCCGATGTCGCCGTCGAGCTTGACGTAGATCAGCCCGCGTTCCTTGGCCATCCGCTCCTGGGGATCCTCGTGGGAGGGGTCGCGGAGCTGAGCGTTCTCGGGATGGCGGAAAAGCGCGTTGCCGTCGAGCGTGACCTTCGCGTCGAGCGCCTTGACCTCGCGCCCTCGACCGTTGTCGGCGGAGCTCGGGGTCACGATCAACGGATTTACCTCGACCAGGGTCGCCTCTTCGGAGACGAACACCTCGTAGAGCTTGGCAAGCATCGCTCCTACCGCCCTGACCACGTCGGCGTCGACCCCGGCCTCATAGGCCAGCCGCCGTCCATGGAAGTCCTGAAAGCCGAGCAGCGGGTCGACGTGCAGCCGGGCGATCGCCGAGGGGTCCTCGTCGGCGACCTCCTCGATATCCATCCCGCCCTTGGTGGAGAGCATCAGCAGCGGTGCCTTGGCGGAGCGGTCGAAGACCACGGAGGCGTAGTACTCGGAGGCGATCTCGGAGGCCGCCTCGATCCACAGCTCGTGGACCGTGAGGCCGCGAATGTCCATCCCGAGGATCGCCTCGGCGTGCTCGCGGGCCTCGTCGCGATTGCCCGCGACCTTGATTCCGCCCGCCTTGCCCCGCCCTCCGATCTGCACCTGGGCCTTGACGACGCACGGGAAGCCGACCTCATCCGCTGCCGCCACCGCCTCCTCCACCGAGGTGGCGTGCCGGCCCTCGGGGACGGGCACGTTGTGGCGGGCGAACAGCTGCTTGCCCTGGTACTCGAGTAGATCCATCGGTGGCGCTCTCAACTTTAGTCAATCGATCACCCCGGAAGCCCCCCGGGCCGGCGCTCTTACAAAAGTTCATGGCATGATCAGCACCGCGATGGCGATCCCCAAGCAAATCTCGTTTGTCACCTTCGACGTCTACGGGACCCTGATCGACTGGGAGTCCGGCGTCTACGACGCATTCAAGGCCGAGGCCGACCGCGACGGATTCACGCTCGAGCGCGACGAGCTGATCGCCCTGTTCCACGAGACCCAGCAGCAGATCCAGGCAGGCTCCTACGAGCTCTACGCCGAGGTGCTGCGGCGCACGGTGGTCCAGATCGCCAAGAAGCTCGGCTGGCCGCTCGAGCCCTCGCGGGCGGGCTTCCTGCCCGACTCGGTGAAGCGCTGGCCCCCGTTCAAGGAGACCAACCCGGTGCTCACGAAGATCGCCAAGAAGTACAAGATCGGACTGGTCTCGAACATCGACGACAAGCTGCTGGGCGAAACGCGCCGCCACATCCCGCTGGACTTCGATCTGGTCGTGACCGCCCAGCAGGTCCGCTCCTACAAGCCCGACCCGGCGCACTTCACCGAATGCGAGCGCCGGATGGGCGGTAAGCGCGGCTGGGTGCACGTGGCCAGCAGCTACTACTACGACGTCGAGCCGTGCGTGAAGAAGAAGATCCCGGTGATCTGGGTCAACCGCTCCAAGCAGCAGCTCGAGCCCAACCAGAAGAAGCCCGAGGCCGAGGTCGCCAACCTGCGTGAAGCTGCCAAGCTGATCAACGCGGGATGAGCCCCGCCGGATGCGGGGCTGTGGCAACTGCCGGCACGCGCAACCGGATGACTCGAGCGGCGCGCTTACGAGCGAGGCTGGATGCTGAGCGCGCGCCAAGCTCGAGGGTCTCTCGCACTCGTAGAGCGGAGCGCAGGCCGGCCAGAAGCTGGAGGCGGTTACCTCGCGCGTACTGGCGCTTCACAGCGACGTAATCCTGTTCATCAGCCGTGTCTGGCAGACCACCTGCACGGCGGTCCGCGGCGGCGATGAGGCGTTCGTGATCGACTCGCCGGTATATCCCGACGAGCTCGAGGCGCTGCCCGCCGTGCTCGAACAGGCGGGATTTCCGATCACGGGGCTGCTCGCGACCCATGCCGACTGGGACCACCTGCTCGGGCGCCTGGCGTTCCCGACCGCCTCGCTCGGCTGCAGCGAGAGCAGCTCCAGACGCCTGCTGGAGGAGACTGGAGCGGCCGCGCGCAAGCTCCGCAGCTTCGACGAGGAGCACTACGTCCAGCGCCCACGGCCACTGACGCTGGGCGCAGCACAGGCGCTGCCGGTCCCGGGCCATCTGTCGCTCGGGACCGACACGGAGCTCGAGCTCCACCCGGCCGACGGGCACACCGCGGACGGGATGGCGATCTGGATCCCGGGGGCGGCGGTGCTCGTGTGCGGCGATTATCTGTCCCCGGTCGAGATCCCGATGATCTCCGAGGGTGGATCGCTCGCGGCCTACGCAGCGACGCTCGAGCGGCTGCGCCCGCTGGTCGAGCGTGCCGAGACCGTCGTCCCCGGCCATGGCTCGCCGCTGGAGCGCGACGAGGCGCTCGGGATCCTCGGCGAGGACGCGGACTACCTGGCGGCGCTCGGCGCCGAGGGCATCGGCGCGCGCCTACCGGCTTCGCGCCGCAGCGCACTCCAACGCGGGATCCACGCCGAGAACGCGGCGCTGAGCGGCGCTACTCCGCCGCGTCGCTGATCACCGCGAGCGTGTCGCCGGTGGCGACCGAGGCCCCGACCGCGATCGGCAGCTCGGCCACCGTCCCGGCCTTGTGCGCGGTGATCTCGTTCTCCATCTTCATCGCCTCGATCACGGCCACGAGCGCGCCTTCCTCGACCGCAGCGCCCTGCTCGACCGCGACCTTCAGCACCGTCCCCTGGATCGGCGAGGCGAGCGTATCGCCGTCTCCGCCACCTCCGCCGCTCGCGCGCTCGCTGCGCCGCGGTGGCTTGCGCGCCGCGACCGCGCCGCCGGCCGGGGCCGACCCGTTGACCGCGCCCGCGGCCAGCGGAGGCCCGATCACCTTCACGTCGAAGCGCTTGCCCGAGACCTCGACCGTGTAGCTCTGCTCGACGGCTTCGGCCTCCTCGTCGCCGTCCGCCGGCGCCTCGGGCTTTCCGAACGCCAGGCTGTTCAGCCAGTCGCGGTCCTCGATCAAGTCGCGGCAGGTCTCGGCGTCGCGCCACTGCTGCGTCTGAAGGATCGCCTCGTGAAACGGCAGCAGCGTCTTCAGGCCCTCGATCTCGTACTCGCGCAGCGCTCGCAGCATCCTCGCGGTGGCCTGCTCGCGATCGACGTCCCAGACGATCAGCTTGGCGACCATCGGGTCGTACATCGGCGAGACCTCGGAGCCCGCCTGCACACCCGAGTCGACGCGCACGCCCGGTCCGGCCGGCTCGCGGTAGCCCTCGATCGCACCGGGGGCCGGGGCGAAGTTCTTGCTCGCGTCCTCGGCGTTGATCCGGCACTCGAGCGCGTGGCCGCGCAATTCGACCTGATCCTGAGAGATCGACAGCGGCTCGCCCGCGGCGACGCGGATCCCCTCCTTGACGATGTCGAGGCCCGTCACGAGCTCGGTCACCGGATGCTCGACCTGGACGCGCGTGTTCATCTCGAGGAAGAAGTACTCGCCTTCCTGGAGCAGGCCCTCGATCGTGCCCGCTCCGGTATAGGAGACGGCTGCGGCGGCTTCGGTCGCGATCTTGCCGATCCGCGCGCGCAGCTCCTCGTTCACCGCCGGCGCCGGGGCCTCCTCGATCAGCTTCTGATGGCGGCGCTGGATCGAGCAGTCGCGCTCGCCGAGGTGGATCACGTTGCCGTGCTTGTCGGCGAGCACCTGGACCTCGACGTGGCGTGGATCGGGTAAGTAGCGCTCGAGGTACACGGTCGGGTCCCCGAAGAACTTCTCGCCTTCACGTGAGGAGCCCTCGAACGCGTCTTGAAGCTTGTCCTCCGACTCGGCGACGCGGAAGCCCTTGCCCCCGCCGCCGCCAGCCGCCTTGACCGCCACCGGATACCCGATCGTCTTGTCGATCACCTTGCGGGCGTCCTCGATCGTCGCGACCGGCTTGGTCGTCCCGGGAACGATCGGCACGCCGGCCTTGGCCATCAGCTCGCGGGCGCGCGTCTTTGAGCCCATCGCCTCGATCGCCGAGGCCGGCGGCCCGATGAAGGTGATCCCGCGCTCCTCGAGCGCGGATGCGAACGCGGCGTTCTCGGCGAGGAAGCCGTAGCCGGGATGCACGGCCTCAGCGCCTGAGCGCTCGACCACGTCGAGCAGCTTCTCGATCGACAGGTAGCTCTCGCTCGCAGGCCCGGGGCCGAGCAGGAACGCCTCGTCGGCGCGCTTGACATGCGGAGCGTCGCGATCGAGCTCGGAGTACACGGCGACGGTTCCGATCCCCAGCTCCTCGCACGCGCGGATGATTCGTATCGCGATCTCGCCCCGGTTGGCGATCAGGACCTTCGAGAACATGGCGGCTGACTTTACATTTACAGGCGCGAAGCGGCGGCCGCGCGTGGTCTACTTGCTGCTGGCGTGGAGCAGCATCCCGGCGCCGACGGTGTCGTTCGTCGCCTCGTCGATCAGGATGAAGCTGCCAACGGTGCGATTGCGCCGATAGCGGTCAACCATGACCGGTGCACTGGTGCGCAGCTTGACCCGTCCGATCTCGTTGAGCCCGAGCTGGGGCGCCTTGAGATGCTCGAGCGCATTCACGTCGATCTTGTACTCGAGCTCGTCGACAACGGCTCGAACCGTGCGGGTGGTGTGCTTGAGCGCATAGCGCGCGCCCGGCGTCATCGGCTGCGAGCTCATCCAGCAGATCATCGCTTCGAGCTCGCGGCCTGCGACCGGGGGATCGTCTGGGTTGACGATCATGTCCCCGCGGGAAACGTCGAGCTCGTCCTCGAGCCGGATCGTCACCGACATCGTCGGGAACGCTGCGTCGATCTCGCCGTCCAAGGTGTCGATCGCCGCGATCCGGGTCCGGTGACCGCCGGGCAGTACGGCGACCTCGTCACCAGGGCGGAGCACTCCCGCCGCAACCTGGCCGGCATACCCGCGATAGTCGTGATGAGCGTCGTCCATCGGCCTGATCACCCATTGCACGGGGAAACGCACGTCTGCGAGATTCCGATCCGTCGCGATCACGACGTGCTCGAGGTGGTAGAGCAGCGGAGGTCCGCCGTACCAGTCCATGTTGGTCGAGCGCTCGACGACGTTGTCGCCGTGCAGAGCCGAGATCGGTATGAACGTGATGTCCCAGATGTCCAGCCGCGCGGCCCAGTCGGTCATCTCGTCCTCGATCCGTTCGAACACCTCCTCGTCGTAATCCACGAGGTCCATCTTGTTCACGCAGACGACGAGATGTGGGATCCGCAGCAGCGACGCGATGTACCCGTGGCGGCGGGTCTGCTCGGAGACGCCCTTGCGGGCATCGACGAGCACCACGGACAGGTCCGCGGTGGAGGCGCCGGTGACCATGTTGCGCGTGTACTGCTCGTGGCCCGGGGTGTCGGCGATGATGAACTTCCGGCGCTTGGTCTGGAAGTAGCGGTACGCGACGTCAATCGTGATCCCCTGCTCACGCTCGGCGCGCAGGCCGTCGGTCAACAGCGCCAGGTTGAGATAGCCGTCGCCGCGGCGCTCCGAGGTCGCCACAACGTGCTCGAGCTGATCAGCGAGGATCTGCTTGGAGTCGTAGAGAAGCCGCCCGATCAGAGTCGACTTGCCGTCGTCGACCGAGCCGGCGGTCGCGATCCGGAGCAGCTCGGTGGGTCGGGCGCGGCTCACGTGCCCGTTGGACGCGGCACCCGGGCTCACTAGAAGTAGCCCTCGCGCTTGCGATCTTCCATCGCGGCTTCGGTCACGCGATCGTCGGCGCGCGTCTCGCCGCGCTCGGTGATCGTCGAGGCCGCGATCTCGGCAACGACGTCCTCGAGCGTCGCGGCATCCGATCGCACCGCCCCGGTGCATGTCATGTCGCCCACTGTCCGGTAGCGGACCGATACCCCCAACGGGAGCTCGCCGTCGAGCAGCTGGACATGCTCGGAGTTTGCGTACAGCATCCCGTCGCGCTCGAACACCTCGCGCTCGTGCGCGAAGTAGATCGAAGGCACCTCCAGCCGTTCCTGCGCGATGTACTGCCACACGTCGAGCTCGGTCCAGTTGGAAATCGGGAACACGCGGACGTGCTCACCCTTGCTGATCCGACCGTTGTAGAGCGACCACAGCTCGGGGCGCTGGGACTTGGGGTCCCACTGGCCGAAATCGTCGCGGAACGAGAACATCCGCTCCTTGGCCCGCGCGCGCTCCTCGTCGCGGCGGGCGCCGCCGAACGCAGCGTCGAAGCCGTGCTCCTCGATCGCGTCTAGCAGCGTCGTGGTCTGCAGGCGGTTGCGCGACGCGCGCGGGCCGGTCTCCTCGACCACCCTGCCCTTGTCGATCGACTCCTGGACGCTGGCGACGATCAGCTTCTCGCCAAGCGCTGAGATCACACGGTCGCGGAACTCGATCACCTCCGGGAAGTTGTGGCCCGTGTCCACGTGCATGATCGGAAACGGGAACCTGCCTGGGCGGAATGCCTTCTCGGCGAGACGCAGCAGCACGAGCGAGTCCTTGCCGCCGCTGAACAGGAGGACGGGGCGCTCAAATTCCGCCGCCACCTCTCTGAAGACGTGGATCGACTCCGCCTCGAGCGCGTCGAGATAGGAAAGCTCGTAGTGCAGCGGATTCATCGCGCTCGCTCGGGGCCCGCTACTCGTGGATTCCGCATTCGGTCTTGTCGAGGCCGGCCCAGCGGCCCTCGCGTCCGGAGCCCGGCTGGGTGCAGGGCGCGCAGCCGATCGATGCGTAGCCCTGATCGTGGAGCGGGTTGTAGGGGAGGTCGTGCTTGTGGATGTAGCGCCACAGGTCCTTCTCGGTCCAGTCGGCCAGCGGGTTGACCTTCCACAGCCCGCGCGCCTCGTCGCGCTCGAGCTTGGCCGCCGCTGCGCGCGTCGTGGCCTGCTCGCGGCGAATCCCGGTGATCCAGGCATCGACCCCCTCGAGCCCGCGCTCGAGCGCGTCGACCTTCACCTCGCCGCAGCAGCGCGTGACCGTCCACGGCTCGTCCGGGCTGCGCGCGTCGAGCACCTCGACCTTGAGACCGAATCGATCCTCGAAGCGCTTCCAGGTCGCGAGCGTCTCGGGGAACAGGACGCCGGTGTCGATCGTGAACACGCGCGCGTCCGGGCAGGCCGCGGTGAGCATGTGCACGAGCACCGACTCCTCCTTCTGGAACGAGCAGGCCATCGTCAGGCGCGGGTGGAAGCGCTCCACCGCGTAGACGATCGCGTCCTGCGCGGAGGCGGTCTCCGGGATCTCGGGAATGGCGACGGCCATCGCTAGACCGCGCACTCACCTTCGCCGCGCTCGACTTCGAACGGTGCGTTGCGCGACCAGTCGACGAAGTGGTTCATGTTCTCCAGGCTGAACTCGATCGGCATCGTCAGGTCCTTGACCTGCGCCTCGAACTCCTGCGTTCCGACGCGGTCGACGAACGCGTTGAACACCTCGCCGTCGGTGCGCTCGGACTCATAGAAGCGTACCCAGCGCTCCACCGCTTCGGGTACACGCTTGGCCGGCAGCCGCGCCTTGAGCCGTCGGCCGAAGCGGGCATCGCCGCCCTCGAAGGCACCGCCGATGTGCGGGATGTAGGCGGGCACGGTGTGCTCGCCTACCTTGAACGAGGCGCCGTAGAAGCCGATGTTGGCGATGTGATGCTGGCTGCAGCCGTTCGGGCAGCCGCTCATCTTGACATGGATCCGGCGGGTCAGCTCGTCGGTGATGTCCATCTGCACGAGGCGCTCGTTGACCGCCGCGTTGAGCCCCATTGAGCTCGTGATCCCGAGCTTGCAGGAGTCGGTACCGGGGCAGCTGACGACGTCGGTGATCTCGTCGGCTCCGGCATCCGCGAGGCCGAGCTCGCCGAGGCGCTGCCAGAGCTCGTAGATCGCCTCGTCGCGGACCCAGCGAAGGACGAGGTTCTGCTGGACCGTGGTGCGGGCGTAGCCGCCGGTGTACTCGCGCATGATCTGTCCCAGGCCGTGAAGCTCCTCGGGGACCAGATCGCCGCGCCTGATCTTGACCTCGACGGTCGAGAAACCCTCCTGGCGCTGAGGCCTCACGTTTGCTTGCACGAAGTGGTTGAACTCCCGGCTGTCTCCGTTGGGCGTCGCGTAGGTCTCGCGCTGCGCGGGTGCGTTTGCGTGCTCGTCGTGACCGAACAGGATCTGGTCGAGTGAGAAGTCGCGCTCTGCGACCCAGTCGCCTTCGAGCTCCTCCTCGACCTGCTCGCGGAACGCATCGATGCCGATCTTGTCGATCAGCACCTTGATCCGGGCGCGGGCGCGGTTGACGCGCAGGAAATCCTGGCGGTCGAAGATGCGCATGCACGCCTCGGTCACCTTCAGGTAATCGCCATTGTCGAGTTCGACGAACTCGTAAAGGGTCGGCGCCAGGCGCGGCATGATCGAGGTGCCGCCGCCAACGCGGATCTCGACGCCGCGAACTCCGTCGCGCAGGCGAGGGACGAACGCCATGTCGTGGATACGGGTGATCGCGTTGTCCTCGTCGGTGGCGGTAAATGCCGTCTTCACCTTCCTCGGCATCGCCTGCGTCGTCGGGTGGCGCACGAAGTAGCGCACGTAGGCGCCGGCATAAGGAGTGA
>CABDYZ010000466.1_pt1 | contig 10244 bp, 9 predicted proteins | sample 3132061 | NCBI WGS metagenome assembly CABDYZ01 (sample SAMEA5534339, study PRJEB31848) | metagenome | biome: tundra; feature: field; material: soil | place: USA | collected 2013-05 | depth 0.45 m
GGGAAGCTCGTCAAGGCGCTCGCGCAGCTGCGACAGCGGGAGGTTCACCGCTCCATCGATGTGCCCCTGTTCCCATTCTTGGGTGCTGCGAACGTCGACCACGAGGGGCGGCTCGGACGAGGCAAGCTGCTCGGCGACCGAGCCGGCGGTGACCCGCTCGGTCCGCTCGATCAGGTCAGGATCATTCTTAAGTTGCTGCATCCCGCCGGCAAGATGTCCCGCGATCGTGTCGAAACCGATGCGTCCAAGCCGCGTCGCGGCCTCCAGCTCGCGGCCAGGCTCTGCGATCACGACGACCGGTTGCTCCCGGTCGACAAGCGTGCCGCACCAGGTCGCGAACGAACCGCCGAGGCCGACGTTCAGCGCGCCGCGAACATGCGCGCCCTCAAATTCGACTGAGTCGCGCGTATCCAGCAGCTGTGCGCCTGCTTGAACCATCTCGAGCAGCTGCTCCAACGACAACGGCCGAAGCTCGCGCTCGAGCGCTTGATCGAGCGTCGGGTGCTCACGCGTATTGAGGACCGCGTCATAGGCGAAGTACGCCGGCGTGTCCGGCTGGTCGGTGGTCACTAGCTCGATGAACCGCTCGCGGCTCATCGGCGCAAGCGCGTAGTTGTAACTGCGCTGAACGCCCATCGTGGAGACCGTGTCGGTCGAGAGGTTCTTGCCGCAAAGCGAGCCAGCGCCGTGTGCCGGATAAACGAGCGTGTCATCAGGCAGCGGCGCGAGCTTCTGGTGCAGCGAGTCATACAGCATGCTGCCGAGCTCCTCGGCGCTCCAGCCAAGCGAGGCGCGCAGGTCGGGACGACCGACGTCGCCAATGAACAGGGTGTCGCCGGTCAGCACCGCGTACGGATTGTCCGCGCTGTGCTGGGGGTCGTACACGACGATTGAGATCGACTCAGGCGAGTGACCCGGCGTCTCGAGCACCTCGAGGCGAACGTGCCCCAGCTGCATGACCGTGCCGTCGCCCATCGGAGTGAACCGATACTCGGCAGCAGCTCGTGCGCCAAGAAGGATCTCCGCACCCGTCTGGTCGCGCAGCTCGAGATGACCGGCGACGAAGTCGGCATGGAAGTGCGTGAGGAACACCTGCCCGATGCGACAGCCCAGCGACTCCGCGTCCCCGATGTACTGCTCGACATCGCGCTGGGGGTCGATCACCGCGGCCGCGCCGCTCTCCCGATCTGCGATCAGATACGAGGCGTGCGCCAGACATCCCAGGTAGTACTGCTTGAGGATCACGAGGACCTCGCCTCGCTGATCAATCTTCTTCCTACGCTTCCGATCCGGGCTGCTCCACGATCCGGATGTACGGTCGCGGCGAGCGCCAGCCGTCCGGATAAATCGTCTTCGCCTCCTCATCGGAGACCGAGCCGGCGATGATCACGTCGTCGCCTTGGCGCCAGTTCGCCGGGGTGGCGACCCTGTGCTTGGCGGTCAGCTGCAGCGAGTCGATCACACGCAGCACCTCGTCGAAGTTGCGACCGGAGGTCATCGGATACACGAGGATCAGCTTGATCTTCTTGTCCGGCCCGATCACGAACACGTTGCGAACGGTCTGATTGTCGGCCGGCGTGCGCTGCGTCGGATCGCCACTGGTGTCCGCGGGCAGCATCCCGTACAGCTTCGAGACATTGAAGTCCGCGTCTCCGATGATCGGATAGTTGGGCGCCTGCCCCTGTGTCTCCTCGATGTCACGGGCCCACCGCTGGTGGTCACCGGTCGAATCGACCGACAGCCCGATGACCTTGACGTTCCGGCGCTCAAACTCGGGCTTGATCTTCGCCATGTAGCCAAGCTCAGTCGTGCATACCGGGGTGAAGTCCTTCGGATGGGAGAACAGCACGGCCCACGAGTCGCCGACCCAGTCGTGGAAGCGGATCGGTCCTTCCGAAGTCTCTGCCTCGAAATCCGGGGCGACGTCACCAAGCTGCATAGTCGTCATTCCTCTCTGTTTAGTGATTGATGCGATGGTCCGACGAGTCGGCCGCTGCGGTGCCTCCCCACCCAGCTAGCCCGCTGGCGACGCGCTAGTTCGAGTAGTGGTGCAGCAGCTGAGCTCCACGCGCTCGGACTGGCTGGCGAGCAGCGGGGCCACCCGGTCGTTGAAGCTCGCGAACTCGGGGGCGCTGTTGACGTCATCGGCGGCTTCGCGATCGTTGAAGACACCGACTCCGCGCACGATGCCGCTGGCCTGATCGCCGATCACGGGCACTGTCTGGAGCTCGGGCTGGTCGCTGAGGAAGACCTCGGCGAACTTCGAGTACATCCCAGCAACTTCGTCGAAGTGGCCGGCTTGGCGTGCAAGGTGAATTCCGTTATGTGCATATCGAACTCCGTTTCTTGTGCGTTGCCCCCGACGAGCGGCGGGCCGCAATCCTAGGCCCATGGCGCGCGATCCGCGACCCCGGAGTGAGCGTGGGCGTAGACTCGAGTTTCGGCCACTACCGAAAGGGTCGGTCATGACCCACGTTTGCTGCCCTGAGTGCCGGCTACGGTTCGCCCCCGAAGCCACGGCATACCTCGTTGCTTGCCCCGAGTGCGGTGAGCCACTGCAGGCGATCGCAGGCTTGGAGCACAGCGTCGGATTCCGCCTGTTCACGCTCGACGATCCGCCCCAGGCGATGCCTGAGGCGATCGCGGTCTCGGTCTCGGTCCCCAACCCGGACCAGGCCCGGTCCTGACGTCTTAGCGACGCGGCCGTCGCCGCGCCGGCGCACGTCCCGGCGGCTGGTGCGGGGCATCGCGCGCGGGCGGCCTCGGGATCGGACGGGCCAACGGGCGCTTCGCCGTCACCGTCACGCGTTCGCCGTGGTGGGTGAGCTCCAGCGGCTCGCCGGCGAGTAACGAGTACGTCGCCTTCTGGTGCTCGACCTCGACCATCAGCCTCCGCCCGCGAAACTGCAGACGGAAGCTGAGCCGGGCGAGCGCGTCGGGCAACCGGGGGGCGAAGCTGAGCTCACCGTCGTGGTCGCGCAGGCCCCCGAATCCCGCGACCGCCGCGATCCAGGTCCCGGCCAGCGAAGCGATGTGGACCCCGTCGCGAGTGTTGTGCTCGAGGTCGTCAAGGTCCATCAGCGCCGCCTCGGCGAAGTAGTCGTAGGCCAGGTCCAGGTGACCGACCTCGGCCGCGATCACGGCCTGGGTGCAGGCTGAGAGCGAGGAGTCGCGCACCGTCAAGCGCTCGTAGTAGGCGAAGTTCCGAGCTTTCTCCTCCTCGCTGAAGGCGTCGCCGCGGAGATGCAGCGCGAGCACGAGGTCGGGCTGCTTGACCACCTGCTTGCGATACAGGTCGAAGTACGGGAAGTGCAGCAGCAACGGGTACTCCTCGGGCGCGGTCGAGTCGAAGTCCCAGACCTGGTGCGCGGTGAAGCCCTCGGCTTGCGGATGGACGCCGAGCGATGAGTCGTACGGAATCAACATCGCCTGCGCGGCGTCACGCCAGCTGGCGGTCTCCTCCTCGTCAACGCCGAGCGCCGCGGCGCGCTCCCGATTGCGCTCGACGGCGTCGGCGGCTGCGCGCAGGTTCCGCTGCGCCATCAGGTTGGTGTAGACGTTGTTGTCGGCGATCGCGCTGTACTCATCCGGGCCGGTCACGCCGTCGATCCGAAACCGCCCGGTAGCGTCGTGGTGGCCGACCGAGCGCCACAGCCTCGCCGTCTCGACGAGCAGCTCGACGCCCCCGTCGCGGTCAAAGGCCTCATCCCCGCTCGCCGCCTGGTAGCGCACGACGGCGTCGGCGATCGCAGCGTTGATGTGGAACGCCGCGGTCCCGGCAGGCCAGTACCCCGAGCACTCGGGACCGCTGATCGTGCGCCATGGGAACGCCGCTCCCTTGAGTCCCAGAAAGGCGGCGCGCTCGCGCGCGAGGTCGAGCGTGTCCTCGCGCCAGCGCAGCGCGTCGCGCGCCGCGCGTGGGGCGGTGTAGGTGAGCACCGGCAGGACGAACGCCTCCGTGTCCCAGAACGCGTGCCCGTCGTAGCCGGGCCCGGTCAGGCCCTTCGCCGCGATCGCCCGCTGCTCACCTCGGGCGCCGGCCTGGAGGGTATGAAACAGCGCGAAGCGGATCGCCTGCTGAAGTTCCTCGTCGCCCTCGATCTCGACGTCGGCGTGGTCCCAGAAGTCGTCGAGGTACTCGCGCTGCTCGGCGAGCAGACCGTCCCAGCCGCTGTGCCTCGCCCCTGCGACCGCCGCGGCAACCTGGTCGCGCACCGCCGGCTGAGAGCGTTGACCAGACCATCCGTAACCGAGGAACTTGATCACGCGCAGCGGATCTCCCGGCGCCGCGTTGGCGGTCACGGTCACGCGCGCCAGATCGTCATAGCTCTCGGCCCACGACTCGGTGTCGGAGGGGCCTTCGATGAGGTGGTCCATCGCCGCGCAGATCGTCAGTCCGCTCGCCTTCGTCGAGTGGACCAGCATCGCTCGGTTCTCGACGCCGTCGAAGAACTCCGAGTGCAGCGGCGCGGCCAGCGCCGCCGCGGCCCGCGGGTCCCGCTCGGTGACCGGCAGCGACTCGTTGGCGACGAGCTCGGATTGCAAGACCAACGTCGTCTTGGTGTCGAGCGGCTCGACTTCGTACATGATCGCGGCGACCGCGCGCTGCGTGAACGAGACCAGTCGAGTCGAGGAGACGCGCACGAGGCTCTCCGTCGGGGACATCCATTCAGCGCTGCGGCGCAGCACTCCGGCGCGCAGGTCGAGCACGCGCTCGTGGCTGCGAAGCTCTCCGTAGCGCACGTCGAACGGCTCGTCCTCCACCAGCAGGCGGATGATCTTGCCGTTGGTGACGTTGACGATCGACTGACCATCCTCGGGATCGCCGTAGCCGGTCTCCGCGTAGGGCAGCGGCCGCACCTCGTAGAAGCCGCCCAGATATGTGCCCGGCAGCCCGAACGGCTCACCTTCGTCGAGGTTCCCGCGCAATCCGAGATGGCCGTTGGCGAGCGCGAACACCGACTCCGTCTGGGCGAGCGTGTTCAGGTCCAGCTCCCGTTCGCGCACCGCCCACGGCTCGGTCGGGAATGCCGGATGTTGGATCACGATGCGTTCAGCAGGTCGGCCAGGTCCTCGACGACGACGTCGGCTCCGTGAGCCCGCAGCGCGTCCGCCTGACCGGCGCGGTCGACCCCGACGACGATCCCGAACCCTCCTGCGCGCCCGGCCTCGACACCGACGAGCGCGTCCTCGAACACGGCCGCCTGACGCGGCTCTGCTCCGACAGCCCGCGCGCCGGCGAGGAAGGTGTCCGGAGCGGGCTTGCCCTTGAGGTGCTCGCGCTCGGCGACGACGCCGTCGATGATCTGCTCGAACAGGTCATCGATTCCCGCCGCCTCGAGCACATCCCGGCAGTTGGTGCTCGAGGAGACGACGACGCGCCGTAAGCCCGCCTCCTTGGCCGCGTGGACGTAGCGGACCGATCCCTCGTATGGCTGCACGCCGTGCTCGTGAATCATCTTCAGCACGAGCTCGTTCTTGCGGTTGCCGAGTCCGTCGATCGTCTCGGCGGCGGGAGGATCGCCGGGGGTTCCCTGCGGAAGCTCGATCCCGCGCGCGGCAAGGAACGACTGCACGCCTTCATAGCGGGGCTTGCCGTCGACGTATTCGTCGTAGTCCCTGACCGGATCAAATGGCTCGAACTGCTGGTCGGGGCGAGCCGCCCACCCCCGCAGGAACTCGTCGAACATCGCCTTCCACGCGGCGGCATGCACTTTCGCCGTCTGCGTCAGCACGCCGTCGAGGTCGAACAGGCATGCCGTGACTCCGTCTGGTAGGCCAAGCATCGGCGCACAGGATACGGTGCGTGTCGAACCAGCCTTTCGAGATTCCGGGAGTGAAGCGATGGCCACAGCCACACCGATGCAACTGGGAATGGTCGGACTCGGCCGGATGGGCGCCGGCATCGTTCGCCGCCTGATGCACGACGGCCACCGCTGCGTCGGCTACGACGTCAGCGCGAACGCGGTCATGGCGTTGGAGGGCGGCGGGATGGCCGGGTCCACGTCGCTTCAGGAGTTCGCGGACAAGCTCGAGAAGCCCCGCACGGCGTGGGTGATGGTTCCGGCCGGGGAGATCACCGAGCGAACGATCCACGACCTGGCGCAGGTGTTCGAGCCGGGCGACGTGATCATCGACGGCGGGAACACCCATTACCACGACGACATCCGCCACGCCGCGGAGCTGCGCGAGCAGGGAATCCACCACGTCGACTGCGGCACCAGCGGCGGCGTCTGGGGCATTGACCGCGGCTTCTGCCTGATGATCGGGGGCGAGCAGGACGTCGTCGAGCGGCTCTCCCCGCTGTTTGCGTCAATCGCTCCCGGGCTCGAAAGCGCGGAGCGCACGCCCGGGCGCGACGGCGACCCCAGCCCCGCGGAGCAGGGCTATCTGCACTGCGGGCCCAACGGCGCTGGGCACTTCGTGAAGATGGTCCACAACGGGATCGAGTACGGGCTGATGGCCGCCTACGCCGAGGGCTTGAACATCCTGCGCAACGCGAACGCGGGCAAGCGCCAGCAGGAGGCCGACGCCGAGACTGCGCCGCTCGAGAATCCCGAGTACTACCAGTACGACATCGACACCACCGACGTCGCCGAGGTCTGGCGCCGTGGAAGCGTGATCGGCTCATGGCTGCTCGATCTGACGGCGCTGGCGCTGCTGCGCTCCCCGAACCTCGACGAGTTCTCAGGTCGCGTGTCCGATTCCGGCGAGGGGCGCTGGACCTCGATGGCCGCGATCGAGGAGGGCGTCCCCGCCCCCGTCCTGACATCGGCGCTGTACTCGCGCTTCAGCTCGCGGGGACTCGACGACTTCGCCGACCGCGCGCTGTCGGCGATGCGCAAGGAGTTCGGCGGCCACGACGAGAAGCCCGCGGGCTAGCGATCGGGGTGGGCCGCGGCCCACGCAAGACTCCGGCTTTCCCGCGAACTGATGCCGCTCGCTCCCGAGTGTTGCGACTGAGGGGCATCAGTTCGTCGCAGGTATACCCCCTGGGGGTGTACTACCCTCACGGGACCCTCGAACAAAGGAGCCGAATGCCAGCCACTGAGACCCGCGGCTACACCGCGAACAAGGACCAGCTGCAGGCGCGCCTGAAGCGGATCGAAGGTCAGGTGCGAGGCGTTCAGGGGATGGTCGCGGAGGACCGCTACTGCATCGATGTGCTGACCCAGATCAGCGCGATCCAGGCCGCGCTCGACAAGGTCGCGCTCGGGCTGCTGGATGACCACGCGCGTCATTGCGTGATCGGCGGCGCCGCGGGAGGCACCTCCGAGGAGCGCACCGGCGAGATGATGGCCGCCGTCGGCCGGCTGCTTCGACGCGGGTAGGCAGACGTGCACGCGGTCGGAGACGCGCTGCGATTCGCGTTCGGGATGACCTGGGAGATCCTGTGGGCGCTGATCCTGGGGTTCGCGCTCTCGGGAGCGGTCCAGGCGCTCGTCAGCAAACAGCAGATGCGCCGGCTGCTGCCCGACGACTCGCCGCGGACGCTCGCCGTGGCCACCGGCCTCGGCGCTGCCTCCTCATCGTGTTCCTACGCCGCGGTTGCGCTGGCGCGATCGCTGTTTCGCAAGGGTGCCGACTTCACCGCCGCGATGGCCTTCCAGTTCGCCTCGACCAACCTCGTGGTCGAGCTCGGGGTGATCCTCGCGGTGCTGGTCGGCTGGCAGTTCACGGCCGGGGAATTTGTGGGGGGCCCGATCATGATCGCTGTGATGGCGCTGCTGTTTCGGCGCTTCCTCACCCCGGCGATGGTGAACGAGGCGCGGCGGCAGGCCGAGCGCGGCGTGCTCGGACGGATGGAGGGACACGCGGAGATGGACATGAGCGTCGCCGGCGAGGGCTCGATCTGGCAGCGGCTGCGCTCGCCCGCGGGCTTGACCGCGATCAGCAACTACTTCGTGATGGACTGGGCCGCGATCTGGATCGACATCTTCGGCGGCCTGCTGATCGCCGGCGCCCTGGCCGCATGGGTCCCCAACTCGTTCTGGCGGGGCCTGTTCCTCCAGCACCACGGCGCGCTGGCGACGATCTGGGGGCCGCTGATCGGCCCCCTCGTGGCGATGCTGTCGTTCGTCTGCTCGATCGGAAACGTCCCGCTCGCGGCCGTGCTGTGGAACGGCGGGATCAGTTTCGGCGGAGTGCTCGCGTTCATCTTCGCCGACCTGATCATCCTCCCGATCCTCAACATCTATCGCAAGTACTACGGCCGCAGGATCGCGGCGTTCCTGCTCGTCACCTTCTACGCGACGATGGCCGCCGCCGGGCTGATCGTCGATCTGATCTTCAAGGTGGTCGCCCTCGAGCCGACCGGCCCGCGCCACGCGCACGTGACCGAGGCCGGCGTTAGCTTCAACTACACGACCGTGTTGAACGTGATCTTCGTGGCGCTCGCCGCGACCCTCGCGGCCCGCTACTTCCGAAGGGGCGGCGGCATCCCGATGCTCCGGATGATGAACACGCCGATGAGCGAGGGCTAACGCTCCGTGAGGCCCCCGTAGGCGTCGGGGCGCCGCGTGCGCAGCAGCGGGAACAGCTCGAGCCAATCCTGGCGCTGGTCGAGGTCGAGGTCTGCGACCAGCACCGCCGGCTGATCGCGCGGCGCCTGCACCAGCACCCGCCCGTAGGGGTCGGAGATGAAGCTCGAGCCGTAGAACGTGATCGGGCCCTCTGTCCCGATCCGGTTGATCGCGACCATGAACGTCCCGTTGGCCACACCGTTGGCGACGATCACCTGCTGCCACAGGGGCTCGGTGTCGAAGTCCGGGTGGTCGGGCTCCGAGCCGATCGCCGTCGGGTAGATCAGCACCTCAGCCCCGGCGAGCGAGTAGGCGCGCGCGAGCTCGGGGAACCACTGGTCCCAGCACGTTGGAAGACCCAGCCGTGCCTCGCCGTCGGCGACCGGAAGGACCGTCACCGGGAACGGATCCCCGTCGGACGGCCCGGGACGGAAGTAGTGGTCCTCGTAGTAGCCCGCCGTCACCGGGATGTGGAGCTTGCGCGTGCGCGACACGAGCTCCCCGTCGGGCGCCAACAGGATCGCGGTGTTGTAGCCGAGCCCGTCAGGCTTGCCGCCCGCTCGGCGTCCGGCCTCGCTCGATTGGGCGGCGCCCGAGTCATCCGGCTGCCCCTCGGCGCGCTCGTACAGCGAGGCATGGATGTAGGCCCCGGTCTCGGTCGCGACCGCGCGCGCGAACGTCGCGGTCGGCCCGGTCTCGAGATCCTCCGGCTCGACCCCGGCGGCCGCGGGTCCGTCGGGGGTGATCGCGAAATAGGGCGAGAGCGTCAGCTCCTGAAGGCACACGATTCGAGCGCCCTCCCCCACCGCGATCCGGATCCCAGCCGATAGCGCCTCCTGGTGCGCATCGGGGTCTGGATGCCAGCGCTCCTGAACGGCTCCCAGGCGCAGCGGCGGCCGCGAGGACGGGCGCGTGCGGGCCGGTGAAACCGGAGGTGGGTAGGCGGTGAGCAACTGAGGAGCGTCAGCCATCACTGTCCTTCTCCACTCTCGCCGGAACCTGCTGCGTGATGCAATGCGGTCCCCCGCCCCCGTACGCCAGTACCCCACCGCGTACCGGGACGACCTCGCGGCCCGGGTATGCGCCGGCGATGATCGCGAGCGCCTCGGCGTCGGTGTCCACGCCGATCACCGGCACGATCACGGCGCCGTTGCAGATGTAGAAGTTGAGGTAGCCCGCCGCCACCGGCTCCCCCGCCACGCGCGTGTACGGGAGGAACGGCAGCTCGGTCACGGCGATCCCGGCTGCCTCGAGCCGCCCGCGGTTCTCGACACAGCGCTCGAAGTTCGGGTTCCCTTCGCCGACGGTCTGGAGCAACACGCGGTCGGGAGCGGTGAACGCCGCGATCAGGTCGACGTGTCCGTCGGTGTCCCGGTCCTCGATCAGTCCCTCCCCGAGCCACACGATCCGCTCCGCGTCGAGATACCGGCGCAGGCTCGCCTCGATCTCCTCGCGCGCGAGCGTGGGGTTGCGGTTCGGGTTCAGCAGGCATTGCTCGGTGGTCAGCAGCGTGCCGGCGCCGTCGACGCAGATCGAGCCGCCTTCGAGCACGATCGGCGCGCTGATTACGGGATCCCCCAGCCGCTGGGCCACGAGCGCGCCGACTTCTGCGTCCTTGTCCCAGGTGGCGAACTTCTCTCCCCACGCGTTGAAACGGAAATGGACCGCGCTGCGCTGGCCATCGCTGCCGCGAACGTAGATCGGGCCGCAGTCGCGCAGCCA
>CABDYZ010000475.1_pt1 | contig 10144 bp, 11 predicted proteins | sample 3132061 | NCBI WGS metagenome assembly CABDYZ01 (sample SAMEA5534339, study PRJEB31848) | metagenome | biome: tundra; feature: field; material: soil | place: USA | collected 2013-05 | depth 0.45 m
CGCGACGCCGTCGAGCACCTGCGGAGCGATCCCCACCGGCGTCGCGAGCACGGGCACATCGCACGCCAGCGCCTCGAGCACGGCCAGGCCAAACCCCTCCCGCTCAGAGGGCACGAGCACGGCGTTTGCGGCGTTGACCCACAGCGGCACCTGCGTCGGATCGACGTTTACCAACGACAAGAGTGGCACCTCGCCGGCGACCGCGGCGGCGCGGTCGTGGCGCTTCTCCGGCCGGAGCGGATCGGCCGCGAACAGCAGGTAGCGACCCTCTGGGGCAAGGCCGAGCTGCTCCCGCGCCTGCGTTCGGGCAATCGGTCTGAAGCGGTGCAGGTCGACGCCTGCGGGAAGCACCGCGGTGCGCCCGCGCAGAGCCCAGCGAGGCACCTGGCCCAGCAGCGGTTCCGAGACCGCTGCGACCAGCTTCAGGAACGGCAGCGCGGCGAGCGTGAGGACGCGCGAGCGGGGATCCGCCAGGTCGGTCCCGTGCAGCGTCACCGCGTGGGCGCGGGCACGCGCGGCCAACGCCGGCCATGCGGTCAGTCCGAAGTGGGCGTGGACGATGTCGAACCGCGCCTGATCGTGACGGCGGCGAAGCTCGGAGCCGGCGCGGAGGTAGGAGCCAGCTGCACCCGGAGCGAACGCGAACAGCTCGACTTCGAGCTCCGGTATCCGCCGCAGCGCGTCGACCTGGTCACGCACGAAGCTGCCCAGCGCCGGGCGCTCCGCGGACGGGTACATGTTGGTGACGATCAGCGCGCGCATCGGTTGGCGAGCGTATCCGGGTCGCTGGCCGCACCTCTAGGATCTCCGCGGTGGCCTCCCGTCCAGATCAACCGGTCGCCGTGTTCGACTCCGGCGTCGGCGGCCTGACCGTCCTGCACGAGCTGCTCGTCTCGCTGCCGACGGAGGACTACCTGTACCTCGGCGACACGGCGCGGTTCCCGTACGGCGAGCGGACGCCCGAGGAGCTCCAGGCGTTCTCGGTCGAGATCGCCGACCATCTCCTCGACGCGGGGGCGAAGCTGGTGGTCGTCGCGTGCAATGCCGCGAGCTCGGCGGCACTGGGTACGATCGAGCGCCACCTGCTCGAGCGCGGCCGCGGCGTCGACGTGATCGGCGTCGTGGCTCCGGCGACGCAGCTCGCGGTCGCTGGCAGCCGCACGGGCCGGATCGGCCTGCTGGCGACGCCGGCCACGGTCGCGAGCGGCGCTTACGAGCGAGCGGTGAGGGCTGCGGACCCACACGTTCATCTGGAGAGCGTCGCGTGCCCCGATCTCGCTCCGATCATCCAGGGCGGATTTCCGTTTGACGAGCAGGTGGTCGAGACCGTCCGCCATTACTGCGCGCCGCTGCGCGCGGCGGCGGTCGACAGGGTGATCCTCGGTTGCACGCACTACCCGCTGCTCGCGCCGATGCTCCAGCGGATCCTCGGGCGGGGCGTGACGCTCGTGACATCCGGAACCGGCGTGGCTCGCAGCGTCGAGCGCGCGCTGGCGTCCCGCGGCCTGCTCAATCCGCAGCTCGCCGAGGGCACGTACCGCTTCCTCTGCACCGGCGACGTCGAGTCGTTTCGCTCGCTGGGCACGCGCTTCCTGCAGATGCCGCTCGGCAATGTGGCGCACGTCGAGCTCGGAGCGAAGGTGGCGGTGTGAGCGCGCTTGGAGAGCGAAGCTACGGTCGCGCGCCGGACGTGCTCCGCCCGACCGAGATCGAGCCGGGGTTCGTGCGCACGGCAACCGGCTCTGCGCTGATCTCGGTGGGTGAGACGCGGGTTATATGTACTGCCTCGGTCCAGGAGAGCGTCCCGCGCTGGCTGGCGGGCTCGGGACGTGGCTGGGTCACGGCCGAGTACGGGATGCTCCCGGCCTCCACCGGGGAGCGCAAGCAGCGCGACGTCAGCAAGGGACGCCCGGACGGCCGGACCGTCGAGATCCAGCGGCTGATCGGCCGCTCGCTGCGGGTGGTGGTCGACTTCGCTGCGCTCGGAGAGCGCGCGATCTACATCGACTGCGATGTGCTCCAAGCCGACGGCGGGACGCGGTGCGCCTCGATCACGGGCGGAATGGTCGCGCTCAGGCTCGCCTGCGACACCCTGGTCGCGCGCGGATCGCTCGAGCGCTCGCCGCTGACCGGCACGGTGGCGGCGGTCTCGTGCGGGATCGTCGGGGGCGTCCCGCTGCTCGACCTCGACTACTCGGAGGACTCGACCGCCGAAGTCGACGCCAACGTGGTGATGACCGGAGAGGGAGGGCTGGTGGAGGTGCAGGCCACCGCCGAGCGCACACCACTGTCCCGGGCTCATCTCGACGACCTCCTCGGGCTGGCCGCGTCAGGCATCGACGCGCTGCGCGCGCTCCAGGACGAGGCGGTGGCTGCGGCCGGCCCGTGAGCGGCGAAGCGGTCTCCGCGCTCGTGCTCGGGACCCGCAACTCCCACAAGGTGAGAGAGATCGCGCGTCTGCTCGAGCCCGCGGGGATCTTGGTGGAGCCGCTCCCGCCCGGGATCGAGCTGCCACCCGAGACCGGCGAGACGTTCGAAGCCAACGCGCTTCCAAAGGCCCGCACCGCCGCCGCGGCCACCGGCCGCCCCGCGATCGCCGACGATTCCGGAATCGAGGCCGAGGCGCTGGGGGGTGCGCCGGGCGTTCGCGCCGCGCGGTACGCCGGGCCCGGCGCCGGCGATCAGGAGAACCTGGGCAAGCTGATGCGTGAGGCCCCGGCTGGAAGCCGCCTGCGGTACGTGTGCGCGCTCGCCTACGTCGACCCGGCGACCGGCACCGAGCAGGTGTTCTTCGGCTACTGCTGCGGCTCGCTGGCGTCGCGGCCTCAGGGATCGGGCGGGTTCGGGTACGACCCCGCGTTCGTGCCCGATGAGGACAGCGAGAAGCGGACGATGGCGCAGCTGTCCGACGCCGAGAAGGACGCGATCAGCCACCGCGGGTACGCGGTCCGCGAGCTGGCGAGCTGGTTGCGTCGATGAGCGCGAGCGCTCCCCAGCTCAAGCTCCGCACCGCGACCCTGTCGGTGGCCTCGAACTCGGCGCTGATCCTGCTCAAGGTGATCGCCGGAACGGTCACCGGATCGGTCGCGATCCTGACCGAGGCGATCCACTCGAGCATCGATCTCGTCGCTTCGATCGTCGCCTTGGTCTCGGTCCGCAAGGCGGGAGAGCCGGCGGATGAGAGCCACCGCTACGGACACGCGAAGCTCGAGAACCTCGCGGCCGCGATCGAGGGGATCTTGATCCTCGTCGGCTCGGCTGTGATCGGGTTCGAAGCGATCCGCCGGCTGGCGAGTCACGGTCGGATTCACACGGTCGGACTCGGGATCGCGGTGGTTGCCTTCTCGGTGCTGGTGAACCTCGTCGTCTCGACGGTGATCGCCCGCAACGCTCGCGTGACCGAATCGGCGGCGCTCGAAGGCGACGCCGCGCATCTGCGGACCGATGCGATCACTTCGATGGGCGTGCTCGTGGCGCTGGCGCTGGTGAAGCTCACCGGGGCACAGTGGCTCGATCCTGCGATCGCGCTCGTGGTCGCCGCGGCGATCCTGTTCACGGGGGTTCGGCTGCTGTCGCGCTCCGGGCGGGTGCTGGTCGATGAAGCTCTGCCGGCCGAGGAGGTCGCGATCATCCGCGGCGCGATCGAGGAGGTCGCACCCCGTGGAGTGGTCGGCTACCACGAGCTGCGCACGCGCCGTGCCGGCTCTCGCCGGTATGTCGACCTGCACGTCCAGTTCCGTGAGGGCACGTCGCTGGAGGATGCGCATCTGACCGCGCACAAGCTGCAGGACCTGATCGGGGCGCGACTGGGTGATGCCGACGTGCTGATCCACCTCGAGCCGCAGGACAGGGTCCGTGCCGGTGAAGAGCTCGGCCGTCCGGCCGGTCGCTCTAGCGCAGGTTGATCGCCGCGGAGACGGCGACCGCGAACGTCACCGCGGCGTAGCCGAAGTACCTCTGGAGGACCAGGATCAGCACGGCGATCAGGCACAGCAGAGCCGTCACCAGCCAAGCGATGCGAGCCAGGTCCACGGGCCTATTCCGTCCGCTCACCCGGCAGCCCGGCGCGGCGGCAAACCGCTGAACACCGAGCGTTTGGGGGGTCTGGAGCGAGGATCTTCGGCTTGAAGGGTTGGATCATCGGCGATCAAATACGGAAATTGCGGGAATCTATGCTGCGCGATCGTGTTGTGGCGAAGCGTTTGCGGGGAGAATTGTCCCGTCCCGGGGGCGACGGCGCCGTACGCACCGTCAGGAGGCCGTGTTAGCGTCGGGGATTCCTACCACCTATCGAGGAGGGAGCAAGTGACGAAGTCCGAATTCGTGGACCAGGTCGCAGACCGGGCCGGGTTGAGCAAGAAGGATGCTGGCAACGCAGTCGACGCCGTGCTCGAGACGATCGAGGGCACGCTTCGTCGAGGTGGAGAGATCGCGTTCTCTGGCTTCGGGAAGTTCAGCGTCTCGAATCGGAGTGCACGTGAGGGGCGTAACCCCGCCACGGGCGAGCGGATCCACATCGGGGCGTCTCGCGTGCCGAAGTTCTCGGCCGGTGCGGCGCTGAAGAAGGCGGTCAAGGAGTAGCGGCCGGCGCTGAAGCTCGATGTCGCGGTCACGGGCCCGAGGCCGTGACCGGGGCAGGTGGCCAAATGCCGTTCGGCGACCGGGTGGCCCGCGAGGTCGCCGCGCGTGGGTCCCAGTTGGTGCTGGGCCTCGACCCGGATCCCGCTCGGCTGTGGCCTCGGGCAGCTGAGTTCGCGGGCGCGGCCGCAACCCCGTCCGCCAGTCCTGGCGAGTGCGCCGCACGCGCGGTGGCGGCGCACTGCGCGCTCGTGATCGAGGCGGCCGGGGAGCACTGTGTCGCCGTCAAGCTCCAGGTCGCATGCTTCGAGCGGCTGGGAGCACCAGGTTGGTCGGCGCTGGAGGAGGTCGCCGTCCGCGCTCGCGAGCACGGTTTGCTGGTGATCGCCGACGCCAAGCGTGGAGACGTCGACGTCACCGCCACGGCCTACGCCCAGGCCTTCTTCGGTCAGACGCCGACCCCGTATGGCCCGGTTGCCGGCCTCGGCGCCGACGCGCTGACGGTCAACCCGCTGCTCGGGGCCGACTCGCTGGCGCCGCTGGTAGCTTCCGCCCGCGAGCACGGCGGCGGACTGTTCGTGCTCGTTCGCACCTCGAATCCCGGCGCGGCCGACGTTCAGGAGCTGGCGCTTGCCGCCGGTGGCTCGGTCAGCGACCGGCTCGCGGCGATCGTCGTCGAGCTCGGCGAGGGTGGCGTCGGCGAGGCCGGCCTCGCGGACGTCGGCGCGGTCGTCGGAGCGACCGCGCCGCAGTCAATCGGGGCGCTGCGCGAGCGCATGCCCCGCGCGATCTTCCTGCTTCCGGGGGTCGGAGCCCAGGGAGGAAGCGTCGAGGCTCTGGGGCCGGCGTTTGCCCCCGGTCCTGCCGGAGGGCTGATTGCCGTCTCGCGCGGGATCGTCGACGCCCACGAGCGGATCGGAAGCGCGCCTGCGGACGCAGCGCGCCAGGAGGCCGCCAGGCTGCAGGAGCTGGCGTGGGCGCTCGCGGGCTAGGGGACGCTGGGCGCTCGCGGGCTAGGGGACGCTGGGCGCTCGCGGGCGGGACGCGGAGGCGCTCGCCGCGGGCGCGACGCGGATTGCACGCATTCGCCCATCGGCCAAAACACGCAATTTGCGCTGATTGCGACGGTATGATCGCGGCGCGATGGTGTCTAGGAACCCTGGGCGCTACCTGGCGCCGATCGCACTGGCTGCGGTGATCGTCGCGATCGTGCTGGTCGTGCAAGGGGGGCTCGGCACAACCAACCACCACGCCCCGGCGCCGCGCGCCGCCCAACACGCGGCGGCCTCCCGTCACACGACTCCGGCCAAGAGGTCCTACGTCGTCCAGGCCGGGGACAGCCTGTCCGTGATCTCGGTCAAGACCGGGATCCCGGTCCCGACGCTCGAGTCGCTCAACCCCGGGGTCAGCCCGAATGCCCTGCAAACAGGGCAGCGGCTACGGCTGCGCCACTGACGCGCCCCGCCGGCCAGCGCGACCGTCTACGCTTCGTGTGTCGCCCGCCTCGGCGCGAGTATTGGCAGATCAGGCGCGAGCAGGCGAGGGCAACACGCGCGGCAAAGGGACGGCAAGAATGATCATCACCGTCACGCTCAATCCGGCGCTCGACAAGACGCTCGAGGTGCCGAATTTCACCCCCGGCCGTCGACACCGAACCGTCGATCAGGTGACGATGCCCGGCGGCAAGGGCGTCAACGTCGCGCGAGCGATCAAGCGCCTGGGTCAGCCTGTGATCGCGACCGGTCTGGCCGGCGGGGCCACCGGTACGCGGATCGTGGAGGCGCTCAACGACGAGGCGATCCTGAACGCATTCGTACGCATCCGCGAGGAATCGCGGACCAACACCGCGGTGCTCGATCCGACCACGGGGATGCAGACGGAGATCAACGAGCGCGGCCCCGCGGTCTCGCCTCAGGAGCTGGGGCTGTTCCGCGAGAAGCTTCTGTACCTGGCCAAGGGGGCGAGCATGTGCGTGTTCGCGGGGAGCCTGCCGCGCGGGATCGATGCCGACGTCTACGCCGAGCTGATCCGCGAGGTCAAGCGACTCGGCGCGGTCACCGTGGTCGACACCGACGGCGAGCCGCTGCGGCTGGGCATGCGCGCGGAGCCGGATGTCGTTTCTCCGAACGAGCTCGAAGCCGAGGAGCTGGTCGGCCAGGAGTTCAACGACGTGGAGGACCGCGCCCAGGCCGTGATCGAGATGGCGAGGCTGGGAGCGGGCGAGGCGATCATGACCGTCAGGGACGGCTGCTACGCGAACGTGCTGGACGATGGCCCGACGCTGTACCGCGTGTCGGTCGAGGAGCTCGAGCCGCGCTCGCGGATCGGCTCCGGTGACGCCTTCCTGGCCGGCTACGTCGCGGCTCGCTACGCCGGGCGCGCGCCCGTCGAATGCCTGCGCTACGGCGTCGCCTGTGGAGCGGAGTCGATCCAGCACTTCGGTGCGGGTGTGCTCGATCCCGGCAAGGTCGACCGGCTGCTCGCCGAAGTCGACGCGCAGCGGCTCGAGATCGGCGCCGAGATCAGCTGAGGCACTCGGGAGACGGGTGGGCCGCTGCTAGCATCGCGGAGGCGATGGTCGCCGCCCTCGATTGGCTCCCCGTCACTCCGTTCCTGCCGTCCGCAGCCCGGTTTACGATGCCCAAATGGAAGTAGAGATCGGTCGCGGCAAGAAGGCTCGTCGGGCATACGGCTTCGACGAGATCGCAATCGTTCCGTCCCGCCGCACGCGGGATCCCGACGACGTTGACGTCTCCTGGACGCTCGGGCCCTACAGGTTCGAGCTGCCGCTGCTGGGCGCCGCGCTCGACGGCGTCGTCTCGCCCGAAACAGCCGGCGTGATCGGCAAGCTCGGCGGCCTGGCGGTCCTCAACCTCGAGGGCATCTTCTGCCGCTACGAGGACGCCGACGGGCAGCTCGAGCGGATCTCGACCTTCTCTCGCGACATCTCGACACGCGAGATGCAGGACATCTACCGCGAGCCGGTCAAGCCCGAGCTGATCGCGCAGCGGATTCGCGAGATCAAGGAGCAGGGCGTCGTGGCTGCCGCCTCGCTGACGCCGCAGAAAGTTCGCAAGTACTACGAGGTCGCGCTCGATGCGGGCCTCGACATCCTCGTGATCCAGGGCACCGTCGTCTCCGCCGAGCACGTCTCGCTCGACGAGACCCGGCCGCCGCTGAATCTCAAGGAGTTCATCCGCGAGCTTGCGCCGACGCCCGTCGTCGTGGGCGGCTGCGCCTCCTACCACACCGGTTTGCACCTGATGCGCACCGGCGCTGCCGGCGTGCTCGTCGGCGTGGGACCCGGGGCGATCTGCACCACCCGCGGCGTGCTCGGGATCGGCGTCCCGCAGGCGACCGCGATCGCCGACGTCGCCGCCGCCCGCTCGCAGCACATGCTCGAGACCGGCGACTACGTCAAGGTGATCGCCGACGGCGGGATGCGCAACGGAGGCGACATCGCCAAGGCGATCGCCTGCGGCGCGGACGCCGTGATGCTCGGCTCGGCGCTGGCCCGCGCTTACGAGTCCCCCGGCCGTGGCTTCAACTGGGGGATGGCGACCTTCCATCCCACGCTTCCGCGCGGCACCCGCGTGGCCACGACCCAGAACGGGACGCTCGAGGAGATCATCAAGGGGCCCGCGCGTGAGAACGACGGCACTTTCAACCTGATGGGCGCGCTGCGGACCTCGATGGCGACCTGCGGCTACCGCGACATCGCCGAGTTCAACCGCGCCGAGCTGGCGGTCGCGCCGGCGCTCCAGACCGAAGGCAAGCAGCTCCAGCGCGAGCAGGGCGTCGGGATGGGCGCGCACGGCAAAGCCGCGGCGGTCGGTGTCGCCGACTAGCCCGGTCACGGCGACTAGCCCGGTCCCCGCGGCGGCGGAGCCGCCCAAGGCCGATTCGATCCCCGCGGCTGCCACCGACGAGGTGGTGGTGCTCGACTTCGGGGGCCAGTACTCACAGCTGATCGCCCGCCGCGTGCGTGAATGCGGCGTCTTCTCCGAGCTGCTCCCACACCACGTCGGCGCCGCCGAGGTGCTGCGCCGACGGCCAAAGGGGGTGATCCTGTCCGGCGGCCCGGCTTCGGTGTACGAGCAGGACGCGCCGCCACTGGAGCGCGAGCTGCTGGAGCTCGGCGTTCCGGTGCTGGGCATCTGCTACGGGATGCAGCTGCTCGCGCTCGAGCTCGGCGGCACCGTCGAGGGGGCCGAGGTCGGGGAATTCGGCCGCTCGCAGCTGACCGTCACGGAGCCTGGGCGTCTGCTCGCGGGAACGCCGCCTGAGCAGACCTGCTGGATGTCCCATCGCGACACGGTCTTCGCCCCGCCGCCCGGCTTCACCGCGCTGGCCTCCTCGACCGCCTCTCCGGTCGCCGCGTTCGAATCCGTCGAGCGGGGGGTCTACGGGATCCAGTTCCACCCCGAGGTGGTCCACACTCCGCACGGCCAGCAGGTGCTGACGAACTTCCTCGAGGACGTGTGCGGCTGCGATCGCTCCTGGAGCCCGACCTCCGTGATCGAGGAGCAGATCGAGCGGATCCGGGCACAGGTCGGCGACGGGCGCGTGATCTGCGGCCTGTCGGGCGGCGTTGACTCGAGCGTCGCCGCGCTCCTCGTCCACCGTGCGATCGGCGACAGGCTCACGTGCGTGTTCGTCGACCACGGGCTGATGCGCAAGAACGAAGGGGCACAGGTGATCGCCGCCTTCCGCGACCACTTCCGAGTCCCGCTGGTGGCCGTCGATGCGTCCGAGCGGTTCCTCGCGCGCCTGAAGGGAGTGAGCGACCCCGAACAGAAGCGCAAGCGGATCGGAGCGGAGTTCATCCGCGTGTTCGAGGAGGAGGCCGACAAGCTGGGCGCCACCGCCAAAGCTGGTGGCCACGTCAAGTTCCTCGTCCAGGGCACGCTCTACTCCGATGTGATCGAGTCGGGTGGCGGGACCGGGGCGGCCACGATCAAGTCCCACCACAACGTCGGCGGGCTTCCCGAGGATCTCGAGTTCGAGCTCGTCGAACCGCTGCGGGCGCTGTTCAAGGACGAGGTGCGTGCTGTTGGCGCAGAGCTCGGCCTCCCCGAGAAGTTCGTGTGGCGACAGCCGTTCCCCGGCCCGGGCCTGGCGATCAGGATCGTCGGCGGCGAGGCCACCCGCGAGCGGCTCGAGGTCCTCCGTGAGGCCGACTCGATCCTCCAGGAGGAGATCCGCAGGGCCGGCCTGTACCGCGAGCTGTGGCAATCGTTCTGCGTGCTCCCCGACATCCGCACGGTCGGGGTGCAGGGCGACGCGCGCACCTACGGCAACGTGATCGTGATCCGCGCGGTGACGAGCGATGACGCGATGACCGCCGACTGGGCCCGCCTGCCCTACGACCTGCTCGAGCAGATCGCCAGTCGGATGATCAACGAGATCCGGCCCGTCGGCCGGGTCGTGCTCGACATCACCAGCAAGCCGCCCGGCACGATCGAGTGGGAGTAGTGGCGGGACGTTCGACGGGGCGTGGCAGCAGCTGCCCGTTCGCGAACTGATGCCTCTCAGTCGCAACCCTCGGGACTGAGAGGCATCAGTT
>CABDYZ010000485.1_pt1 | contig 9981 bp, 8 predicted proteins | sample 3132061 | NCBI WGS metagenome assembly CABDYZ01 (sample SAMEA5534339, study PRJEB31848) | metagenome | biome: tundra; feature: field; material: soil | place: USA | collected 2013-05 | depth 0.45 m
GCGCCGCGACCGGCGTCCGGCTGTCGGCCACCACGTGGAGCATCTCCTCGGCTCCGACGGCGGCAAACGGGACGATCGGGTAGCCGAACTCACTCGCCAGCCGCGCGAACCCCAGCCGCTCCTTCCACATCAGCCGGTACTCCTGTCCCCGTGCTTTGAACACCTCGTCGCCTCCGCCCGGGAACACCAAGATGTTCTGCCCGTCACGCATCAGGGCGCGCATGTGCTCACGGGTGCCGCGCACCATCCCTCCCATCGTCAGCAGGTCGCGCCAGACCGGGATCGCATAGTGGGCGTGATCGCCGAGCCCGCGGACGACGATCCGCCGGCGCGTCCACAGCTCGCTCATCATGAACGGCAGATCGAGGAATGCGTAGCGGGTGTGGTTGCCCACGAACAGGACGGGCCGGTGCGGGATGCGCTCGATCCCCAACACCTTCGGCTGGGTGACCCGCCTGAACGGTGCAAGGATCGAAGCCAGCCGGTCCATCTGGCGCGGGTCGGGCGCACGCGGCAGCTGTGAGCTCTGTCGGTGCGGGAGGTCGGTCATGACGCCCTGGCTGACGGTGGTTGCGCCGTCTCCGGGTGGGGCTTCAACGTTGCCAGACCGAGGCCACTGGAGGCGCCGGCGGCAAGTGCGACGAGCCTCACACGCGGGCGGCGCTGGCCGTGCGGTCGGCTTGAATAGCCCAGGCGGGGCGGCCGGGCTGGGGATCGGCGATCGGGAAGCCGGTGAGCAGGAAGCGCAGCGGCGGCGGGCCACCCCACTGGTTGATCGTCCCGGGGCTCATCGACCAGTTCTTGGGCTGGTAGTGGTCGGCCGTCATCTGGGCGATCTCAGAGCAGCACTCGACCATCGCGCCGTCCTCGTCGTGGAGGTAGAGGAACTGGTTGTTGCCTGGTCCGTGCCGGCTGGGGCCCCAGATGCACTTGCGGCCGCGAAACGCCTTGAGGCGGTCGGCGACGCGGCCGAGCGCGGCGAAGTCGCTCCACTGATAGGCGTAGTGGGAGAGCTCGGAGCGTGGAGCGAGGGTGAGGGCGATGCCGTGGTGGTCCTCGCTGCAGTGCCACCAGGAGGCGAGGAACCCCATCCGGTCGCTGAATCGCAGGCCGAGTCCGTCGGTGAGGAAGCGCTCCTCCGGCCGGTGCCGGGCGACCTTGCAGGAGATGTGCTCGAACTTCACCGGCCGATCGCCGGGCGGCGGAGCGTCACCGGTCTCCATGCCGCAGAAGAGCTTGTAGACGTGGCCACCGGGTGAGCGGACCTTGAGCGCGCGGTCGATGCCGGGCTCGCCGTCGTAGATGCCGCCGAGCATCGTGCCTCCGCCGGCGGTAAGCCGCTGGGCGGCGCCCTCGAGCGTGGCTGGGTCGGGTACTTCGAGCGCGAGGTGTTCGTAGCCGCGGCTGACGGGATCCTCGATCAGGATGAGCTCGTGGTGGCGCTCGTTGCAGGTCATGTAGCTGGCGCCGGCGAGGCGGTCGGTCTCGACCATGCCGATGACCTGCTGCTGGAACTCGACGGCGGCGTCGAGGTCTTTGACGTGGAGGGCGATGTGACCGATGCGGGTGACCATGATCAGCGTTGTTCCTTGGTGGTGTGGTGGGACAGGATCCGAGCGAGGGTCGTGGCTGGAGAGAAGGCGTCGTGGTGCTCGTCGAGGAAGGTCTCGATCGAGCGCGGCGGCCGGCCGGTCAGGCGAAGAACGTGGTCGGTGGCGACGCCGTCGCTGCCGGCGGCGAAGTACGAGGTCATGCGGGCGGCGTGCTCGACCTCGAAGGCGGGCAGGCCGCGGCGGCGCATGGCAGCCATCGCGACCTTGACCGGGACCTTGAGGTGGCGTGCGCCGACGTGCTCGGCGATCATTGGGAAGGTGACCGGCCGCGGGCCGGTGAGCTGCCACGCGCCACTCGTCGCGGTGTCAGCCAGCAGCGCGGCGACGGCGCAGGCGGCGACGTCGCGGATGTCGACCATCGCAATCGGTGCGGTCCCGAACGGCGCGGCGAGCAGGCCGGTGGCCGCCACGGTCGGCGCGACCGTGTCGAGCAGGTTCTGCATGTAGAAGGATGGGCGCAGGAAGGCGAACTGGAGCCCCGAGCGCTCGATGCGCTGCTCACCGCGCCAGTGTGCGACCGCGGTCGGGGTGCCGTTGGGGCCTAGCGAGGGGGCGCTGCCGGAGATCTTGACGATCCGCGCTACACCCGCGGTGACGGCAGCGTCGATGACGGCGGCTTCCTGGGACTCCTGGCGGGGGCCGTGCGGCGTGAGCAGTAGCAGTTGCTCGACGCCGTCGAGCGCGGCCGTCAGCGTCTCGGGCGTGTCGAGATCGGCGTGGACCGCCGGTATCGGCAGATCGGCGTTCACCTGGCGCGTCAGCGCGCGAGCCTCGATGCCGCGCTCGGCGAGGCCCGTGGCGACGTGGCTGCCGACGCGCCCGGTCGCTCCGAGCACTGCGATCACGCGACCGCCGCCCAACGCGTCGGTGGTGCAATCCGCCGACATGCCTGAACCGCGCCACCGACATCCTCAGGTCCGCCGCACGCGAACACGTAGCGGTCGGGGCGCAGAATCGCCCAGGTCAGCCCACGATCGCGCAGCCATTCTCCGTCCGCCCCTGGATCGAGGACGCGGAGCCCGGCTGCGCGCAGCGCCACCTCCGATGCCTCATCGCAGGCGAGCGCCGCCCAGCCTGCGCCGAGGTCGTCATCGAGGCGGCCTGTCTGCGGGAACAGCGTCCCAACGGACCGGCGTACGGAAAGCCGAGCCGGCCGTTTCGCAAACGCACCATCGCCGTACGTCGGCAGTGGCTTGACGTTCTCGGCCAGGAGCCGCTGCATGCGGGTGCCGTCGATCCCGCACAGCCATGCGTCCCGCGCGCGTACGCGCCACGGACTGGTTGACTGGACAAGCGCGCCCATAAAATTCGCAAGCCGCTGCATGGCCGCGACGTGCGGTCGGCGCTCGCGCTCGTAGGAGTCGATCAGCGACAGCGGCGCGCCCTCGAGGACTTCGGCGAGCTTCCAGGCGAGGTTTCCGGCGTCGCGCGCCCCCGAGGAGAATCCCTGCCCGGCGAATGGGGGCATCAGGTGTGCGGCGTCGCCGGCGAGGAGCACGCGCCCGCGCCGCCACCGCGCGGCCATCCGGGTGTGGAAGGTGTAGACGACGGCTCGCTCGATCTCGGCTCGCTCACCGTCGAGCCATTCGCCGACCGCTCGCCTGACGGCGTCGGGCTCCAGGTATGGCGCGGGGTCCTCTCCGAGGTGCAGCATCCATTCCCAGCGGTGGCGGCCCGGCGACATCGGGAGCGTGACCATCGGCCGCGCAGCCCGACCGACGAAGTGGGGATGCGGAACCTTGGCGAGTGGGCGGTCGACGAGCGCGTCGACGACGATCCACCGCTGCGGCGCGGTGCGACCCTGGAACGGGATCTGCAGCCGAGCCCGAACCGCGCTGTTCGCGCCGTCGCACCCGACGAGCCACCGCGCCGAGATCAGCTCCGAGCGGCCGCCGTCAGTCGGGCGCGCGTAGACCTCGACGCGGTCGGCGCGGCGATCGACCGTCTCCAACGCCAGGCCGCGGCGGATCTCGATGCTCGGCCGCTCGCGCAGGGCGGCGAGCATCGTGCGCTCCATCGCCGGCTGGTTGATCGAGACCAGCGGCGGGTGACCGAGCCGGCCTGCACGCGAGCGGAAGATCTCCACCGGCCGACCGGCGGCGGTGATGATGCTCGCGCCGGGCTGCACCTGAGCGTCCGCCAGCACCGCCTCATCCAGCCCGACCGATTGGAAGACGCGCAGGACCTCGTCGTCGATCACCGCCGCGCGAGGGAGCGCGTACGGCTCGTGCTCACGATCGAAGGCGAGCGTCCGCACGCCCCGCTCCGCGAGCAGCAGCGCCAGCAGCTGCCCCACAGGCCCGAGGCCGCAGATGATCACGTCGTAGTCGACCATCGGCTCAGACCGGAACCGCGTCCGGGTTGATGCGGTTGGTGAGCGTGCCGATGCCGTCGATCTCCAGCTCGACGGTCTGGCCGGGCTGGATCCAACGATCGAGCTCCAGCCCACAGCAGCCGGGCATCGTGCCGGTCGAGATCACGTCGCCGGCATCCAGGCGCTCCCCAGCGGAGGCGTAGGCGAGCATCGCGCCGAGCGGGTGCTGCGGGTTGGCGGTGGTGCCCTCGCACCAGAGCTCGCCATCGACCCTCACTCGGCCGCGCATCGCCGTCCAGTCCGGTACGGCGTCGGCCGTGATGACGTCGCTCCCGATCGAGTTGGCGAACGTCTTGGCCTTGATGACCGGGCCGAAGACGTTGCGCCGCGCGTCGTCGGCCTGGACATCGCGCGCGCTCCAGTCGTTGAGCACGAACCAGCCGCCCACCGCGTCCACCGCCTCCTCCGGCGTCGCGTCGACCAGCGGCCGGGCGAGAACGCACGCGAGCTCGAGCTCGAAGTCCAGGAACCTCGTATGCGATGGCCACCACATGTCCTGACCGTCGGCGAGCACCGAGGTGTGGTTGGCGACGTAGAACGTGGGCGCTTCGCGGAAGCGGGCGTTGGGCTTGAGCTTGGGAAAAGGCTTGCCGGTAACCCGCTCGAACCCGAGCACGACCCTGGCCGCCGGAGCGGGGAAGAAGTTCTTGACCAGCATCCGGCTCGAGTCGATCACGTGCTGCTCCCAGAGCATGAACGCGCGCATCGAGCGCGGCCGGAACGGCAGCCCGGCCGTCGCCGGATCGGCCGTGGCAGCGTCCTCGGCGGCGATCGCGGCGCGGGCCCGCTCCCGCCCGGGCGCGCCCTCCGCCAGGAACGACAGCAGGTCGTGATCGCCTGGCAGCCGGACCCACCGATCGCGGTCCGGGTCGTGGACGATCAGCCCTTCCGGTGTGCTGCGCAGCTTCATGTTCTCTCTCCTCGTCGTGTGGTCAGGTCAGGCTCCAGGCCGCTCAGGACCGCTCGTGTCACCACGTTGACGGCGTCGGTCCTCGGCCACCTGCCGCGCGCGACTCTAAGGTCTGGGACAGGACATGTCTGATGGACAGTGACATATCTGATGATACTATCACTTCAAGCGGGCTAGTCAATTTTGATATATTGGTCAGACTCATGGCAGCTACCCGCCGCTCTGAAGACACTTCGAGGCAAGGCCGGCAGGCGCGGCGACGCGCCGAGACGCGAGCGAAACTGATGGCCGCGGCGAGCGCGCTCTTCGCTCGCCAGGGCATCGACAACACGCGCATCCAGGAGATCACCGACGAAGCCGATGTCGGCTTCGGCTCCTTCTACAACCACTTCGACAGCAAGGACGCGATCGTCGCGGCCGTCGCGCACGAAGCCGCAGCGGCAATGGGCACCGCGATCGACGTCGCGACAGGAAGCCTCGACGATCCCGCGGAGGTCGTGGCCGTCGCGCATCGCTCGCTGATCAGGCGCGCCGCGGAGGATCCCGAGTTCGGATGGCTGCTCGTGCGGCTCGAGATCACGCATGACCTCGCCTCCTCGACGCTTGGCCCGCATGCGATGCGCGACCTGCAACGGGGCATCGACAGCGGCCGATTCAGGGTCGACGATCCCCAGGTCGCGCTGACGGCAGCCGGCGGAGCGCTCTTGGCCGTCGTCCGGGCCGTTCTCCAGGGGCGGGCCGACGCCGGTAAGGCACCGCACCACGCCGCGTGCGTGCTCCGGATCTTCGGCCTCGCCCCTGACGACGCCGCCGAGGTCGCCGCCCGCCCGCTGCCGCGCCATCCGCACATCGGCTGACGCGGCGGGGAGATCGATCCGTGGCCGCAAACTCAGGCCTGCGGACACGCCCGAGCTCGCCGCGGCGAGTTTGGAGGATGTCCGCGGAAGGAGGAGACGATGTCCAACGTATTGCCGGACGTTTCTCTTGCAGACGCGCCCGTGCGCATCACGTCCGGGCCGTGGCGGCCGGCACGGGCGCCGGTAGAGCGAGGATCTTGCTCAGCGCGTCCGAGAGCTCCTCGAGCGGCGCCTGCGGGAGCAGATGGCCTCCCGGTAGTAACGGAACAGAAACGTACGCTAAGCGCGGTCACCGAGTCCGCGTAGCTGCCGGCGTTGTCCGGCCGCAAACTCGTGGGCAGCGTGAAGGGAAGTTGCCGAGCGCGGTTCCGCTAGCAACGGCGTGGCTCCCTCCACGACGGCAGCCCTCCTTCTGGCGACCGAGGAGCACGTCTCTGAGATCCTCAGCTCGAGGGACGTGCTTCACCGTGATCGACGTACTCAGGTCGGAAGAGGTCGCGCTGTCGAGATCGTTCTCGAGCAAAGGGCCGGGCGCCCCGCCGACACAGAGTGCTCGTCACGAAATCGGAAGCACGCAACGCGCGTCTCTCAGTCACAGCCTAAAGAGCTTTTCGGCGTTGCTGGAGGCGATCTTTTGCCGATCTGAGTCGTGGGGGAGCGTGGCGAAGAACCCGCGCTGGTCGTCGATGCAGACTTTGTGGAATGGGTAGTCGCTGGAGAAGAGGATGCGGTCGATGGAGGTGAAGGCGAGCGCGTGTCGCAGTAGGTGGGGGCTGAGCATCCCGATGTGGACGTTCTCGCGGATGTATTCCGAGATGCGGCGGTCGAGATGCTTGGCGACGTTTGACAGGCTGTCGACGCGGTCGCTTCAGGAGAGCAGGATCTCTCCCCAGTGGCCAAGGATGATCTGCAGGTCGGGGGTGGCGGTCAAAGGTGCCGCGCAAGATCAGACGTAGCGCGGCGGTGCCCGTCTCGATGTGCCAGCCCCACGCGAAAGTCGCGAGGGCGAGATTCGTGAGCGGATCGAACCCGCACCCCGGCGCGCAGCTGTCGTTCACCGACCACGACGGGTGCCGCTTCCAAGCGATCCTCACCGACCAGCCCGACGAGGACATCGCCGTCTTGGAGTGCCGCCACCGCCAGCACGCGCACGTCGAGGACCGGATCCGTGACGACAAGGACACCGGCCTTCAGAAGTTCCCGTTCAAGGCGTTCGCGCTCAACGAGGTATGGCTCGAGATCGTCGCGCTCGCGCACGACCTGATCGTCTGGACCCAAGCACTCGCCCTCGACGGGGAACTCGCCAAAGCCGAACCGAAGCGGCTGCGCTACCGGGTGCTGCACGTCGCTGGCCGGCTCGCGTTCTCCGGCCGTCGCGCGAAGCTCCACCTGCAGGACACATGGCCGTGGACGGCCGAGCTCGTCGCCGCGTTTCAGAAACTCAAAACGCTCGCGGCCGCGCCCGGCTGAGAACAGCCGCCAGCCACCCACCACCACCCAGCAGACCGCTCGGCCACCCGGCCGCGATCACCGCTGCCCCAAAACGGGTCAAGCGCACACCAACGTTCCCGCGGGAACGCGACACAGCCAACGCCGCCCAGCCGGATCGCCGATGAACAAGCCACTGACCCGTCAAACGGCGATGCACGGTCACTCTCACGCGCCTACTGCACGGTCCGGGCTAGGGCAAGTTCTGCGCCTCGTTGAGGCAAGGGAATCAGGACGCGATGCCCGCGCGACGTTGGCCTGACCCCTTTTGTTGGTTCGATGCTTGTTAGAGTTTCTCCCGCCCATGACAATGGGCGAGGAAGGACTCAGATGAACATCACACTTCGCCGCGGGCAAGACCGTACCTGGACTATTGATCCTCGCGCACCTGATGGCTCGACTTCAATCGTTGCCCGTTGATGGGCGGTAGCTTCTCGCACGAACTGAGACGACTTGCACCGTTGCAAATACACCGCCGACCGCTCGCCGAGCCGTCGCCGGCTAGAGTCGCCGCCCGCGCTGGCATAACAGCCGTCTCATGAGGCCCGGTCGATGCCACGGCCAGAGGGCCGTCGCCGCAGGTCCGGTGCGCAAGTGAGCCTGACTCACCTGCAGCGCCTGGAGGCGGAGAGCATCTACATCATACGGGAGGTGGTCGCACAGGCCGAGAACCCGGTGATGCTCTACTCGATCGGCAAGGACAGCTCGGTGATGCTGCACCTGGCGCTGAAGGCGTTTTACCCGGGTAAGCCGCTATTCCCGTTCTTGCACGTTGACACGACGTGGAAGTTCCGCGAGATGTACGAGTTCCGGGATCGGATGGCGCGCGAGCACGAACTAGATCTGCTAGTGCATATCAACCAGGAGGGGGTTGAGGTGGATCTCAACCCATTCGTGCACGGCTCCGCGATCCACACCGACGTGATGAAGACGCAGGCGCTCAAGCAGGCACTCGACAAGTACGGCTTCGATGCAGCTTTCGGCGGCGCGCGCCGCGACGAGGAGCGTTCGCGCGCGAAGGAGCGGATCTTCTCGTTCCGCTCAGCGCAGCATCGCTGGGACCCGAAGAACCAGCGGCCGGAGCTGTGGCGGCTCTATAACGCGCGTACGAACCGCGGCGAGTCGATGCGCGTGTTCCCCCTCTCGAACTGGACCGAGCTCGACGTCTGGCAGTACATCAACCTCGAGAACATCCCTGTCGTGCCGCTTTACTTCGCCAAGGAGCGGCCGGTCGTCGCCCGTGACGGGACGCTGATCATGGTCGACGACGACCGGATGCCGCTTGAGCCGGGCGAACAACCGGCGCTGAAGATGGTCCGCTTCCGGACGCTCGGCTGCTACCCGCTAACCGGCGCGATCGAGAGCGACGCCAACACGCTGCCGGCGATCATCCAGGAGATGCTGCAAGCGCGCACGTCCGAGCGGCAAGGGCGCGTGATCGACCACGACCAAGCCGGGTCGATGGAGAAGAAGAAACAGGAGGGCTACTTCTGATGGCGGTCCGGGATCTTGTCTCCGAGGACATCGCCGCCTACCTGAAGGCGCACGAGCAAAAGGGCCTGCTGCGCTTTATCACCTGCGGCAGTGTCGACGATGGCAAGAGCACCTTGATCGGGCGCTTGCTCTACGAGTCGGAGCTTCTGTTCGAGGACCAGCTCGCGGCGCTCGAGGCCGACTCGAAGAAGGTCGGCACCCAGGGCGACGAGATCGATTTTGCCCTGCTCCTGGATGGTCTCGCGGCAGAGCGCGAGCAGGGGATCACGATCGATGTCGCCTACCGCTACTTCGCGACCGAGCGGCGCAAGTTCATAGTCGCCGACACGCCGGGCCACGAGCAGTACACGCGGAACATGGTCACCGGCGCGTCGACCGCCGATTGCGCGGTGCTGCTAGTCGACGCGCGCAAGGGCGCGCTCACGCAGACGCGCCGGCATACCTACCTCGTCTCGCTGCTCGGCCTCCGCCACGTCGCGCTCGCGGTCAACAAACTCGACCTCGTCGGATACTCCGAGGATCGCTTCCACGAGATCGAGACTGAGTACCGCGAGTTCGCGCGCCAGATCGGTATAAAGGAAGTTACCGGCATCCCGCTCTCCGGTCTGCATGGCGACAACGTGGTCAAGCGCAGCGCGCGGATGCCGTGGTACGACGGCCCGGCGTTGCTCGAGTACCTGGAGACGGTCGAGATCGACGAGCATCGGCTGCAGGCGGCGCCGTTCCGGCTGCCAGTGCAATGGGTCAACCGGCCAAACGCGGACTTCCGCGGCTTCGCCGGGATGATCATGAGCGGCAGCGTCCGGCCAGGTGACCAGATCGTTGTCACGCCATCGGGGCGCGAGAGCCGAGTCGCGCGACTCGTCACTCACGGCGGTGACCTCGACCAAGCCGTGGCGGGCCAATCGGTGACGCTTACGCTGACGGACGAGATCGACGCCAGTCGCGGCGACGTGATCGCAAGCGTTGAGGCGCCACCGCGGGTGGGCGAGCAGTTCGAGGCGACGATCGTCTGGATGACGGACGAGCCGATGCTGCGTGGCCGCAGCTACCTCATGCGCGTGGGCACGAGCACGGTCGTCGCGACGATCGCGCCGCTCAAGTACAAGGTCAACGTCGACTCGCTGGAGCATGTCGCAGCCGAGGCGCTGGAGCTGAACGAGATCGGCGTCTGCGAGCTTGAGCTGGACCGACCGATCGCCTTCGAACTGTATGCGGATAACCGGGACATGGGCGGCTTCGTCC
>CABDYZ010000486.1_pt1 | contig 9967 bp, 11 predicted proteins | sample 3132061 | NCBI WGS metagenome assembly CABDYZ01 (sample SAMEA5534339, study PRJEB31848) | metagenome | biome: tundra; feature: field; material: soil | place: USA | collected 2013-05 | depth 0.45 m
GGGCGCGCTCGATCGATGCCTGGAGCCGCAGCGAGACGGCAGTCAGTGCCTGGTTGACCTCGTCGTGCAGGTCCTGGGCGATCCGGCGGCGCTCGCGCTCCTGCGCCTGGATCGCAGCTCGGCCCGCCCCACGGCGCTGGGCCTCGACCCGCGCGATCATCCGCTCGAATGAGACCTCGAGCCGCCGCACCTCGGAGCTGTCGCTCCGCTGCGACAGCGGAAAGGGCCCGCTGGGCGCCGCCAGGTCGATCCGCTCCATCGCCGAGATCAACTCGTCCAGCGGCTTGAAGCGTCTGCGCAGAACGAGCCAGTTTCCGAGCATCGTCGCCACGACCGCGAGCCCCAGCACCAGCGCCTCGCGTCCCCGGACCACACCCCTGAGGTTGGCGTCCACCGCGATCGCCGCGAGCAGCACGCTCCCTGCGATCAGCACGAGGTTGACCACCAGGACTTGGCTGAGCAGCGAGCGTGACTTCATCATTTTAGATCGGGTTCGCCCCAGTGCTGGGTCGGCGGATCGCCGAGTGCGCAAGATGGGGTCTAGGCCCGATATCGGCTAAATCGATAAAGGTCGATAATCCTCAGTGCAACCCCCTTCCCGGATCTTGCTCACGAGGAGCTGCTGGGGGACGCACGACGAACAGTGATTGGGTCTGCATTGCGGGGCGCTTCCGAGAAGGGGGCGCCCCGCAGGCGTTCTGGGGCCGGTGGCAAGTCCCGCGTGGGGATCGGGCCGCGAACTGATGCCTCTCAGTCGCAACCCTCGGGCATGAGCGGCATCAGTTCGCCCGCTACACGGGCCCCGACGGGGCTATACTCTCTGAAGTATTGAATCCCTACCGCCTTTAGGAGCTTTTGTCGATGAGCCCGTCCGGAGCTGAGGTTCTCCGCCAGATCAAGAGCAGGATCGATGAGGTAGATCCGGCCGTCGTGCGCGAGCAGGCCTCAAACGGCGCGGTCATGATCGACGTCCGCGAGCCCGAGGAATGGTCCGCCGGCCACATCCCCGGCGCCAAGCACGTTCCCAAGAGCTATCTCGAGTCGCGAATCGAAGGGGCGGTCCCCGACCGCGATGCCCACGTGATCCTGTACTGCGCGTCCGGCAACCGCTCCGCGTGGGCCGCGCGCACGCTGACCGAGGACCTCGGCTACGAGAGCGTCGAGTCGATGACCGGAGGCTTCACCCTGTGGAAGGACCGCGGCTACGAGGTCGAGGTCCCGCGGACGCTGACGGCGCAGCAGCGCGAGCGCTACTCGCGCCACCTGCTGCTCGATGAGGTCGGTCCAGAGGGGCAGCAGAAGCTGCTCGACGCGAAGGTGCTGCTGCTGGGCGCCGGTGGCCTCGGCTCGCCCGCCGCGCTGTACCTCGCGGCCGCCGGTGTCGGGACCCTCGGGATCGTCGACAACGACGAGGTCGACATCTCCAACCTCCAGCGCCAGGTGATCCACTCCAGCGAACGGGTCGGGATGCCGAAGGTCGACTCGGCCGAGCAGACGATCAACGCGCTCAACCCCGATGTCAAGGTCAAGAAGTACGCGGTCCGGCTCGGGCCCGAGAACATCATGGAGATCCTGCCCGGCTACGACATCGTGGTCGACGGCCTGGACAACTTCCCCACCCGCTACCTGCTCAACGACGCCTCGGTTCGGCTCGGGATTCCAGTCGTATCGGCCGCGATCCTTGGCTTCGAGGGGCAGCTGTCGGTGTTCAAGCCCTACGACGGGCCGTGCTACCGCTGCCTGTTCCCGGTGCCGCCGCCGGCCGAGCTGGCTCCCTCCTGCGGCGCCAACGGCGTGCTCGGCGTGCTGCCGGGGACGATGGGGCTGCTTCAGGCCACCGAGGTGATCAAGCTGATCCTGGGTGAGGGGGACCCCCTGATCGGCCGGCTGCTGATGTACGACGCGCTCGCCGCCTCGGTCACCGAAGTCAAGGTCCGGCGTGACCCGCAGTGCCCGATCTGCTCGCGGCACCCGGAGGAGATCGCCGACGAGGAGCTGGGCGTCTTCCCGGACTACGAGGCGTTCTGCGCCGGCGCTCACTAGGGTTCACGCGGTAGATGGCGACCGTACGGATCCCACCTGTTCTGCGTCCCTCGGTTGGGGGCGAGAAGGAGCTCCCCGCCAGCGGCGCGTCGGTTGGCGAAATCTTGCGCTTCCTCGCCGAGAGCCATCCCGACACCCAGGCGCAGCTGTTCTCGCCCGACGGTGAGCTGAACCGCTACGTCAACGTGTATCTGAACGACGAGGACGTGCGCGTCCTCGAGGGCCTCGACACGGCCGTCGGCGAAGGCGACACGCTCGTGATCCTGCCCGCGATGGCGGGCGGTACCCGCTAACACTCTGTAGGTCGGGAAGGCTTGGGCGCCTGGAGGCGTCCAAGGCATTGGACCATTCACGACCTGAAGGGAGCTTGATGCCTCGTCCAACCAACCACGACCGTGCGCGCCGACTGCCGCGGGGAGCGATTGTGCTCGTCGCGGGTCTCGCGGGGTTCGCGCTGGCGGCGATCGCCGGGATCGCGGCCGCATCGACGTCGTTCACGCTGAGGGTGCAGAAGAACACGCACGTCACAAACGCGGCGTTCGCGGGCGTCCGCGTGCGCGCGGTGAACAAGAAAGAGGCCGTTGCCATCGGCCGCGCCGGTTACGCCGTCTACACGTTCCAGGGCGAGACGACCCACCACATCATCTGCCAGAAGACCAGCAGTCAGAGCACGAACTGCTGGGGATTCTGGCTGCCGGTAACGGTCAAGTCCGCAAAGGGGCTGAGCGCCCAGACGGGGATCAAGGGCAAGCTCGGGGCCTTCCGCAACCACGGCATGCTTCAGCTCACGCTGAACCGCCAGCCGGTCTACTACTTCGCCCCTGACCTGATGTCGGGCCACAAGGGCGCCGCGCAGGGAGACGAGCTCAAGACGTTCGGCTCGATCTGGCACGTCGTCACCGCCGACCCAGCCGTCGCCTCGGGCCCGAACAGTCCCGGGCCGACGACCACGACCACCACGACCACGACCACGACCACGACCACCAATCCGTACCCGCCGGGCTACACCTACTAGCGACATCATCGGCGGCCGCAACGCGCCGCCGCGGCCCCGCTAAGAGCCGCGGCGGCCGGACACCGGAGCCTCCACGCCGGTGCCCGATCGGACATGGCTACACTTCCTGAAGCATGGCCGCGCAGCGCCTCCAGAACAAGCCCTGCGGGGGGCGCTACGGCGACATCGTCCAGGCGATCGGGCACACGCCGCTGGTCGAGCTCAAGCGCCTGAGCCCGAAGCCAGGCGTGCGGATCTGGGCCAAGCTCGAATCCCGCAACCCGACCGGCTCGGTGAAGGACCGCGTCGCCCGAGCGATGATCGAGGACGCCGAGGAGAAGGGTCTGATCCGCCCGGGGCAGACGATCCTCGAGCCGACCTCTGGCAACACCGGGATCTCGCTGGCGATGATCTGCCGGCGCAAGGGATACCCGGTCAAGGTCGTGATGCCCGAGAACGTCACCCGCGAGCGCACCCAGCTGCTGCAGATGTACGGCGCTGAGATCGTCTACTCCGAGGGCTCGAAGGGTTCCAACGGGGCCGTCGAGCTGGCGCTCGAGATGGCCGAGCGCGACGCCTCCTACTACATGCCCTACCAGTATGGGAACCAGGCCAACCCACTCGCGCACTACAACGGCACCGCGGTCGAGATCCTCGAGGAGCTGGACGACGTCGCGGCTTTCGTCGCCGGCCTGGGCACCGGGGGGACGCTGATGGGCAACGGCCGCCGGCTCAAGGAGGAGCTCGGCGATCAGGTCAAGATCGTCGCCGCCGAGCCGATGCAGGGCGAGCAGGTCCAAGGCCTGCGCTCGCTCGAGGACGGGTTCATCCCGCCGATCATCGACCTGTCGGTGCTGGACCGCAAGATCTTCGTGACGAACACCGACGCGATCGTTTTCACGCGCAAGCTGCTCGACGAGGAGGGCCTGTTCGCGGGAGTCTCCTCGGGCGCGATCGCACGCGTCGCGGTTCGGATCGCAGGGGAGCTCGACGAGGGCAACGTCGTCTTCCTCGTCGCCGATGACGGCTGGAAATATCTGTCTTCGGGCATCTACACGCGCCCCGTCGAAGAGATCGAGAACCTGGACGCCACCGTCTGGTGGTGAGCACCGCGCCGGACGAGGGCTTCGGCTCTCGCAGGAAGCTGCTCCTGGCCGCCGGCGGGACGATCGCCGGCGTCGGCACGACGGCGCTCGCCGCGTGCAGCGGATCGACCGCGCTTCGCGAGAAGGTGCGAAACGGGGCGAAAGTCTCCCGCAGGGACGTCGAGATCCTGAACCGGCTGCTCGACCTCGAGTACTACGCGATCACGGCCTACACGGCCGGCATCCCGCTGCTGCGCCGGCCGGCAGCGGAGGCCGCCAAGCAGTTCCTCGGGCAGGAGCTGGCGCACGCCTCGGCGCTGTCAGACCTGGTCAAGCGGGCGCATGGCAAGACCAGCAAGCCGAAGGCGAGCTACGACCTCGGCCATCCCCGTGGCGCCACCGACGTGCTCCTGCTGCTTCACCGGCTCGAAAGCGAGCAGCTCGCGGCGTACGTGGAAATGATCCCGAATCTTTCTCCCGGGCGGCTCAGATCGGCGACCGCGGCGATCTTTGCAAACGACGCTCAGCACGTGTCGGTGCTGCGCACGCATCTCGGCCGCGCGCCGGTTCCCGCCGCATTCGTGACCGGCAGGGAGTGAATGCCCACGATGCAGGACGCAACGACCAGGCGCGAGCTGGTGCGAAGCGGGATCGCGGCCACCGGCGTGCTATCCGCAGTCGCTTTGAACTCGCCGCGCGCACTGGCAGCGGTCGCTCCTGCCCAGAGCGACGCCGCGGTGCTCGCGCGGACGCTTCAGATCGAGCAGCTCGTGTTGATCGCCTACCGCCAGGCGGTCGGTTCGGGCGCCCTGGGACCCACGGCCATCGGGCCACTGCGGGCCCTGCTCTCCCAGGAGCTCGAGCACGTCGCAACGCTCGAGCACGGACTGCGGGGACTGGGGGCGAGCGTTCCGGCGCCCCCGGCCGTGGCGTCCGCACAAGCGGCGCTCGTCCGACACCACGTGTTCGCAAGTCTCACGCGCCTGCGGACCCAGCACGAATGCCTGAGGCTGCTGATCGACGTGGAGTCGCTGGCTGAAGGCGCGTACTTCTCGGCGATCTCGAAACTGAGCGACCCGGGTCTGCTTCGCACCAGCACCGAGATCATGGGCTGCGAGGCGCAGCACTGGACACTGCTGAGCGCTCTCCAACACCACGGCAATGTGGACCGGGCGGTTCCGTACCCGTTCGTCCAGGGATCCTCGTAGGAGGTAGCCTCGCCCAAATGCGGATCCCGCGCGAGATGTACGAGCAGATGATCGAGCACGCGCGTGAGGAGGCCCCGAACGAGTGCTGCGGCATGATCGCCACGCGCGACGGCCAGGCGATCAACCTGTACCGCGCCACGAACGCTGCCGCGAGCCCGCTGCGCTACGAAATCGACGGTGCCGAGCAGTACCGGATTCAGATGCAGATCTACGATTCGGACCTCGAGCTGGGTGCGATCTACCACTCGCACACGCGCACCGAGCCGGCTCCCTCGCAGACCGACATCAACCTCGCCTTCTATACGGACGCGCTGTACGTGATCGTCGGCCTGGCGGCCGGCGAGCCGGACGTCCGGGCGTTCACGATCCGCGACGGGCAAGTCGCGCAGGCCGAGCTCGTCGTGGTGTGAAGCGCCAGATGCCTGATGCCGGCCACCAGGAGCTCGTCTGCCCCGAGTGCGGCGCGCGCTACGGAGCCGAGGAACGGTTCTGCGCCACCTGCAAGCTGCCGTTGACGTACGCACTCGGGGAGGGAGCCGATGCTCCGGTGAGCGAGCGCCGCCGGCGCGCTCGCAAGATCAAGCCGCAGCTGGCCGAAGGCGATCTGGTCCGCGTCGCCGGGGCGGGAAACCAGGCCGAGGCCGAGTTCATCCAGGGGCTGCTGCTGGAGGAGGGCGTGCCCAGCATCCTGCGTCGCAGCGCCGGGTTCGACGTGCCCGACTTCCTGGCGGCGGGGCCACGAGACGTGCTGGTGCCAGAGTCAGGAGTGGCGAGCGCCCGCGAGGTGCTGCTCCAGGCCGAGCTGATCTCCTCGGAGCCCCCCGGCTCGCCGGTCGCTCCGCTGCGCCTGCTCGTAGGGCTGCTGCTCGCGCTGGCGCTCGGCGCGCTGATCGTGTGGGCAGCGAGTCAGTTGATCAGGTGATTGACTCGGCCGGCCCGGAATCAGCCGGCTACGGCCAACCTCGCCAGGTGCGAGCGCCAGGCCTCCTCGGTGCGGTGCAGCGGCCGCCCGTCGAACTCCTTGGCGAGCGCGGCTCGCGGTCCGCGGGGATCCAGCCGGCAGGCGAACTGGGCGGCGGCAGTCTCGCCCTGCTCGCGCGCCAGCAGGTCGATCAACGTGCCCCCGAGCAGCAACGCGTCGCGTACCCCGGGCGGAAAGCTGGGGCTGGCGCCCTCGTGCAGGCGCCGGGCGATCGCCGGCCGCGCATGCTCGGTCTGGCCGGAGAACCAGCGCGCTGCGCCCTCCAGCAACCACGCCCACCGGAGCTCGGCGATCCCGCGGGCCGGCTGGAGCCGCCGGGGGAGATCGTGGTTGCTCTCGGCGATCACGCGGCGCGCGTACAGCGCCGGCGCCGTCAGGGCCAGCATCTCCCGTGAGCCGGGGACGCTCGACGCCCGCGCTTCGAGCGCGACGGTGGTGAGCATGTGCAATTCGTGGCGCCCGGCCCAGCCCGCGAGGTAGCGGCGCGCCGCAGGCGCCGTCGCGATCCAGGCCACAGGCACGATCGGCTTGGCAAGCGACAGCGACACGGTGCTGCGGTGCAGCACAACCGTGAGCTCATCGACTGAGCCGGGGAAGTAGCCGGCCAGCCGCTCGCGGGTCAGCTCGAGCGAGTGGAGAACGCGCTCGGCGTCATCGCGAGTTGCCGAGTCGTGGCGCGCGCGAAACGATCGTGAGGCGGATTCGACCCACGGCATCTGTGATTGATATCGCGGCCGACCCCGCGGCGGCCGCGTCGCGGCCGGCGGGGGGAGGAATCAGACCATCACCGGCTGGCGGTCCGAGGCGATCGACGCGATCTCCTCGGAGGCACGCTCGAACTCTTCATCGGAGAGGACCGGCGTCCCCTCGAACGGGAGCTCACGCGTGAGCTCGAGCCACGAGCGGCAGCCACCGTACTCGTCACGGACCTTGACCGTGACCGGGCGCGGGATCCGGTAGGTGCGCAGCAGGATCACGTGCAGCGGATGCCGGCGCTTCCACGCCAGCCGCTTCTCTGCGTAGTCCGTGGTCCATACGTAGAACGGTGCGAGCGCGTCGACGGCACGCCGGTCGGTGACCGTGTAATGCGCCGCGACCTCGGCCCAGGCGCGAATCCGTACGCGGTCGGGCTGCGAGAGCTCGGCGCCGCGGTAGAGCGCATCCGGGGCCGGCTCGTCGTCTGTCCAGACGCCCTCCTCCAGCGCCCGCAGCAGCTCGGGCCGATGCGACTGGCGCACCAGCTCGGGACGCTGGTGGTCAAACGTCGGGTACAGGAAGAATCGCTCATGGTCGAGCTTGAAGTGCTTCTCGGGCTCGCGGACGCCGCCCTTTCGGAGCGTTAGGAGCTGCTCGCCCTCGGCGAGCGCCCGTACGGTTACGGCCCATTCTTTAAAGGCAATCGGCATTTATCAGTTGGGGGTACGAAGGGTTTACGGGGTCAGTCAGAATCAAACGAGTCCCGTGCGCGCACCGGAGTGCAATCAGCAGCAGGAAAAGCGATTGTACGAAAGATTTCCGAAAACCCCAAATCTGACTGCAAACTTCGGGTTTTCAGGGGGGTGACCTCGGTGCGGCCGGGGTTCGGGTGCCCGCCTGCGGTTGGACAACAGCGGCGGCCTGATTCTGGCCACGTGGACGATGCCAAGCGGGCCCCGGCTCGGCATCCTTGTTGGCGACCAGACGGAGCTGGAGCTTCGAAAGGAGGTGCTCCCGGTCAGCCGCTCGCGATCGACGTGACGTTCGGCGGCTCCCTGCGATCGAAGTGAACCCATGGCCCAAGCCTCGAGACGAAAGCGCCCGGCTTCTCTCTCCTCTACGGGCGCCGGTTCGAGGACAGCATGGTGGGACTTCGTGGCAGTGCGATCGTCGATCGGTTTGCGAGCGGCTGGCTAGGGGTCCGCAGGCGCGCAGTCACAGCTTCGTGCCCGCGGTCGCCTCGAGCACCTCGATCAGCGCCGCGAAGTCGTCCTCGCCATGGCCTCGCCCCGTCGCCGCGGTGAGGATCTCCCCGGTGAGCGCGGCGAACTGGAACGGCGCGCCCGCGGCCTGTCCCTCCTCCAGGCACAGGCGCACGTCCTTGAGCATGTGGTCGAGCTTGAACAGCGTCGTGTAGTCGTGCTCGCGCATCGCTCGCGCCTTCAGCTCGAGCATCGCCGAGGCGCCGGAGCCCGCGCCCATCACCTCGGTGAGCGCATCGAGATCGACCCCCGCGCGGGCACCGACCAGCAGCGCCTCGCCCACGACCGCGGCGTTGGTCGCCGCCACCGCGTTGTTGATCACCTTCACGATCTGGCCGTGGCCGAGCGGCCCGGCGTGGACGATCAGCCTGCCCATCGCCTCGAGCACCGGCTTCGCACGCTCGAAGGCCTGATCGCTGCCGCCCGCCATGATCGTGAGCGTGCCGTCCTGCGCCCTTGGGGAGGAGCCCGTGACCGGCGCGTCCACCATCGCGATCCCGCGGGCCGCCAGTGCTTCCCCAATCGAGCGGGCTGCCATCGGCCCGATCGTCGAGCAGTCGATGCACAGCGTTCCGGGTTTCGCGGCGGTGGCGGCGCCGTGCTCGCCCAGCAGCACCTGCTCGACCTGGTCGCCGTCGACGACCATCGTCACGAGCACCTCGCTGTCGGCCGCCGCCTGAGCGGGGGTGCCGGCGAGCTTGACGCCGGGGTGCTCGGCGCAGAACGCCTGCGCCTTGGCCTCGGTTCGGTTCCAGACCGTCAGCTCGAACCCCGCACCGGCCAGGTTCGCAGCCATCCGCGACCCCATGATCCCGAGTCCGAGGAACGCGACGCGCATCACCCGGCACCATACCCGCCGCCGCCGGGCGTTTCGATCCGCAGCCGCTGCCCGGGACCGAGGCGGCCGGTGGCCTTGGCCGGCAGCTCCTCGCCGTCGAGCAGGTTACGTCCCGTGGCGCCCGGCAGGCCTCCGTCGGCGCCGCGAGGCGGGTGGCGCCGGCGCTCGGTGATCAGTGAGTAGCGCAGCGGCGTGAGCGCCTCGTATTCGCGGACCACGCCGTCGCCACCGTGATGGGCCCCGCGACCGCCCGATCCGCGCCGCAGCGCGTACTGCACGATCCGCAGCGGGAACTCGAGCTCGAGTGCCTCGACCGGAGTGTTGAGCGTATTGCTCATCGCGACGTGCACGGCGCTCGGCCCGTCGGCGTCCGAGCAGGCACCCTGGCCCCCGGCGATCGTCTCGTAGTAGACGACGTCCTCGTCGCCGATCACGACGTTGTTCATCGTCCCCTGCCCGAGCGCCCGGCCGAACGCTCCCAGCACGACGTCCGCCACGCGCGATGAGGTCTCGACGTTGCCGCCGACCACGGCGGCGGGGGAGCGCGCATTTAGCAGCGACCCCTCGGGCGCGATCACCTCGATCGGACGGTACGCGCCCGCGCTGGGCGGGATGTCGGGATCGGTCAACACCCGGATCGCGAAGTAGCACGCCGAGCGGGTCACCGCCAGCGGGCAGTTCAGGTTGCCTTCGTGCTGGGCCGCGGTGCCGGTGAAGTCGAGCGTCACTCGCTCCCCCTCGACGGTCGCCGCGAGCACGATCTCGAGGTCGCCTTCGCGCGCCTCGAGCACGTCACGCGCCGTCCGGCGGCCGTCATCCAGCTCCAGCAGGCAGGCGCGGGTGCGCCGCTCGGCGTAGT
>CABDYZ010000489.1_pt1 | contig 9946 bp, 11 predicted proteins | sample 3132061 | NCBI WGS metagenome assembly CABDYZ01 (sample SAMEA5534339, study PRJEB31848) | metagenome | biome: tundra; feature: field; material: soil | place: USA | collected 2013-05 | depth 0.45 m
GGTACTACCGGACGCTGAGTGACCTGCTGGCCGGTCGCTTCGCCGCGCAGCGCGATCTGCCTCGCTGCTTCTCCCCGTTCAACAACGGAACTCCGACGATTCTGTCGGTCCGCTGGAACGGTGCCATCACCAGGTCGGTGATCGAGCTGGGATTCCACTACGAGTCGGCGATCAAGGGACGTCCCGGGCCGGACCGCGAAGCGACCGGCACGCTGAGAGGATTTCGTGCCTGGAGCCCTCGCACGGATGCCTCGACGGACGCGGCCCTCGATCGCGCCGGCCTGTGGGGCAGCCACGGCGATTGGCGAGCGTTCTCCTTCGACGGCGCCAGCTGGCGCATCTACGAGGCGCAGACCAGCTTCAACGACTTCGGCACCTGGCGCGTGCTGCTGGACTCCTCCGGGCAGATGCACCCACTGACGCTGAACACGGCTTCGGGCGCCGTGTCGAGCTCGATCGGCAATCCGGTGGCACAGGCGGAGCCGGCGCCCGACGGCCAAGGTCAGGTGCTCGTGGTCACGATGTTTCTGTTCGCGGCCTACACGCCCGGACAGAGCGGCGAGCTCGTGTACTACCAGCCGATCTAGCCGGTCGCTGACCGCCCGGTCCCACGGCGCCCACGCGGATCTGGTTACGTTTGTTGCAAATGAGCTCCCATGGTGCCAGCCAGCGCCCGTTCAGCTCCCTCTACAGCCACGGCTATGTCCGCGTGGCCGCGGCGGTGCCGCACGTGCAGATCGCCGAGCCGCAGGTCAACGCCGAGCGGACGCTCGCGCTCGCGCGGCGGGCCTCCGAAGAGCACACGGCCGTGGTGGTGTTCCCGGAGCTGGGGCTCTCGGGATACTCGATCGAGGACCTGTTCCATCAACAGGCGCTGCTCGCCGCGGTGCTCAAAGGGCTCGAGCGAGTCGTGCGTGAGAGCGAGGAGCTTGCACCCGTGCTGGTCGTGGGCGCCCCGCTCCAGGCCGAGGGGGGGCTGTTCAACACGGCGGTCGTGATCCACCGTGGCCGGGTCCTCGGGGTCGTGCCCAAGACCTACCTGCCCGAGTACCGCGAGTTCTACGAGAAGCGCCAGTTCCGCGCCGCCCGTGACCTCGTCGGCGACGAGCTCCGGCTGCTCGGCGAGACCGTCCCTTTCAGCCCGCGGCTGCTGTTTGGGTGTGGCGATCTGCCCGAATTGACGGTCCACGTCGAGATCTGCGAGGACGTGTGGGCGCCGATCCCGCCATCGACCTACGGTGCGCTCGCGGGCGCGACCGTGCTGGCAAACCTGTCAGACAGCAACGTCACGATCGGCAAGGCGGACTACCGGCGCCTGCTGTGCGCCTCGCAGTCGGCCCGGACGATCGCCGGTTACGTGTTCGCCTCCGCGGGACTCGGGGAGTCGACCACCGACCTCGCGTGGGACGGCCAGGCGCTGATCTACGAGAACGGCGAGCGGCTCGCCGAGTCTGAGCGCTTCGCCGCGGACGAGCAGCTGATCTACGCCGACCTGAACCTCGACAGGGTACTGTCCGACCGCGCCAGCACCAGCAGCTTCGGCGACTCGATCCACGACCACCGCCGGGCGCTGGCGCGAATCCGCCGGGTGGACTTCGAGCTCGGGGTGGAGTTCGGGCTGGGGGTCGGGTCCCGCGCCGTTCCGTTGCGGCGCGAGGTCGAGCGCTTCCCGTACGTGCCGGCCGACCCCGTCAGCCGGAGCGAGCGCTGCGAGGAGGTCTACAGCATTCAGGTACAGGGACTGGAGACCCGGCTGCGGGCCACCGGGATCGAGCGCGTCGTGATCGGCGTCTCCGGCGGCCTTGACTCGACGCACGCGCTGATCGTCGCGGCGCGGGCGCTCGATCGCCTCGGGCTGCCACGATCGAACGTGCTCGCCTACACGATGCCGGGCTTTGCCACCAGCCAGCTGACCCTGTCCAACGCCCGACGCCTGATGGACGCCCTCGGCGTCAGTGGCTCAGAGCTCGACATCCGCCCGGCGGCGACGCAGATGCTCCACGACCTCGGACACCCGGCAGCCGACGGCGATGCCGTCTACGACGTCACCTACGAGAACGTCCAGGCGGGCGAGCGCACCTCGCACCTGTTCCGTCTCGCCAATCACCACCGCGCGCTGGTCGTGGGCACCGGCGACCTATCCGAGCTGGCGCTCGGGTGGAGCACCTACGGCGTCGGCGACCAGATGTCGCACTACAACGTCAACGCCTCGGTCCCGAAGACGCTGATTCAGTTCCTGCTGCGCTGGGCGATCGACACCGCGCAGTACGGCCCGGAGGCGGGCGAGGTCCTGCAATCGGTGCTCGACACCGCGATCTCGCCGGAGCTGATCCCCAACCAGGACCCCGACGCCGACCGCCCCGGCGCCGACAGCGAGAGCATCGTCGGACCGTACGAGCTGCAGGACTTCTTCCTGTACAACATCCTGCGCTTCGGCTATCGGCCGAGCAAGGTCGCGTTCCTCGCCCACCACGTGTGGGGCGACCGCGAGTCTGGACGCTGGCCGGACCTGATCCCGGCCGAGCGCCGCAACGAGTACTCCCTGTCGGAGATCAAGCATTGGCTCGAGGTGTTCCTCGAGCGCTTCTTCCACACCAGCCAGTTCAAGCGCTCGGCACTGCCCAACGCCCCGAAGGTCGGCTCCGGCGGCTCGCTGTCACCGCGCAGCGACTGGCGCGCGCCGAGCGACAGCAGCGCCGCCGTGTGGCTGGCCGAGCTGCGCCAGAACGTGCCCGACTAGGCCGCTCGAGGTCACTCCGCCAGCAGCTCGCGAACCTCCTCGTCGCTGACCGGGGTGAAGTCGCGGTACCAGATCCCCACGGCCGTGAACGGGTCGGGAGTGCGCGCGCACACGATCTCGTCGACTTCGCGCCGAAGCGCCTCGCAGGTCTCCGGAGGCGCTGTCGGCACGGCCGCGACGATCGCTCCAGCACCGCGGTCGCGCAGTGCCGTGATCGCCGCGCGCATAGTCGCCCCGGTCGCCAGCCCGTCGTCGACGAGGATCGCGACGCGCCCGCGCACGTCGATTGGCGGCCGCTCTCCGCGGTAGGCCAGCTCCTGGCGCTCGAGCTGCTCGAGCTCGCGGGCGGCGACCTGCTCGATCTGGTCCGGGCCCACGCCCGCCGCGGAGAGCACGTCGTCGTTCAGCACCCGAACCCCTCCCGAAGCGATCGCGCCCATCGCCAACTCCTCGTGTCCCGGGACTCCGAGCTTGCGTACCAGGAACACGTCGAGCGGCGCCCCGAGCGTGCGGGCGACCTCGAACGCGACCGGCACTCCCCCGCGCGGCAATCCCAGCACGACCACGTCGTCACGGCCGCCGTAGTGGCTGAGGCTCTGCGCGAGCTCGCGCCCGGCGTCGCGGCGGTCATCGAAACGGGTGCGTCGGCTCATCGCCGCTCCAGTATGCGACGCTCGTTGCATGAGCGCCTCCTTCCGCCTGGGGCGACGGACCGTTGAGATCAGCCGGCCCGACAAGCCCCTGTTCCCCTCGGGCATCACGAAGGCCGACCTCGCCGGCTATTACGAGCAGGTCGCAGCCACGATGCTCCGACACATCGCCCGCCGGCCGCCCAATCTCTGCAACGCCGTGCCGACTCCGAGACGGTTCGGCAGTTCGCCCGCGGCCTGGCCGAGGTCGCCGCCGCGCGCGAGCGGCGCCTGTTCACCACCGAGCAGCGCAAGGCCAAGCGCGAGGGCCGCATCCTGATCGACGTGATGCGAAACGCCTACGCGCACACCTCGGTCGCGCCCTACGCGGTTCGGCCGCGCCCGGATGCCCCGGTCGCGACCCCGCTTCACTGGGAGGAGCTCGAGGACCCCCGCACGCGGGCTGACCGCTGGACGCTCGCGTCGGTGCCCAAGCGGCTAGAGCGCGACGGCGATCCCTGGCGGGAGATCGGCCGTCACCCGCAGACACTCACCGCGGCGCGCAAGCGTCTCGATCAGGCGCTGGCCGAGGGCCGCTCTACTTGAAGCGGTAGGTCGTGTTGATCCGCGTCGACTTGTTGCCGGGGTTGACGAAGCCGACGCTCAGCTTCGGACCGATCAACTGGCGCAGCTTGGTTCCGCGGGCACTTGGCCGGAGCGTGAACCGCAGTCCCCTTCCGACACGCCGGCATGAGATGTTCAGCCCTCGGGCTGAGGGAGTCGAACGCGCTGAGCACTCACGCGCTCGCCGCTGCGCCCGTCTGAGCTGCTCGCCGATCTGCGTGGTCACAACACTGCGCTCCGTTTCAAATCGCCTCTGGCTCTGGCTTCTAGATACAAGGCTTCCGGCTCTGAACCTCGCATTGCGCGCCATTTTCGGAAGTGGTTGCGATCGAAAGAATGGCGATCGCTGACGACGGCCGGGCGTGCCGCACGTCACGACAAACGAGCCGGCGCTCTTCAGCGCCCGTCTCGACGAGATGCTCCGCGGCCGCCGCCCGTGCCGCCTTCCAGCTCCCGCAGACACCCGTCACGACGCTGGCGGAGGGCCAGTCGCCTGCGCTGAGTCGCTCGAGCGACTCGCCCCCACGCCGATGCGCGTGGGTGCGCGACCAGTCGTACGACGACGGCAGGCGGCCGTAGCGAGCGCGCCACTCGCGCATCGCAGCGAGCACGAGCTCTCGCGTCCAGCGGCGTTCGATGGCGCCGGGATGGCATGCCTTGCAGTACGCGTAGGCGTCGCCCTTCCCATTCCGCGGCTGCGTGTACGCGCCGCAGCCACGACACACTCCCTGGTAGCGGGCTTTCACCGACCGCGCCTTCTCGCCTGTGGGGTCGTAGAAGTAACCCTTGATCGTGGCCGGGGAGCGGCCCAGGCGCTCAGCCACCTGCGCGATCTTGAGCCCTTCGGCCCCGCGGTAGTGGTGGGCAAGCGCGACCGCACGACGGCGCTCCGCCATCCGATCGATCGCAGCCGCGTCGACATCCGGCGTCAGGCCCGGCGACGATATCCCCGGCACGTGGCGTTCTCGTCGAGGCGCCGTTCCTCACGTGCCGTGGACCCGTGGGAAACCTGTCCTCAGAACGCGTAGCGATGGCCCTGGCACCGGCTCGAGTGCCTCCCGCGCACTGCTGCAGAGCACCAGATGCATGCACGTAGCCGGCTCGGATCTCGTGGCTGCATTCCGCGAGGAGCAGCTGCCGGAGGCGAGCGCGCGAGGTGGCTGCCTGAGCGGCAATCCAGTTGTCTGGTCCGCGCCGCGTTCGAGCTCGACGCTACCGCGGCACCAGGTCCCGTGCTGCCGATAGATCGTTTGACGGGGTCTACTCGGCTGGCTCTCGCACGATCACGGCGAACGAGCCGGCTCCGAGGAGCGAGGCGACTGGCGCTTCGCGGTCGTCGACCAAGATGCTTTCGATTGCGCCGGTGTTTGGGTCAAACACCACGTCGGTGACGGTGCCGAGCTCGTTGCCAATGTCGCTGAGGGCGCGTTTGCCGAGGAGCTCGAGTTTCCCGTCGGCGGCCGCGTGTTCGCGATCGTCGCGCGGCGCTTGCAGGGCGGTCTCGTCGGCGATCATGATCGCGTCGGGACCGAAACCGCTGACCTGCTCCCATGGGATCAGGAGAGCCTTGCGGCCCTTTCCGACCACGAGCGACGCCACCCGACGCCGCTTGACGTCGATCACGATGTGAGCGAGCTTGCCGAGCTCCTCGGCGGTTGTGCGGCTGACCACACTTCGCCCGGAGACCGCAGCGAACCGCTCGCTCATCGGTTCCCCGGCTTGGATCGGAACTTGTCCACCGCCGCGCCCAGACCGATCAGGTCTGCCTCGATGAGCTCCGTCGTCGCGTCAGGGACGACGAGCGCGCTGCCCGACACGGCCAGCTCGCTGGGTAGCGGGATATACCCGGTCCCGCCGGCGGCGGTGTCGATCTGATAGCCGACCACCTCGCCGTTGCTTCCGACGAGGACGACGATGTCGCGCACTTTGCCCAGGCTCGCTCCCGCTTCGGTGAGCACTTCATCCTCGGTCACCCCCCGTCCGGATGGTGGCGTTCCGAGGTCTGCCGGGGAGTTCTCAGGCAGGATCAGGCTGCTCTCATCATCGACCATCACCGCGTCACGGCCGATCGCGTGGATCGTCTCCGCGGAGAGCACCTCGCGACGCCGGCCTGCGAGGAAACCGCGCTTGTTGAGTGTGAGGCCGACGACGCGGCCGGCTTCGGGGCTGTAGATCACGTCGCGAACCTCAGCCACGTCCTCGCCACCCCCGATCGTCACCACAGGCAGACCCCTGATCGCCGACCCTGTGAGCAGCAGGCTCATCGCTTCCGCCGGGTGGCGATCACGCCACCCGCCCGCCGACCCCGCCGGACAAGGACGCCGACCAGTGCCGCGAGGACGACCAACACCAACACGACGATCAGCCACGCCACGACAAACCTCCGATCCACGCTACTGGTCAGACCTCAGTATCTGCCCTGTTGATACTACCCGCGAGCCGGTCCGCGCCAGGTGCCGACCGGCCTGCAAGCGCTGTAGACAGAAGGCAGCCGTGGGTCACGCAGAACAACGACACCACAGCCTGTCTGCTACAGCCGCGGCGACGCTGGCCCGACGCACGAAGCACGGTCAGTAGTAGTGGCGTCGACCCCCGATGGCGTGTCCGAGCGTGCCGGCAAGCGCGAGGATGACGCCGATCACGAGCACGATGATCCCGATGCCCCACAGGACAGCGAGCTTCGGAAAGACCGCGGCGAGGATCAGCAGAACAATGCCGAAAGCGATCATGAGATCACCTCCTCTTCGATTCAGTCCCCAGATCGTCCTACCGGTCACGCGACCACGCATCCGCCCTAACGTCTGACGCAGGGTGCGGCAAAGCCACAGCCGTCGTTGGGCTCGTCGTCGGACGCGCTCGTCGCGCGCGAACTTGCACGGGTTTCCCGGCTCCCTGTTCAGTGGGCGCCACGGATGATCGTTGCCGCATGTCGGGCTAGCATCGTAACCATCCACCGCATCGGCTTCGTTCGTCGTCGTTAGACGACGTGTCCCGGCCATGACCCACTAGGACCAAGAGGAGGCCCCGCTATGGGCGAGAAGACCGACAAGACCATCGGACGCGCGAAGCAGGCCGCCGGCGCTCTCACCGGCGACCGGGAGACCGAGCGCGAAGGAGAGCGCCAAGAGGACAAGGGCAAGCTCAAGGCCAGGCTCGACTCAACCATCGACAAAGCGCATCATGCGCTCGAGGACCTGAGGCACAAGATCGACACGAAATGAACGACCGTCGCGGGCTCGCGGAGCCGACGCTGCCGGCCCCGCGACGGGCCGCCAGCGGCGATCGCTAACGCCGCCTTTCGTCGGTCACACCGCGGTCGGGCAATCCACAACCAAACGACGGTGCCAGCATGAGATCCGGAATCGGCAGCCTCGTCTATCTGGTGGTAGGAGTGGTAATCGCGTCCTCACACCACTACTTCGCACACGCCAGCACCCTCAAGCCCCTCCTCTCAGCGCTGCTCGCCATCGTCCTTTGGCCGTTGCTGCTGGTCGGCATCAACCTCCACATCCACTAGGCCGACTCGCCGTCTCGTTCAGCCGTTCAGACAGCAGACGGGCGTCCTTGGCCCCTGGCAGCACGCGTACTTCACCGTCACCTACCACACGGGCGGGAAGCGGTCGGCCTGCACCCCCCACTACTTCTCCGCCTACGGCCTCCAGGTCATCCCACCCGACAGCACGCAACGGTTGCTGTACTACCACGGCCGCTTCGACATCTGCTCGCAATCCTTCGGCCATCCGTCGGTCTGTCCGGTACGACCGACGCTGAGCTTCTGAGGTGTCGTGACTCCGCACGGACCCACCGAGTGCGACCGGACCGCCAGCGTGGATCGCCTGGGGACGAAGCGCACCGCACGAAAGCGGCGCCGGATTGCAGCGATCGGCGCCAGCGCGATCATCGCCGCGGCGTTCGCCTCAGCCGCCGACGCGCGGCTCGTCTACGAGCGGATCTCCAGGACCTCGCACCCCACGATCTGGGTGGCACGCGACGACGGCAGCGATGCGCGCCGGCTCGCGTCCGGCAGCTCGCCGAAGATCTCGCCCGACGGGCGGCTCGTCGCCTACACCGGCGGTCAGGGGTTGATGCTCGTCCCGGCCCAGACGGAGGATTTCCGCACCGGCGTCGACCGCACGTTCCGCGGCGAGCAGCAGCCCGGCCAAGTCCAGACCGTCCGGTGATCCCGCGACGGGCACCGCAGCTCGACGGTCGGGCCCCGTCATGGCTGCTCCGCCGCGGGCCCCTCGGCCGGCGCGATCTCACGTGGCGGCTGCCCGGCGCCGAGCTCGGTCTTGAGCTTGGCGTACTCATCATCGACGGCACTCTTGGCGCCGAGCTGCTCTAGCTGGCGGTCAATGTCGTCCTGGCCGGGTCCGAGCGCCGTGAGGTCCTCGAACGTGCCGGCCGCCTGCAGCTCCTCGACCGCAGACGCCCGCGCCGACATGTTCTCCGTCTTCTCAACCGCACGCTGCATCGCGAGCCCGACATCGGCCATCTCATCCCCGACCCCGGTCGCCGCCTCCGAGATCCGCACCCTCGCCTCGGCCGCCGAGTACTGCGCCTTGATCACTTCCTTCTTGGAGCGGAACGCCTCGATCTTCGAGCGCAGCTGCAGCTCGGAGTCGGTCAGCTTCTGCTGCTCGGACTCGAGCTCTGAGACCTGCTGATCGAGCGACTGCACCTCCCCCTGGATCAGATGCTTGCGCTCCAACGCCGTGCGCGCGAAATCCTCCTTGCCGGCCGACATCGCTTGCCGCGCCTGACCGTCCAGCTTCCCGGCCTGCTCGCGCAGCGACTCCTCCTGCAGCTGCAGGCGCTTCTTCGCGGTGACGACGTCCGCGATCCCCTTCTTGACGTTCTGCAGATCCTCGAGCTGTCGCTCGTAGGCGTAATCGAGCGTCTCGGTCGGATCCTCGGCTCGATCCAACAGCCTCGAGATCTTCGCCTTGATGTACGTCACGATCCGGCCAGTCAGTCCCGGCATCACACCCTCCGTCGAATTTGGGATCTCACTAGCGTGGCCGCGCCTCACTCTGCGCTTCCCCTACGGCGCTCGACCGGCTCGTGGCCGCAGGATGAAGAGCCGCCGCGACCGGGTCGCGATCGCCGCCGCGCGGGACGACGAGCACCGGGACCGGCGAGCGCTCGACCAGACTCGAGCTGACGCTACCCAGAGCAACCTGGCGGGCGACCCCGAAGCCGCGCGAGCCCGCGATGATCAGGTCGAACCCGGACGCGGCCTGCGCGAGCAGGCACGTCACCGGATCGCCGGCGAGCACGACACCTTCGACCGCGACGGTGTTCGCGAGCCCGCCGAGCGCCGTGTCGAGCTCGCGCTCGTGCGCTGCCCGCCGCGAGTCCCCAGGCGGGCGCCCCGGCATCAGCGACCCGCGGTCCGTGTCGACGACCGAGACGACGCGGAGCGTTGCCCGCCCGGCCTCTGCGAGCTCGCCGGCGATCCGCAGTGCCTGGAGCCCCTCGTCGGTCTCGACATACGCGGCGAGCAGCCGCGCGAGACGCTCCGGAGCCCGCTCGCGATACCCACGCGGCGCGGCCGCGACCGAGCACGGAGAGTTGCCGAACAGCTGGCGGGCGATGCCACCGGATACGGCAAAGGCTTGGCCGGGATGGTGCGCAGAGCCGACGACGATCGCAGCGGCATCCTGCTCCTCGGCGAGCATCGACAGCGCCGACGCCGGCGAGCGCCCGTGGATCACCCGTCGCTCGATCTGCGCTCCGACCGGCGCCTGGTCGAGCGCGAGGTGGGCGTCTGGGTAGGCGTGTAGCTCCCCGTCGCCCTCTGCGCGGGCGTACCGGACTGGATCGTCGTCGAAGAAGGCGGCGAGCAGCAGCGGACGGCCGGTCAGCTCGCCGAGCAGTCCGCCGAGCACGAGCGCGTCACGCGCGCCCGGCGACCCGTCGTAGCCGACGATGATCTTGCGCTCCATGAGCG
>CABDYZ010000497.1_pt1 | contig 9858 bp, 8 predicted proteins | sample 3132061 | NCBI WGS metagenome assembly CABDYZ01 (sample SAMEA5534339, study PRJEB31848) | metagenome | biome: tundra; feature: field; material: soil | place: USA | collected 2013-05 | depth 0.45 m
GCTGGAAGGCGCCCGGCGCGCCCACCTCGACGCTGGGCTCGACGCTCGCGCGGACGATCCGTGCGCCGCGCTGCGCAGCGACCGCTTCCGCCACCGCGTCGGCGTCGGGGTGCAGCCCGTGGCCGAGCACAAGCGTCGCACCCTCCTGCACGACCGCCAGCTTCTCGGTGGCGATGTCGGTGATCGTGGGACCGAGCCAGCGTGTGTGCTCGAGCCCGACGCTGGTCAGTACCTGGACCTTGGAGGGGACCACGTTGGTGGCGTCATAGCGGCCGCCGAGCCCGGCTTCGATCACCGCGACGTCGACCCCACATGCCCCGAGCTCCGAGTAGGCGGCGGCGGTCAACAGCTCGAACTGGGTCACGAGCTCGTCGTCGGCTAGTGAGTGCTCGACCAGCTCGGCCGCCCGGGCGGTGCGCTGCACCGCCCGGGCGAACGCAGCTGCGTCGAGGTCGGCGTCGTCAATCCTGATCCGCTCCCCGTAGGAGACCAAGTGGGGAGATAAGTACGCGCCTGCACGGAGTCCGTGCAGGCGCAGAATCGCAGAGATCATCCGGGTGGTCGAGGACTTGCCGTTGGTCCCGACTACGTGGATCGAGTCGAAGCGCCGCTCGGGGTGGCCGAGCGCGGTCATCAGCCGGCGCATACGGTCCAGCCCGAACCGCATCCCGAACAGCTCACGGGAAAGGAGGTAGCGCTCTGCTTCCTCGGAGGTCATCGTCACAGCGCTTCGAGCTCCTCGCGCAGTTGCTCGAGCTTCCGACGCTCGGCGTCAACGACCTCCGCTGGTGCCTTGGCCACAAAGCCCTGGTTGGCGAGCTTGCGCTCGGAGCGCTCGATCTCGGCCTCGAGCTTCGCGCGGTGAGCGGCGCGCTTGCGCTCGGCGGCACCGAGGTCGAGCTCGGGACCGGGCAGGAACTCGACGGTCCCGCCAGGGATCGGGACCGATACCGCCGGCGCCGCGCCCTCGGGCTTGCCGCCCACTCGCCCTCCGGGCTCGCCGGAATGGGCGGCGCCCGAGCCATCCGGCCTCGTGAACGACAGCCGCGCGAGCCGGGCGAGGTGCTCGCGGGTCTCGTCATAGCCGTCGGCCGACAGCCGCGCGGGAAGCGTCGCGCCCGCCCTCACCCCGTTGAAGTCACGCCACGCACGCAGCGCCTGGACCGCCTCGATCATCCGCCCCAATGAGACTTCGGCGTGATCGTCGACGGGCGCAGACTCGAGCGCGATCCCGCCTGCCAGAAGCTCCTCGGACCCGGGGACGTAGCCATAGATCTCCTCGGTCACGAACGGGATCACGGGGTGGGCTAGCACGAGCGTCTGAACGAGCACATGCAGCAGCGTCGCGGAGACCTCGGGCTCGGTCGCGCGCAGCCGCGGCTTGACCAGTTCGAGGTACCAGTCGCACAGCTCGCCGTAGACGAAGTCGTACAGCGCCAGCGCGGCGTGCGAGAAGTCGTAGCGATCGATCCGCCCGTTCGCCTCGGCCTTGGCGCGCTCGAGCCGCGAGAGGATCCAGCGATCCTCGACCGCGGTCGGGCGGACGGCCGCCCGCGCGTCGGGCCCGACTCCGAGCAGGATCAGCCGCGCCGCGTTCCAAAGCTTGTTCGTGAGCTGGAGGCCCTGCGCGATCCGCTCCTCGCTGAAGCGCACGTCCTGGGAGGAGGCCATCGCCAGCAGCCCCCAGCGCAGCGCGTCGGCCCCGTAGGCTGGGAACTCACCCCGCTCCTCGAACACGGAAGGGCGAGGACCGCCATTGATCAGATCGAGCGGGTCGATCCCGGTTCCCAGCGACTTCGACATCCGGCGCCCGTCCGGCGCCTGGATGATTGCGTGGATGTGGACGTCGGCGAACGGAACCTGGCCGGTGAACTCGAGCCCCATCATGATCATCCGCGCCACCCACAGGAAGATGATGTCGCGCGCGGTCACAAGCACATCGGTGGGATAGAACGCGCTCAGCTCGGGGGTCTGCTCGGGCCAGCCGAGCGTCACGAACGGCCACAACGCGCTGGAGAACCAGGTGTCGAGCACGTCGGGATCGCGCTCCCATCCCTCGCCTTCGGGCTCGGTCGCGCCGACGGAGGTTTCCTCGCCGCGGTACCAGACCGGTAGGCGGTGCCCCCACCACAGCTGGCGCGAGATCACCCACGGCCGGATGTTCTCCATCCAGTCCATGTACACCCGCGTATTGCTCTGCGGATGGAAGCGAACGCGGCCGTCGCGGACTGCCTCGATCGCCGGCCGGGCAAGCTCCTCCATCCGCATGAACCACTGCAGCGAGATCAGCGGCTCGATCCGCTCGCCCGAACGCTGCGAGAACGGGACCGTGTGTAGGTAGGGCTCCTCGCGCGCGAGCAGGCCCTCGTCCCGCAGCTTGGAGACGACCGCCTCGCGGGCCTCCATCACCGTCATGCTGCGGAACGGCTCCGGGGCCTCGTCCGAGATCCTGCCGTCCTCGCCGATCACGCTGAGCTGCGCGAGCCCGTGCCGGCGCCCGATCTCAAAGTCGTTGGGATCGTGGCCGGGAGTGATCTTCAGCGCGCCGGTCCCGAACCCTGGCTTGACGTACTCGTCGGCGATGACCGGCAGCTCGCGGCCGACGAGCGGCAGGATCGCCGTCTGCCCGATCAGCTTGCCGTAGCGTTCGTCCTCCGGGTGAACGGCGACGGCGACGTCGGCGAGCATCGTTTCCGGACGCACCGTCGCGACGGTGATCACGTCCTCGCCGGATGCCAGCGCGTAATCGATGTAGTAGAGCGTGTCGGTGACCTCGCGGTCCTCGACCTCGAGATCCGAGATCGCCGAGCGACTGCCCGGGTCCCAGTTGACGATGTACCGGTCGCGGTAGATGTAGCCCTTCTCGTACAAGGCGACGAACACACGCACGACCGCCGCCGCGTAGTCCTCGTCGAGCGTGAAGCGCTCATCCTCGTAGTCGCAGGACGCGCCAAATCGCTTCAGCTGCTCGATGATCTGACCGCCGTACTGCTCCCGCCAGCGCCACACGCGCCGCTCGAACTCCTCGCGCCCGAGCGCCTCGCGGCTGGTCCCCTCGGACTCCAGCAACCGCTCGACCTGGGTCTGGGTGGCGATTCCGGCGTGGTCCGTGCCGAGAATCCACTTCGTCCGCTGGCCGCGCATGCGGTGGCGACGAATCAGGGTGTCCATCACCGCGTCCTGGTACGCGTGGCCCATATGCAGCGACCCCGTGACGTTCGGCGGCGGGATCGCGATCGAATAGTTCTCCTCCGCGGCGCCCTCCGGCGATGGATGGAACAAGGCCGACTCGAGCCACCGCGCGACGATTCGCGGCTCGACTTCAGCAGGGTCGTAGCGGGTCTTGCGTTCGAGGTCGGACATCCGGGGCGCAGTGTAGGTGAGGCCAATCGAGGGCAATCAGCGCATCCAGTGGCATCGTCTATTTGCGATGTTTACGGAGATATACTGTATTTGCGATGCCATGCGCTCCTGACAGGCTGATCCGCGACGCGCGCCGAGGCGCGGGGCTCAGCCAGGCGGCACTCGCTGCCCGGCTTGGCACGACCCAGTCCGCAATTGCACGACTCGAGAGCAGCGGCGCCAACCCCCGGGTACAAACGCTTGCTCGGGCGCTCGCCGCGTGCGACCAAGAGCTGGCGCTGGACGCGCGCACGCGTAACTCGAGCATCGACGAGACGCTGGTCGCGCAAAGACTGCGCCTTTCGCCGGAGGACCGGATCACAAGCTTCGAGCGCAGCTACGCGAACGTCCGCGAGCTCGCGCTTGCCGGGGCGACGAGTCGTGGACAACTGGCCTGAGTTTCGACCGGGCGCGCTGCTAAAGCGTCTCGTCGCCCGCGGCGTGGATTTTGTGGTCGTCGGCGGGATCGCGATGGTTGCGCACGGCTCGGCTCGCACCACCAACGACCTCGACATCTGCTACGCAACCGATCCGGCGAATCTGGAGGCTCTCGGCGCTGTGATGGTGGAGCTCGGAGCGACCCTGCGCGGCATTGCTGACGACGTGCCGTTCGCTCCCGATGCCCGTACGCTCAGGCGAACGGCGATCCTCACGCTGACGAGCCCGGAGGGGAACATCGACCTGCTCGTCGGCCCGGTGGGATCGCCTGGTTACGACGCGCTCCGCGCGCGAGCAGAGCGAGTCATACTCGACGGGGTCGGCGTGCTGATCGCCTCGCTCGATGATCTCGAGGCGATGAAGCGGGCTGGGGGCAGAGACAAGGACCGCCTCGACCTCGAAGAGATCGCGGTCATCAGGCGCCTCCGAGCCAGGGGGGTTTAGGCGGCTTCCTCTTCGGGCACGGCGACGGTTACGAGCGTCGGCGGCGTGGCCTTCTCGATCGTGTCCCGGGTCACCATGCACTTGCGCACGTCGCGGCGCGAGGGCAGCTCGAACTGGACCTCGAGCAGTACTTCCTCGATGATCGAGCGCAGGCCGCGTGCGCCGGTCTCACGCTCGAGCGCCTTGTCGGCGACCGACGACAGCGCGTCGTCGGCGAACACCAGCTCGATCCCGTCGAACTGGAAGAAGCGCTGGAACTGCTTGACGAGCGCGTTGCGCGGCTCGGTGAGGATCTGCATGAGCTCGTCGCGCGAGAGCTGGTGGATCGCCGACATGACCGGGAGGCGGCCGATGAACTCGGGGATCAGCCCGTACTGGATCAGGTCCTCGGGCAGGCAGTGCTCGAACATCTGGCCCAGGTCGCGCTGCTCCTTGGACTGGATCGCTGCCCCGAAGCCGACACCCTGATGGCCGATGCGGCGCTCGATCACCTTGTCGAGGTTGGCGAAGGCACCCCCGCAGATGAACAGCACGTTGGTCGTGTCGATGGCGAGGAACTCCTGGTGGGGATGCTTGCGCCCGCCCTGCGGCGGCACCGACGCAGTCGTCCCCTCGAGGATCTTGAGCAGTGCCTGCTGGACGCCCTCGCCGGAGACATCGCGGGTGATCGACGGGTTGTCGGCCTTGCGGGCGATCTTGTCGACCTCATCGATGTAGATGATCCCGGTCTCGGCCTTCTTGACGTCGTAGTCGGCGGCCTGGATCAGCTTTAGCAGGATGTTCTCGACGTCCTCGCCGACGTAGCCGGCCTCGGTCAGCGCCGTGGCGTCGGCAATCGCGAAGGGGACGTTGAGGATCTTGGCCAGCGTCTGGGCGAGCAGCGTCTTGCCGCACCCGGTCGGGCCGAGCAGGAGGATGTTGGACTTCTGCAGCTCGATGTCGTTCTCATCGGACTGCATCATCTGGACGCGCTTGTAGTGGTTGTAGACGGCCACCGACAGCGTCCGCTTGGCCTGCTCCTGCCCGACGACGTACTCGTTGAGCACGTCGTAGATCTCCCGCGGCTTGGGGAGACTCTCGATGTCGAAGCTCGGCGGGGCGGTCAGCTCCTCGTCGATGATCTCGTTGCAGAGATCGATGCACTCGTCGCAGATGTAGACGCCCGGGCCCGCGATCAGCTTCTTGACCTGCCTCTGGGATTTACCGCAGAAACTGCAGAGAAGCTGTTCGTTGGAGTCGGTGGGACGTGCCATGTGTTGCCCTCCCAGGAGTCAGCTAAGAGCGACTCGTCGCACTAAGGGTAGACGCTCAGTGCTGCGAGATCACGCGGTCGATGATTCCGTATTCCTTCGCTTCTTCGGAGCTCATGAACTTGTCGCGCTCGGTGTCCTGGCGGACCTTGTCGAGGTCCTGGCCGGTGTGCTTGGCGATGATCTCGTCGAGCCGGCGGCGCACGTCGATGATCTCCTTGGCGTGGATCTCGATGTCGGTCGCCTGTCCCTGGAAGGCCGAGGACACCTGGTGGATCAGGATCTTGGCGTTGGGCAGCGCCATCCGCTTGCCGCTCGCGCCTCCCGCCAGCAGCAGCGCTCCCATCGACATCGCGATCCCGACGCAGATCGTCTGCACATCCGGCTTGATGAACTGCATCGTGTCGTAGATCGCCAGCCCGGCATAGACGGAGCCGCCAGGCGAGTTGATGTAGACCGAGATGTCCTTGTCGGGATCCTCGGACTCCAGGTGCAGCAGCTGGGCGACGATCAGGTTGGCGATCTGGTCGTCGATGGGCGTGCCAAGGAAGACGATCCGCTCGTTGAGGAGCCGACTGTAAATGTCAAACGCCCGCTCTCCGCGGGAGGTCTGCTCCACGACCATCGGTACGAGTGGGCTCATCGTGCTCGCTTCTTTCGCTTCCTCGGGCGGATTCCTGCCGAATGTAGCAACCGCTCGAGCTTGGCCCGCTCGGCATCCGGCCTCGCCGGTCCGAGCCGCGCTCGAGTCATCCGGTGCGCGGCTCGACAGCAGTCGGCCGCGGCCGCGCCGGAGCTCAGTCCCCGGGCGTCCAGAGCTGGCCGGCACCCTCCTCGGCGCCTTCCTTGCCGGGCGTCCAAAGCTTGTCGCGAGCCTTCGCCTGCTCGACGCTGATCTGGTTGGCCTCCCGCACGAGCAACTCGAGCGCCTGGCGGTTGGCGACCTCCTGGCGCACCTGCTCCACCCGATCCGCCTTGTGCAGCTGCTCGAGCAGCTGCTCGGCGCTTGACCCGGTGCGCTCGGCGGTCGGCTCGAGCGCCTCGCGAAGCTGCTCGTCGCTCGGCTCGATCCCCTCCGCCTCGACGATCGCCGCCAGCACCGCTTCGCGCTTGAGCGCCTTGGCGGCTTCCGGCTCCGCTTCGTGGGCCAGCGTCTCCTCGTCTTTGCCGGCGATCTGCAGATAGACGTCCTTCGAGATGCCCTGGCGGCCCAGCGCCGACATCGTCTCCTCGAGCAACTCGTGGGCACGGGCGTGAACCAGCTTCTCCGGGACGTCGACCTCGGCCTCGGCGACGGCGGCGTCCAGCGCCGCCTCCTCGAACTCCCGCTCGATTGCCCGTTCCTCGATCCCCTCCAGGCGGTTCGCGATGTCCTCGCGCAGCTCCGCGACCGTGTCGAAGCCGCCGGCCTCGGTCGCGAACTCGTCATCGATCTGGGGCAGGCGCTTGGCCTTCACTTCGGTCACCGTCGCGTCGAACTTGGCGGGCTTGCCGGCGAGCTCGGTGGCCTGGTAGTCCTCTGGGAAGGTGACCTCGATCGTCCGCTGATCACCGGCGCTTGCGCCCGTCAGCTGCTCCTCGAACCCCGGGATCAACCGGCCCGAACCAAGCTCCAGCAGCTGGTCACGCCCGGTGCCGCCATCGAACTCCTCACCGTCGACAGACCCGACGTAGTCGATCACCACGTGATCACCCTCGGCGGCCGGCCGCTCGACGGTCTCGAGCGTCGCCGACCGCTCGCGCAGCCGCTCGAGCTCCTCGTCGACTGCGGGGTCGGCAACCGCGGGTTCGCGCCGCCCGACCTCGAGGCCCTTGTACTCGCCGAGCTTCGCACGCGGGCGAACGCCGATCTCGATCGAGAAGGACAGCGGCTCGCCCTCGTCGGGCAGCTCGCCCATGTCCAGGTCGGGCTGGCCGACCGGAGCGATGCCGGCTTCCTCGATCGCGTCCTCATACCACGCTCCGAGCGCGCTTCGCAGCGCCTCGTCGAGCACCGCCTCACGACCCAGGCGCCGGATCACGATCGGCGGCGGCACCTTGCCCTTGCGGAACCCCGGTACGCGCATCTGGCGGCCGAGCTGCCTGGCGGTCTCGATGACGCGGCGCTCGACCTCCTCGGCGGGCACCTCTGCCTGGACCCGAACGCGTGACTCGGGGAGCTCGGTGATGCTCGTCTTGACGGTCGACATACGTCGAGACGATAGCTTGAGGGGTGTGCTCTCGCGGCTGGCGGGTCGACTCCTCACCGGACCGTTCGCGTTCCTGGTGGCGGGCACCACCGACTTTCTGATCTATGCGGTGGGAACGCTTCGGGCGGCGTGCGACCGCAGACGGGTCTCTAGCATCTCGACGCGATGAGCCGTTGGCAAAGGGCCCTTGCGGCGGCGGCCGCCGTCGCTGCGCTGGTGTGCGCGTTCGCCGTGATCGACCTCACGGACCCCACGCCCGCGCGCGCGTCCAGCAACCAGGTCTCGATGTTGCTGGACGACGACCAGCTGATCTACACCTCCACAAAGCACATGCTCCAGACGCTCCAGACGCTCCACTCGCTGGGGGTCGATGTGGTCAAGGTCTCGGTCGTGTGGCAGCTGATCGCCCCGAACGCGAGCTCCACCCATCGACCCAATTTCGACGCCACCGACCCGGCCGCGTATCCCCCCGGCGCCTGGAGCCGGTGGGACATGCTGGTGGAGACCGCGCAGCAGCTCGGGATGAAGGTCTACTTCCTGGTGATCGGCCCCGCGCCGGTGTGGGCCGTAGCGGCGGGCAACCGGACCAGCCAGGGACCCACCCTCGGCTGGATGCCAAAGGCATCCGAGTACCAGCAGTTCGTCGAGGCGGTCGGCCGGCGCTACAGCGGTGCGTACGTGGATCCCAGCGCCCCATCGCCGCCGTCCTCGGCCGTTCCCACGGTTCCTGGAATCACGATTCCGAACGTGACCTCGACCGCCACCAGCTCCGCGGTCCAGCCGATTCCACGCGTCGACTACTGGGGGGTCTGGAACGAGCCGAATGAGCTCTCGTGGCTCGTTCCCTGGTACCGATCGCTGCCCCACCATCGCACCGAGCTCGTCCAGCCGACCGAGTACCGAAGCCTCGTTGACGCCGCCTGGAACGGCCTCAGCGCAAGCAGCCACGCAAGCGACACGATCATGATCGGCGAGACCGCCAACCGGGGCATCTGGTCTCCGGCGGGGTTCGTCCGCGCGCTCTACTGCGTGGGCTCCAACCTTCGTCCGCTGACAGGAACCGCGGCGAGCTCGATCGGATGCCCGACCTCGGGTTCGAGCTCGCAGTTCGCCGCCCAGCACCCCGGGCTGTTCCAGACGAGCTACGCGCATCATCCCTACGGGTTCAACTCGGCGCCGAACCGTCCGGCTCCCGAGAGCGGCTACATCACGCTCTACAACATTCCGTCGCTGGAGCGGTTGCTCAACGGGATCTTCGCGAGCTACGGGCAACATCCAAGCGGCGGCGTGCCGCTGTACCTGACCGAGTGGGGCTTCAAGACCAATCCTCCGAACCCGTACGTGAGCACTTCCCCCGCCGCGGCGGCGACGTGGCTCAACGAGGGCGAGTACATGACCTGGCAGGAGCCCTACGTGCACGGATTGGCGCAGTTCCTGCTGGTCGACAGCCCCCCGAAGCCGCACGCGCGCAAGGGCAGCGCCTTGTACTGGAGCACCTTCCAGACGGGTCTCGAGTACCTCAACGGAAAGCCAAAGCCCTCCTTTGACGCCTTCCAGATCCCGATCTGGCTACCAAACCCCCGCCACGGCCCGCGCGTCACCGTGTGGGGCCAGCTGCGGCCCGCCGACCACACGACCACCCAGTACGGCGAGATCGAGTTCCAGCGCCGTGGCTCCAAGAGCTGGAGCGAGCTGACAGAAGTGCAGACCGACAGCCCCGAGGGCGTCGTCTTGAACCACGTCTCGGTCCCATCCGCGGGGCTCGTGCGGCTTGGCTGGCTTGACCCGAACGGATCGGTCTACTACAGCCGCTCGGTCCCGGTCAGCTAGCCGCTTTCGAAGCTGCGGACCCGCGCGCCGCGAGGATCGAACAGCGGCTCGCTCGTCACTTCTCCACGGACCCAGCGCCCGAAGATGTCAATTTCGATCTCGCTGCCCGTCTCCACCCCCGCCGGCAGGTATGCGTATGCAATCGAGCGCTCGACGGTGTACCCGTACCCCCCGCTGGTGACCCGCCCGCACACGTCGCCCTCGACCCGCACCGGCTCGTTGCCGAGCGCGACCGAGCGCGGGTCCTCGAGCACGAGGCAGCGCAGGCGCCGATCCGGCTCCGACTGGGCCAGCGCATCCGAGCC
>CABDYZ010000501.1_pt1 | contig 9810 bp, 6 predicted proteins | sample 3132061 | NCBI WGS metagenome assembly CABDYZ01 (sample SAMEA5534339, study PRJEB31848) | metagenome | biome: tundra; feature: field; material: soil | place: USA | collected 2013-05 | depth 0.45 m
CCCAACGGCGGCAAGATGCTGCTCGGCACCGACATCTCCTCGCTGCTGACGACGCTGGAGGCGCTGAAGGTCGACGTGATCGGCCTGAACTGCTCGACCGGGCCCGAGGACATGCGCGACGCAATCCGCTTCCTGGGTGAGACAAGCCCCGTCCCGGTCCACTGCATCCCCAACGCCGGGCTCCCCCTTCAGGGGCCCAACGGCGAGACGATCTTCCCCGAGGAGCCCGAGCCACTGGCCGCGGTCCTGGGGGAGTTCGTCGACCGCTACGGCGTCTCGATCGTCGGCGGCTGCTGCGGGACCACGCCCGAGCACATCCGCGCCATCGCCGAGCGCGTGAAGGCCGCCATCCCCGAGCCGCGTCCCCATCGCCGTCCCGTCCACGCCAGCTCGATGATCGCCGCCACCCCGTTGGTCCAGGATCCGCGGCCGACGCTGATAGGCGAGCGCGTCAACTCGCAGGGCTCGCGCAAGGCCAAGGAGATGCTGCTCGCTGACGACTACGACGGCCTGCTCGTGATCGCCGAGGACCAGGTGGCGGGCGGCGCGCACGTGCTCGACGTGTGCGTGGCCCTGACCGAGCGCCAGGACGAGGCCGATCAGATGCGCGAACTGGTCAAGCGGATCTCGCTCTCGCAGCCGGCGCCGATCCAGATCGACTCCACCGAGCCCGACGTGATCGAGGCTGCGCTCGAGCAGATCCCCGGACGGGCGATCGTCAACTCGGTCAACCTCGAGGCCGGCCGCGACAAGCTCGACCGTGTCGTCCCGCTGGCCAAGGCCCACGGGGCCGCTCTGATCGCGCTGACGATCGACGAGGTCGGGATGGCCAAGACCGCGGAGCGCAAGCTCGAGGTCGCCCAGCGGCTCACGCAGCTGTGCTGCGAGGAGCACGGGCTCGATCCCGAAGCGCTGATCTTCGACTGCCTGACGTTCACGCTGACCACCGGCGATGAGGAATGGCGCCCCTCGGCGGTCGAGACGATCGAGGGGATCCGCCGGGTGAAGGCCGAGATCCCGGGCGTGAAGACCTCGCTCGGCGTCTCCAACGTCAGCTTCGGCGTCGGACTGCCTGCGCGCAGGGCCCTCAACAGCGTGTTCCTGCATCACTGCGTCGAAGCCGGCCTCGATCTGGCGATGGTCAACCCCAACCACATCACCCCTTACGCGGAGATCCCCGAGGAAGAGCGCGAGCTCGCCGATGACCTCGTGTTCAACCGGCGCGAGGACGCGCTCGAGCGGTTCATCGCCCACTTCGAGACGAAGGGAGAATCCGACGAGGGGCCCGAGGCCGCCGACCCGACCGCCGAGATGGAGCCGGAAGAGGCGCTTCACTTCCACATCCTGCGCCGCAAGAAGGAGGGCGTCGAGGACTGGATCGACCGCAGCGTCGAGAAGATCGGGGCGGTCCCGACGCTCAACACGGTGCTGCTGCCGGCGATGAAGGAGGTCGGTGACAAGTTCGGCGCTGGCGAGCTGATCCTGCCGTTCGTGCTCCAGTCCGCCGAGGTGATGAAGCGCGCGGTCGCCCAGCTCGAGCAATATCTCGACAAGGTCGAGGGCTACACCAAGGGCACGGTCGTGATCGCAACCGTCTTCGGGGACGTGCACGACATCGGCAAGTCGCTTGTCAACACGATCCTGACCAACAACGGCTACACGGTCGTCGACCTCGGCAAGCAGGTCCCGATCTCGACGATCCTCGACGCGGCCGTCGAGCACGACGCGACCGCGATCGGGCTCTCGGCGCTGCTGGTCTCGACCTCCAAGCAGATGCCCGCGTGCGTCCAGGAGCTCCATTCGCGCGGGCTCGAGTTCCCGGTTCTGGTGGGCGGCGCGGCGATCAACCGCAAGTTCGGCCTGCGGATCCTGTACCCGAACGGAGCCGATTCGGAGGACCTCTACGAGCCCGGAGTCTTCTACTGCAAGGACGCGTTCGAGGGCCTCGCGAAGATGGACGAGCTGATCGATCCCGAGGCACGGGAAGCGCTGGTCTCAAAGACGCGCGACGCCGCGCGCAAGCTGCGCGAGCAGCCCGATGCCCCGGACGACGGCGCGCCGGCCACCGATGACGCCTCGGTCCGCAGCGCGGCCGCGACCGACAACCCGATCCCCGAGCCGCCGTTCTGGGGCTCGCGCGAGATCGAGATTCCGATGGACGAGGTCTACCACCACCTCGACACCCACGTGCTGTTCAAGCTCCACTGGGGCGGGCGCGGCGTCAAGGGCGAGGACTGGCAGCGGCTCGTGCGCGAGGACTTCCAGCCGCGGCTCGAGCGGATGTGGCGCGAGCAGGACTACCTTCGGCCCCGCGCGGTGCTCGGCTACTTCCCCTGCAACTCCGACGGCAACGAGCTGATCATCTGGGATCCGCAGGCGCCGGGCGAGCGCGAGCTCGAGCGGCTCGTGTTCCCGCGCCAGCCCAAGCACGATCGCATCTGCCTGGCGGACTTCTACCGGCCCTTGACGACAGCCGATGGATCGAGACAGCCTTTCGACGTCGTGGCCTTGCAGGCCGTTACTGCGGGGAACGAGGTGACCGAACTGATGGCGCGCCTCGAGGCCATGGGGTCTTACGCCGAGCAGCTGTTCGTCCATGGTCTGGGCGTGCAGACCGCGGAGGGGATCGCCGAATGGCTCCACGCCCACGCCCGCGCCGAGCTGGGCGTCCCACCCACCCAGGGCCGGCGCTACTCCTGGGGATATCCGGCGTGCCCCGAGCAGTCAGAGCACGAGAAGGTCTTCCGCCTGCTCGACGCTCCGTCGATCGGCCTGCAGCTATCGGACGGCTACGCGGTCGAGCCCGAGCAGTCGACGCTCGCGATCGTCGCCCACCATCCCCAGGCCGTGTACTTCGGGATGAAGTCGGGCTCGCTTCCCAAGAGCCCCAAGCAGGCCGCCGATGAGTTGATCGCCGGCACCGACAAGGACCCCACCCGCCTCGACGAGCTGACGGACGAAGACCCCTCGGACGGCGGCGAAGCCGGCTCCGGCGAGGACGAGCCGGCGCTGGCCGGCGCGTAGCCGTTTCGCAGGCACTTGGGCGGAAAGCCCGGCCCACCCCGCGCCGGCCTGCAGAATCGGGGCCTCCCGATGATTTTCGAGCCGCGGTGCCGTCTGTTTGGAGATGGGCCCGCGCAAGCGAGACTCGCTCACCGTCTGCATCGATGCCGGCGAGCTTGATGCCGACCTCGCCGCGGTTGAGGCGCTCGCCCGGCTCGCGCTGCTGGCGCAGCGCAACGGCTGCGAGCTGCGGCTTCAGAACCCTTCCGCCGAGCTGATCGAGTTGATCGAGCTGGCGGCCTTGAGCGACGTCCTGCGGAGCTAGCGTTCAGGCGTCGCTCGAGGGCGCCCAGATGTTGATCGCGCCGTCCTGCGCGTAGCGATCGATCTCATCGAGCTCGTCGGGATCGAAGTCGAGTCGCTCGAGCGCGGCGACGTTGTTCTCGAGCTGATCGACGCTCGAGACGCCGATCGCCGCGGAGGTCACGCGTGGATCGCGCAGCACCCAGGCCAGCGCCAGCTGCGCCAGCGTCTGACCGCGGCGCTCGGCGATTTCGTTCAGCGCCCGCACCCGCTCGAGGTTCTCATCGGTCAGCAGCTGCTCGGAGAACGACACTCCGGTTCGGACCCGCGAGGACTCGGGGATCCCGCCGAGGTACTTGTCGGTCAGCAGCCCCTGCGCGAGCGGCGAGAACGCGATGCAGCCGGCGCCCTCCTCGTCGAGCAAGCTCAGCAGCTCCTGCTCGATCCAGCGGTTGAGCATCGAGTACGAAGGCTGGTGGATCAGCAGCGGCGTGCCCAGGCCGCGCAGGATCTCGATCGCCTGCGCTGTTCGCTTCGCCGAGTACGAGCTGATCCCCACGTACAGCGCCTTGCCCTGGCGGACCGCTGTGTGCAGCGCGCCCATCGTCTCCTCGAGCGGCGTGTCGGAGTCCAGGCGGTGCGAGTAGAAGATGTCGACGTAGTCGAGTCCCATCCGCTGCAGGCTCTGGTCGAGGCTCGCCAGCAGGTACTTGCGCGATCCCCAGTTTCCGTACGGCCCCTGCCACATGTCGTAGCCGGCCTTGGTCGAGATCACCAGCTCGTCTCGGTAGCGGCTGAAGTCCTGGGCCAGCAGGCGCCCGAAGTTGAGCTCGGCTGTGCCATACGGGGGCCCGTAGTTGTTGGCCAGATCGAAGTGGGTGATGCCGAGGTCGAACGCGCGGCGAAGGATCGCCCTGCTGTCGTCGATCGGCCGGCTCTCGCCAAAGTTCTGCCACAGCCCGAGCGACAGCGCCGGGAGCAGCAGGCCGCTGCGCCCGCAGCGGCGGTAGGGCATCCGCTCGTAGCGGTCCTCGCTAGCCACGTACGGAGGGATCACGTCCATCGAAACGCGATCCTACGCGCTCGCGACGGATCCCGCGAGCGGCGAGCGGGGTGTTAGGACTCGAGCCGCGGCGGCAGGCCGAACAGCGGGAACAGCCGCTCGGTGTCCAGGAAGAAGGTGAGCTCGGCGATCCCGCCCTCCCCTACCTCCACCACCTGTAGCGCCCACGGGTCATAGCCGCTTCCTGACGCGCTCGGCTTGTACTGACCGAAGGCCGCTGTGCGGTTCGCCGATCCGGCCGGGATCACCCGCGAGCCGCGACACCCGATCCCGGGCCCGAACCACCAGGCGAAGACGTCCTCGCGGCCCGAAAGCCACATGTCGTACGGCGGCATCGACTGGGTCGCGTCCTCGCGGATCAGCGAGGTCAGCGAGTCGATGTCGTAGCGCTCGAACGCCTCGATGTAGCGCGCGAGCAGCTCTCGCTGGGACTGATCCATCGCCGGCATCGGATCGTTCGCACTGACGCCGCTGGCCTCGAGCGTCGCGCGTGCGCGCTGCAGCGCGCTGTTGATCGATGCGACGCTGGTGTCGAGCAGCTCGGCCGCCTCGGTGGCCTTCCAGCGCAGCACCTCGCAGAGAATCAGCGCGGCCCGCTGGCGCGGCGGCAGGTGCTGAAGCGCGGCCACGAACGCAAGCCGGAGCGTCTCGTGCACCTCGGCCAGCTCGGCCGGGTCATCGGCCGAGACGAGGCCCAGCGGGATCGGCTCGATCCACGTCACCTCCGGAAGCGCGTTCAGGTTCGCCTCGATCGGCTCCTGCGACGGGCCCAGGTCCATCGGCCGGGCCCGGCGCGTGCGTCCGTTGAGCGCGTCGAGACATACGTTGGTCGCGATTCGATACATCCACGAGCGCAGCGCCGAGCGTCCCTGGAAACGGTCGAGACTCCGCCAGGCCCGGAGCATCGTCTCCTGGACGGCGTCCTCGGCCTCGAACGGCGATCCGAGCATCCGGTAGCAGTAACCGGTCAGCTCGCGGCGGTACTGCTCGAGCTGTTGCTCGAGGTCCCCGGACACTGACAGAGCCGTTGCCTGCTCCATGACGCTCATCGTACGCGCCTCCCCTAGACGGGTGCTGGTCATCTCGTTGCTCACCGGGGAACGTAGGTCAGGATCAGCGCGTCACCGGCTTCCTGCGTGCCCGCGAGCCGCAGCGTCGCCGGCGAGCTCAAGCCGTTTAACAGCCGCCGTCCGTTGCCGAGCACGATCGGGAACACCATCAGGTGGAACTCGTCGACGAGCCCCGCCTCCGCCAGGCCCGTCACCAGCGTCCCGCTGCCGGCGACGAGGATGTCGCCGTCGACCTCCTGCTTGAGCTCGGCGACCCGCTCCATCGCGCTGGCGCCGTCGACCACGGTCGAGTTCTCCCAATCAGCCTGCTCGAGCGTGCTCGAGACGACGTACTTCGGCATCGAGTTCATCTTCTCTCCGAACGGATCGCTCCTCATCTTCGGCCAAGCCGCGGCGAAGCCCTGATAGGTGACCCTGCCGAGCAGCTGCGCGCCGGCCGCCATCAGCTCATCGACCTTGAACTTGTCGCCCTCGGTGCCGCGGTCGAACTTGAACGACCATCCGCCGTGCTCGAAGCCCTCGGCGCCGCCCGGATCCTCGAACACGCCATCCAATGACACGAACTCGGTAACGACCAGCTTGCTCATTGCCTTGCCTTTCGTCGTTGGTTGCCATACAGACCGAGCGGCACCCGAAATCTCATCGCGCATTTCCCGACTGTCTAGGAGGTAGCACTCCGAACATTCCTGCGCGCCTTGGACAGACTCCCGTGGTCGCGGTGGCACTGGAAGATTCTGATCGGGCCGCAGCTCTTCGGTCCGATGGTCGCAACCGGCAAGACTTCTGAGGTGTTCAACGCGCTGGCGATCGGCGCGATCCTGATGATCCTCGGCGGCGTCGCCGAGATCCTGTTCGGCGTCAAGGCCGAGCGGATGGCGCTCGAGCGGATTGCCAAACCGCTGACGGCGGTCGAATCAGCCGTGCGATCCGCGAGGTCCGCGGCACCTGCCTAGCCGGGCGTTCCCTGCGCGAGCCAGCGCCGGAAGACATCGACTCGATCCGGCGGCCACGCACCGTCGCAGGGCATCGTGCCTTCTTCCAGCCGAGCGAGGATCGCGGCCGCGTGCTCGCTGACGTCGTCATGCGGTCGCGCTCACGGAACAACGGCTTGACGTCGGCCGCGTAGCTGACTGCGTCACCGTGCTGGGTACGGACACGTTGGCCTCCTGTTCCGCAGACTCGTTGACGGACGGAGTGTCACCCGGACGCGGCTCGTGAGCGGACGTATCATCGTGGGCCGTGCTGGACGTGGCAGCGTTGAAGAGCGCCGCGCGAGCCGCGATCGTGATGCCGGCGGTCTTCGCGTTCGCCGACAAGGTGATCGGGCAGCCGCAGACCTCGATCTTCGCGGCATTCGGATCGTTCGCGATGCTCGTACTGGTCGAGTTCGGAGGGCCGCCGCGGACTCGCTTCCTCGCGTATCTCTCGCTCGGATGCGTCGGCGCCACCTTCATCACGCTCGGGACACTCTGCTCGCGGAGTCCGTGGCTCGGGGCCGGCGCGATGGCGGCCGTCGGCTTCGCCACACTCTTCTCGGGCGCGTTCAGCGGCTACTTGTCGGCGGGCGCCACCGGGGCGATTCTGGCATTCGTCCTGGCGGTGACGATCCGGGCGCCGAGCTCCGCGATCCCGGACCGCCTGGAGGGTTGGGGCATTGCGACCGCTGCGGCGATCTGCGCCGTGATGCTGCTGTGGCCGCTTCGGCGGCGCGCCGACCTTCAGCGCGAGGCCGCCGGCGCCGTGCGCAGCGTTGCGGATGTCGTGGACGCGGACGCGGAACAGTTGGCGCAGCGCGCCCGCCGTGCCCGCGAGGCGGTCGACCGTCTCGGCCGGCGTCTGCTCGGCACCCAGCACCGCCCGAGCGGTCCGACCGGACCCACGGCTGCGCTCGCCTCGCTTCCCGACGAACTCGACTGGCTCCTCTCCTTTCTCTCTGCGCCGGCCGAGCCGGCTGCACTGAAGCTGGCCTGCGCAGAGGACGAGCAAGCGATGGCGGCGGCGGCGGCGATGCTCCGGGCGAGCGCGGAGAGACTCGACGGTCGCGACGTACGCCCCGATTTCGCACAGCTCAACGCGGCACGTGACGAAGTCGCGCGCGCATTGGTGCGACGGCTGCCGGAGTTGCCGCCCGACACGCCCACGGGTGCTCTGCCCGCAGCACTGGGACCGCCGTTTCGGATCCGGGCGGCGACCTACTCTGCCCGTCAGGTCGCAAGCTACGCACTACGAGCGAGCGGAGCGGACGCGCCCGAGCTCGATCAATCCGACCTCGGGCGCCAGCCGGCGCGTGCGGCTCTGGAAGCGACGGAGCAGCTCGCCCGCGAGCACGCCAGCGTGGGGTCGGTCTGGTTCCAGAACAGCTTCCGCGGCGCAGTCGGGCTCGCGATCGCTGTCTACATCGCGCAACGGACGGGTCTCCAGCACGGGTTCTGGGTCGTGCTCGGGACCCTGTCGGTGCTTCGGTCCAGCGCGCTCGGAACCGGCTGGTCGATTCTGAGCGCGCTCGCGGGGACCGCTGTCGGGATCGTCATCGGCGCGCTGCTCGTGATCGTCATCGGCACGCACGAGGGGGTGCTGTGGGGCGTGCTGCCCGTCGCGGTGCTGCTCGCCGCCTACGCACCGCGCGCAATCTCGTTCGCCGCAGGCCAGGGGGGCTTCACCGTGGTCCTCTTCATTCTCTTCAACCTGATCCAACCGGTCGGCTGGAGGGTGGGGCTGGTTCGCGTCGAGGACGTCGCGATCGGCTTTGCGATCAGCCTCGGAGTCGGTCTTCTGTTCTGGCCACGCGGCGCGGCTGCGCTTCTGCGCGAGGATCTTGCCGCCGCATACGCGCGCGGTGCGGAATACGTAGTCGCCACAGCCCGGCAGGTGATCGACGGAAGAGGCTCCGAGGACGCAGCCCGCGCAGGCCGCGCGACCGACGCCGCCCTCCACCGACTGGACGACGCCTTCCGGCAGTACCTAGCCGAGCGCTCGGCCACAACGGCGAACGTCGAGGACGTCGCCGCACTGGTCGGCGGCGCGTCGCGCGTCCGTCGCGCGGCGCAGTCGCTCACGGTGCTCCGGCAGATGGCGGACGGCGACACGCGGCTCGAGCGATGCGGCCACAACCTCGACCGCGAGCTCGATGCCCTCCAGTCTTGGTACGTCACACTCGGGTACGCACTCGTGAACGACCGCTCGGTGCCGCCACAGCACATTCGCGACGCCGAGGGCGCCGTCCGGCTGCTCGCGTGCGTTCGCGATGCTGCCCGTGGCCGCGACAAGGCAACGGTCAACGCCGCGCTCGTTCTGCTTTGGGCGAGCCAGCATCTCGACAACCTCTGGCACCTCGAGGCCCACCTTGGCGCGCGCGCAAACGCCGCCCGAGCGGCGCCGGTGGACGGTGGAGCGCTACTGAAGCTGAGGAATCTCGTCTCATGATCGGACCGCCTGAGATCCGCTTCCTGGAGCGCGGCGGCAGGGATTTCGCCTATCAGGTGGCAGGGCGCGGAACGCAGAACGTCGTCAACTTTCTCGAGTTGACTGTGCATCTCGATCTGTTGTGGACTGACCCGTCCTGGGCTCAGCAGTTCGATCGCTTCGAGGACCTGTGGCGGATGTTGCTGTTCCAGGCCCGAGGCGTTGGCCTGTCTGAGCCCGTCGAGCGACCACCGACGCTCGAGGAGCATGCGAGTGACATCGAGGCGCTGATGAACGCCGCCGAGATGGATCGGGCGATCGTGTTCGCGTCGTTCACGACGGCCCCACCGGCGCTCGTGTTTGCCGCCGCTCACCCCGAACGTGTCGAGGCCTTGCTGCTTCTGGACCCGCTGATCTCGGGAGCCCATGCTGCCGATCCCGACCTCACAGGCTGGCAGCCCGGGGAGGCGGAGCGGTACGCGGCGGGTTGGCTGAGGGTCGCCGATCGCTGGGGGTCCGGCGATTGCGTGAGGAAATGGGATCCGCCGATCGTCTCGACACAGACGCTGCGGCAGGTGGGGCTGCTCGAGCGAACCGGCGCGAGCCGCTCAGCCGCGCGCGCGTTCATCGACGCGGCGATGCGCGCCGACGTCTCACGGATCGTCAAGCAAGTCCGCGCTCCCACGCACGTTCTTCATGTGCCGACGAATCCGCTACCCGAGGCGGTCGTGCGCCACGTTGCCGACCTGATTCCGGCGGGTGAGTTCTATGCGCTTCCCCCGAGCCTGCCTGGAATGTCGTGGGGCGAGAGCTTCATCCCGTGCTTCGAGCACGTCGCCACACTGGTCACTGGTCGTGCCGCGGTCGCGCCGGACCGGCAGCTAGCGACCGTTCTGTTCGAGGACGTTGTGGGCTCGACGGACCTCGTATCGCGCATCGGTGACGCAGCCTGGCGGGATCTACGCGTAC
>CABDYZ010000510.1_pt1 | contig 9550 bp, 8 predicted proteins | sample 3132061 | NCBI WGS metagenome assembly CABDYZ01 (sample SAMEA5534339, study PRJEB31848) | metagenome | biome: tundra; feature: field; material: soil | place: USA | collected 2013-05 | depth 0.45 m
GACGGCGGCCGCCGCATCTGCGAAGTGGCAGTCATGGCCATGACCACGTCGAGCAGGTCCCGCAAGCGGATCCGTCCGGCCGTGCTCAGGAGGCGGAACCTGCTGGAGGTCGACGTGCTCACCGTGCTGGCCACCGGTGTGGTGGCGCTGGTGCTCGCCGGCGTGACGGTCTCACACAACCTCGGACCGGTGCCGACGGTCGTGCGCGGCGGGCTGGCGAGCCTCGTCCTGTTCGCGATCTGCGGCGGCGCGCTCGCACTCGAGCTGATCCCGGCGGACTGGGGCGTGCTCGTGCCGCTCCTCTCGATTCCGCTCGGTGCCGCCGTGTCCGGGCTGGCGCTCACAGCGCTGGGCCTTGCCGGCGTCCCGCTGCGCGTGAGCCTGTGGCTGGTGCTGGCGGGCGGGCTGATGGCTGGCGCGCTCGTCATCCGTCGGCGGACCGCGAGCCGGCTCGCAACGCGGCAGCTGGACCGTCGCCTGATGGCGTCCTGGTTGGGGGTGCTGGTCTTGCTCTTCTGCGTCGCGATGATTCCGGCCTGGCGAACCGACCAGGCCACGATCTACGGGCAGAACCCGGACTCCCAACAGGTGGTGGGGAGCGCGGTCCTCTTCCAGCACGTCGGTCCCACCGGGACCGACGTCGCGCTGCCAGTCGACACGGTGCCGCCCTCGTGGCGCTTTCGCTACCCGATCTTCTATCCGCTCGCCGGCGCCAGCAACCTAGCCCACCTCGATCCGATCCGCGTGTTCTCGTCGATGGCCGCGCTGCTGGTGCTGATCGCCGCGCTGGGCTTCGGCGCCTTGGCTGTCAGGTGCCTGCGTGCTCCGCCCGTGGCCGGACCCGCGGTTGCTGCCGCGGTGGGCTTGTCGGTGATCACGCTTCACCTCGCCTGGCACCCCTACTGGAACCAGCTGTGGGGCCTTGCGATGCTGCCATACGCGCTGCTGTTCGGCTGGTGCGCGCTCGAGACGCTCGAGGTCCGGGTGGGCGCGCTATGTGCGTTGGTGCTCGTGATGCTTGCGCTCGCCTACCCGCTCGTCCTGCCCGACCCGTTGGTGATCCTCGCGGCGCTCGCGGTCGGCTATGGGCGGCGGCCCCGACCGATTGCCGTGCTGCGCTCCCGCTCTTGGATCATCGGACTCGTCTGCATCCTGGTGCTTGCCCCCGCGGTGATCGGCGCGGCGGTCAAGCTTGGCCAGGGCGCCTCCCAGCTGCTCTCTGCACACAGCACCCTGTGGGGCGGGGACGTGTCGAGCTTCATGCCGGTCGGCCGGTTCGTCGGGGTCGGCGGAGGGATCGTGCCCGCGTTGGCCGTCGCGGCGGTCGCGATGCTGGGCCTGCGCGCGCTGCCGCGCCGGGTGGCTTGGGCGCTCGGGCTGGCCGTGCTGGCTCTGTGCCTGGTGGACGTGCGCTTTCGGCTGGCCAGCTCAGGGGCTTACATGGACTTCAAGCAGCTGTCGTTTATGGGTGCGCTGATCGTTGCGATGGCGGCGGCGGCGGCAACCGCCCTGCTGTCGAGCAGGCGTTCACCGGCGGTGGCGGCAGGCCTCGTGCTGGTGGCCGTCTGGACCGTGGCTTTGGCACTGCAGGATCGGAGGGAGATCCTGGGCACCGACGCTCAGGTGCCGAGCGAGATGTTCCAGATCCGATCGTGGGCGAACCGGCTGCCGCGGGGGGCCAGCGTGCGCGTCGACATCCCGCCGACGGGCGTGCAGCTGTGGGCGGTGTACATGCTCGGCGCTCATCCGGTCGATTCACCGACCCCGATTCTCAACACGACCTACGCCCATGCCCCCTTGGGCGTGCGCGCCGACTATTCGCTGAGCCGCCATTACTCCATCAGCGCGAGCGGGCGCGTCAGAAGGTTTCCGAGGCCGCCTTTTGCTCAGAACCCGCCGCTGTTCGAGAACGATCAGTTCGTGTTGCGCAGAATCGTGTGGCCGGCTCGGTACGCGAGCATCCCTGATACCTCTTCGCAGACGCTGGTCGAGCCGTGAGCGTCGGTGCCGCGGTCGAGCCCGTTCCTGCACGCCCCCGCGAGCGCGACGCTCGAGGCTGGCTGGATGCCCTCGCGCTGCCCGCCGTGATCGCTCTAGCCGCAGCCAACTTCCTTTGGCAGCTCGGAAGCTCGAGCTACTACGTCGACGAGCTCCTGAGCGTAAATGCCGCAGTTCAGCCACTCGGGAGCGTGTTGAATACGGTCGGGAGAACGGAGATTACGCCTCCGGCCTACTTCTTCTTCCTGCACGAATGAATCGGTCGTCTGGGAGGATCACGCGCCGAGTGGGTCACGAGGCTTCCCTCCGCACTCTGCGGGGTGCTGCTCGTGGGCGCCGTGTACTGGCTGGCTTCGCTGCTCAGCGAGCACCCTGCGTTTGCGCTGGTCGCCGCGGCGCTGTGCGCGTGCAGCCCGTTCGTGCTCGAGTACGCCCAGCGCGCGCAGGGATACGCGTTCGTGGCCCTGGCGGTGACGGCGGCGGTCGCTGCCGCAATCCAACACGACCGTGCGGATCGCAGGAGGGCGCTGTGGCTGGGCGCTTCGCTGGCGGCGTCTGTGCTCTCGCTCTGCCTCAACTACACGGCCGCGTTGGTGGCCGCGCCGTTGGGTGCGTGGGTGGCCACGCGCGCGGCGGTCTCCGGCCGCTGGCGCTGGGGGTTCGCCGGCGCATGCGCGACCGTGGAGGTTGCCCTCGTGCCTCTGCTCCTCACCCAACACGATGCCTTTCCGAACAGGAGCGGCGTCGCGTCGATCGCCGGACTAACGCCCACAACCCTTGCGAACATGCTCGAGGTGCCATTCGGTGGACGCGTGAACGCGCTGCGCCCGCTTGGCATCGCGGTCACGGTGGGAGCACTGCTCGCGCTGCTTGGCTCTCGCCGCTTCCGCGAGCACCGCTTTGGTGCAGGGCGACTGCTGGTGCTGATCGCCGTCGGCGAGCCGCTGAGTCTCGTGGTCCTGAGCGCCTTCGGTGGCCATGCCTTCTTCGGCCACTTGATGCTGACGCGCTATGCCGCGGTCGCGGCACCGTTCATCATCGTGGCGATCGCGCTCGCGTTGGAAGCGATCCCCTGGCCACTCGCCGGGCTGCTTGCAGCCGGCGCGGCCGTCGTAACGATCGCCAGAGGCATTGACAACCATCGGCCCCAGGCGTTCTACCTCGACGCCCGTGATGTCGTCGCCTACGTGCAGGCGCACGTGCGACCGGGCGATGCGGTGCTCGCGCCTCCGTATCCCTGGGATGCGCTGCCACTCAGCTACTACGGGCTGGCACCCTGCGACCGTGGTGGACCGGAAACGCGAAGACGGCGGCGCTTGTGCGTGCTCGCACCCATCGACTCTGGGTGATCTCTGAACTTCCGCCGGGCGATGTCCCGACCGCCGGTGCGTTGCTTGCGTATGAGCGTCGGGTGCTCGAGCCCCTCGACTACGCCGCGATCACCGCGCGCGTGTTCCCAGCCGTCGAGCCACTCGCCGTCGTGCTCGAAGCACCGCCGCGGCGGCCTCTTAGCCGGATTCCGAGCCGTAGCGCGAGGCGGTCGCTCGCCACACGCGCTCGCGGCGTGCCTCGCTCATCACCCGCTTGAGAAAGACCGGGTTCCCCAGCAGGTAGCGACGCCACATCCGCTGGGGCTCTATCGCGAGTCGGAAGATCCATTCGAGTCCATTGTCGGCCAGCCAGCGGGGGGCGCGCGGAGTTCGACCGGACACGTAGTCGAACAGCGCCCCGACCGTCCACACGACCGCGCCGTCGAGGCGCTCAGCGTACCGATCGACCCACAGCTCCTGCTTCGGCGTGCCCATCCCGACCAGCACGATCCGCGGCTGGTGCGCATTGATGTCCTCGATCACGCGCTCGTTGTGCGGGGAGTCGAGGTCGAAGAAGCCGTGGTGGGCCCCGACCACGTCGAGGCGCGGGTAGAAGCGCCGCAGCCGGGTGGCCGCTTCACGCGCCAGCGGCGGCTCTGACCCGAGCAGGTAGAGCGGATGGCCGGCCAGCTCGCACAACCGTGCCAGGCCCCAGATCCAATCGGCCCCCGTCATCCGGTAGGGCACGGGCCGGTTCAGGACACGCGCCGCGAGCCGGACGCCGTAGCCGTCGCAGTACACGAGGTCCGCCCCGCGCAGCGCGTTGCCCAGCCCAGGCGTCACCCGCGATTGGTTGACGACATGGGCGTTGACGTACATCACCCGGCGGGTCGTGTGCTCGGACGCCCAGCCCGAGAGCGTCCCCAGCAGTTCCGCTGGATCTGCCAGGTCGATCGGGATGTCGAAGATCGCCGAGGACGGCCTCAGCGCGTGTCCGTTGACCTGCTGGAGCGGATCGGCCGGCACAATCGCCGAGGCATGGTACGCCGTCACCGAGGCCACAGTGCCTCTTCATCCCCCCGCACCAGCCTGCGGGCGATGTCGACGCCCATCTTGACCGCGTGGTCCATGTTCCCGATCTCGTAGCGCCAGGAACCGAACCGTCCGCGGGAGTAGATCCCGCGCTCCATCAGCCATGGCTGGAGCGTCTGGAGCGCCTGGTCGCGCTCGAGCGTGGGCACCGGATAGGCGTAGTCGATCTGCTCGAGGTGAAGCGAGGCGACCGGGGGTCGGCCCGCGACCACGCCGGCGTCGCGCAGCCCCTGCTCGACGCGATCCTCGAGGCCGTCGCGCTGCACCGGCTTCTCGGGAGAGAACGAGGTCTCGGTCATGTACGCGCAGTAGCGGGACACCTCGCTGCCGGGAACATTCGCCGGTGAATACTTGGCGAAATTCGTGGCGCGGTAGAAGGGCGCGTGATCCTGCGGGAAGTACATCCACGATTTCTCGTCGGCCAGCGGCTGCTCGTAGCCGACGCCGACCATATAGACGCCGTTGTGGCGGAGCTTGGCGGCGGCGGAGCGAAGCGGGTCGGGGCAGTCGCCCAGCCATCCCACCAGCTGGTCCAGCGGCGCGGTCGAGACGAGCGATCCATAGCCGTAGCGCTCGCCGCTCGCCACCTGCAGCGTCCGCTCGCGCGGATCGACACCTACCACCTCCCGGTCGTAGCGGATCCGGTCCTTCATCCTGGCGGCGATCCGCGTGTAGATCTCACCGGTACCGCCGAATGCCGGGAACACGAACGTGTTGTTGGGACCCCACGCGATGTCATCGCGGCCGTCGCGCACGTTCGCGGCCGCCCGCTCGTAATCGACCACCGACACCCGTTCGGCGATCCAGTCGCACGCCATCTCCCCGGGCGGCGTCGCCCACACCTTGAAGTTGTATGGAGCCATGAAGTGCCGGGTGATGCCCTCGCCGAACACCGAGCGCATCCAGGTCGCGAAGTCCATCTTCGAGTCCCCACCCGGAGCATCTGCAAGTCCCTCGAGGCAGTCCGCCGTCACCTCCTCGGGCAGGTAGCGAAGGTTGTTCTGAAACGGATACGGGACCCAGCGACCGGCAAAGCGCACGTACGAGGAGCGCTCGTGCTGGAGAATCTGATCACCCATCGAGTCGGCGAGGAGCGCATCGAACTCGCCGAAATGGCTGAACACGACGTGGCCGCCGAGGTCCCACGTGAATCCGGCTGGATCGGAGACCGAGGAGGCAAGCCCGCCGGCGTGGCCGGCGCGCTCGAGGATCAGCCAATCTTGGTGGCCGAGGCGCTCCAGCTCCCGTCCGCAGGCGATCCCGCACGGCCCCGCGCCGATGATTACGATCGTTGACTGGCCGCCGGCTTCCATTGCGCTCAGGCTGCCGGCTCGATCGCGAAAGGGACCCGCCCGACGCGGCGGCGGCCCTGGATCACGCGCCGGCGTCGCAGCGCGCCGGGGAGGCGTCGCGCCGCCTCCAGATATCCGCCGAGCAGCTCGGGCTCTCGCAGAACCGCGTAGCCCAGTGCCACCAGCTCGTACAGCAAAAGCGGTCCCGCGTCGCGCGCCAGGTCGGCAAGCGAGTCGTTCTTGGCGATCATCAGGTAACGGTTGCGAAACTGAGTGCGCCGGTCAACGGCGCTGGCGTGTGCACGGGTCGTAGGGCTGTAGTTTCGGATGTGGTGGACGACTGCAAGCGGCTCGTACCGAGTCCGCCATCCCAGCAGCCGCGCGCGCCACGCCAGGTCGGCGTCGCATCCCCACCCCGGCATGTTCTCGTCGAATATCTGATCATCGATCGCGCAGTCCTCGAGCGCCTGGCGGCGGTAGACGGCGGCGGCGCCGTCGGCTCCGAACGCCTCCGAGGCCAGCGAGTAGGCACCGCTTGGACGGCCATGGCCGACAAGGCTGTTCTTGCGCCTGCGATCCACCGACATCCCCGCGGCGTCGATGATCGCAAGTCGGTCCTCGATCGTGGGCCCGGTGGCGCGCAGCAGCTTCGGCGCGACCGAGCCTACCCCCGGATCTCCGAGCGCCTGCAGGCACGCCTGGCGGTATCCGGGCGCCACGAACGTGTCGGCCTGCAACAGCGCGACTGCATCGACCGACACGCGTCTCAGCCCGAGGTTCATCGCCTCTGTATACGGCCGGCGGCGATCCAGCGCCAGCCGCTCTACTCCGTGGCGCCGCGAGATCTCTTCGGTCGCGTCGCCGGAAGCGTTGTCGATCACGAGCGCCTCGTCGAAGCCTTCGGCCACCGCCGCTGCGAGCGAGTGCTCGAGCAGCGGCGCCTCGTCGGAGGACAGCATCACGAAACCGGCTCGCATCGGGGCAGCTGAGCGGAGACGGCTATGCGGCGGCAGCCTGGGAGTAGACCTCCCAGGTGGCGGCAGCGGCGTCGTCCCAGGTCCACGAGGGCGGCGGAGGCGCTGGACGTCGGGCTGACTCAGCGGCGGCGATCAGGCCGTCGAGGTCGTCCACCGAGCGCAGGATCGCGCGCCCGTGGAGGACTTCCCTGAGCGCCGGCACATCGGATGCCGCCACCGGTGTGCCGCACGCGAGCGCTTCAACGGGCGGCAGCCCGAACCCCTCGTCGTCGCTGGGGAACACGAGTGCGTGGGCGCCGCTGTAGATCGCGGCGAGCTCGTCGTCTGAGAGGGCGCCGGTGAGCGTCACATCAGGGAGCTCGCGCGCCCACCTCCCGGTCGCGCCGACCAGCACCAGCGGCATCGTGCGCGCCGCCCGCGTGAGCGCGGCTACGCGCTTGTGAGGATCTGGTGAGGTCAGCCGGCCGACCCACAGCAGGTACTGCTCGGGCAGGCCGTAGCGGTCACGCACGGCCTTGACCTCGTCCGCCCCGCGATGATGCAGGGTGGGGGCTGCGGCCTCCGGAATCACGGCGATCCGCTCACGCGGAATCTGGAGTGCCTTGACCGCGTCCTCGGCGACGGCGTTGGTCGGCACGATCACCCGCGCCGCACGCTGGACGGCCAGGTAGCGCAGCTTGAAGCGCAACCCGGAGCGCAGGTACTCGCCACGGCGCTTGAGCGGCACGAGGTCGTGCAGTGTCACCACCATCGGCACCGGCGAGCGCAGCAGCGCGCCGTCGATCCAAGGGGAGTGGAACACGTCACAGCCACGGGGCTTGTGCGTCTCCGAGATCTCGCCACGGCCGCTGTCTTTCAGCGCGCACAGCAAGCAGCGTGCGTAACGACCGATCCCGTGCGTCTCCTTCGCCGGGCGGCTATCGAACCCGACCTTCACCCCGCGATCATTGCACCTCAACCCTTGACGCGCTTAGCGCACACCGAGCTAGAGACGTGGGGCGCGGGCGGACCTCGCGAGATCTTGAGAAGCTTTGTGGCGGATGCGCACTCGCCTGCTGACGCTCGCTCAGGAGCAAGCCGCGTCCGCGGGCGGCAGGGTGGTGGGGTCGGTTCGGCTACGGCGGTTGCTCGCTGCTTCGAGTCCGCCGTACCGGGTGGAGCTCGGGGCGCGCACCGGACGTCGGGAGGGCTGGATCTCGACGGACGTCTGGTGGCGCGCCCAATACCATCTCGACGCCACCGGTCCGTGGCCCTTCCCGTCCGGATCGGTCACTCACGTATACGCCGACAACATGGTCGAGCACGTGCCGATCGACGGGGCTCGCGCGCTGTTGCGCCAGGCCGTCAAGGCGATGCGTCCGGGCGGCCGGATCCGGCTGGTCACCCCCGACGTCGAGCGGTGTGCCGCGGTTTACCTCGAGCGTGGTGACTTGGCGCGCGCGCAGCTCGATGCACACCGAGGTGCTGGGACCCGCGTCGAGCACTTCATCGACATACTCAGAGGCGTGTTCGTGGAATACGAGCACGACCGAGGTTACGCGTGGGACTTCGAGTCCCTGGCCAGCGAGCTCGACGCGGCGGGCTTCACCTCGATCGAGCGATGCGAGCTTCAGCACAGCGCCGACCCGGTGCTCCGTGACCTCGAATCACGCGTACTCCCCGTGGACCGGGTCACGATGCTGGCCGTCGAGGCACTGCGCCCGTAGCGGCTGTCACTCGATCGCGTCAGGTCCCGGAGAGCGAGCGGGCTTCGAACGCGGCGATGATCCGCTGGCCGGCCTCCCTCATCTCCGGGTTTGACCTCCAGCACAACTCGGTATCTCCCCAGCGCGCGCGAACTTCGTCCATGTCGGGGTTGAGCATGTCGAAGCCCCACTTCTGGCGCCAGTAGGCGTAGTGGTGCACGAGCCGTTGCCAGGTGTCTCGCTCCGGGATGTCGAGGTTGAGCCTCATCGATATGCGACGGCGGACGTGCACGGGCAGAGTTGCCCCGATTGCCCTGCGCACGGCGATGGCGGTTCGCTTAGGAAGCGGCTCGCTGGCGATACGACGACCGACGTGGTGGACGACGCGAACGTCGGGCATGAAGAAGACCTTCAGCCCGTGGCGGCGAATCGAGAGCGTCAAGTCGAGATCGTCGAACCACACAGGTGCCCACCCGGGGTCATATCCGCCGAGCTCGAGTGCCACCTCGCGACGGTACATCATGCAGCAGCCGATCCCGCCGTCGACCTCCGCGATCGCTTCGCAGTCGGCGCACTCGCCCTCACGCGAGCGCGTGACGCGCTGGTGGTAGGTCCGTCTCCCCACCGGTTCCTCGATCGTCGCGCCGCGATCGTGGAAGCCGGTCGGGCCGATCAGGTCCACACCGCACGTGTGAATCTCCCCCCAGTCGAACACGATCTTTCCCGTCACGACGCCGACGCGCTCGTCGGAGAGGAAGAAGCTCACCATCCGCTCGAGCCACCCTGGCGTCTCGATCGACGCGTCGGCGTCGAGCTGGACGACTAGCTGGCCGGTCGCCGCCGCCAGTCCTTCGTTCAGCGCCTCGACGACGCCGCGATGCTCGCGCTCGATCAGGCGAAACGCGGCAAACCGCCCTGAGTCTCGCCATCGGCGCAAGATCGTGAGGCTGTCATGGGTCGAGCCGTCATCGACGACGACGAGCTCCACGTCCGGGTACGTCGTGTTGGCGGCGAGACGCTCGAGCACGTGGTCGAGGATCGGCGCGTCGTTGCGATGTGGCATCAGGAGCGAGACGCGCGGCGATGGAGTGCCGGTGCTCATGCGTCTCGCAGCGGGCGCTTGTTGGACAGCCGCCTGCGCCCGAACTCCCACGCGAGCGCGTCGAGCGGACGAAGCACCGCATAGATGAGTGCGT
>CABDYZ010000514.1_pt1 | contig 9538 bp, 13 predicted proteins | sample 3132061 | NCBI WGS metagenome assembly CABDYZ01 (sample SAMEA5534339, study PRJEB31848) | metagenome | biome: tundra; feature: field; material: soil | place: USA | collected 2013-05 | depth 0.45 m
GTCATCACGCAGGTAGGGCTCCAGTAGCCGTTCGCCCGCGGGCACGATCGCAGTCCCGCCGCTGCGCAGCTCCGCGATCAGCTCGGCCTTGGCGGCGGCGACCGCCTCGACGGTTCCCAGGAGCTCGAGGTGGACGGGGCCGACGCTGACGATCACGCCGACATCGGGATCGGCGATCTGGGCCAGCTCGGCGATCTGGCCTGAGCCGCGCATTGCCATCTCGAGCACGAGCACTTCGGTACCCGCCGGCGCGGCGAGAATCTCCAGCGGTAGCCCGATCTCGGTGTTGAAGTTCGCTCGTGAGGCAACCGTGCTGCGATGGGAAGCGAGCACCGCCAGCAGCAGGTCCTTGGTCGAGGTCTTGCCGGTCGAGCCGGTCACGCCGATCACCTGGGCGCCCAGCTCGCTCCGCCACGCGCTCGCCAGCCGTTGGAGCGCCTGGAGCGGGTCTTCGGCCGCGAGCAGCGCACCGGATGACTCGGTGCGAGCGGCAGCCTCCGCATGCTCGGGCGCCGCCAGGACCCCCCACGCGCCGGACTCCAGCGCTTGGCCGGCGAACCGACCGCCGTCGCTGTGCTGGCCGGGCAGTCCCACGAACAGCGTTCCCGGACCCGCTTCGCGGGAGTCGATTACCGCCAGCTCCGGCCCACCCGCGGACTGCGTCGATGAGAGCAGCCGCGCGCCTGCAGACTGCGCGATCCGCTCGGGGCTCCAGCTCCTCATCTGGCGAGCGCCGCGCCCCTCAGCACCTCGCGCGCCACGGTCGCGTCGTCGAACGCGACCTGCCGCCCGCCTGCGAACTCCTGCCCCTGCTCGTGTCCCTTGCCGGCGATCACTACGACGTCGCCGCGACGGGCGCCGGCGATCGCCTGTCCGATCGCCTCGCGTCGATCGACGTTGTGCTCGACCTCGGGGTGGGCGGGACCGATTCCCACCAGGATCTCGTCGATGATCGCTTCTGGGTCCTCCGAGCGCGGGTTGTCGGAGGTGACGATCACACGATCGGCCAGCCGGCTCGCGATCTCGCCCATCAGCGGGCGCTTACCGCGGTCGCGGTCGCCGCCGGCGCCGAATACGACGTGCAACCGGCCGTGGGCCAGCTCGCGACCGGCGCGCAGTACGTTCTCCAGCGAATCCGGTGTGTGCGCGTAGTCGACCAGCACCGCGAAATCCTGTCCCTCGTCGACCGGCTCGAAGCGGCCTGGGACCTGGCCGGCGGTCTCGATCCCCCCCAGGGCCGGGTCGAGCTCGACGCCGAGCGAGCGGGCGGCCGCCAGCGCCCCGAGCATGTTGTAGACGTTGAACCTCCCGCGCAACGGCGAGCTCAGCTCGATCTGGCCGTCGGGTCCGTCGACGGTGAACTGGGAGCCCGCTAGCCCCGTGCGCACCTCGAGTGCGCGATACATGGCGTCGCGATCGAGCGCGAACGTGATCGGATCATCGAAGTCGCCCGCCAGACGCGCGCCATAGGAGTCATCGACATTGATCACGGCGTGTCGCGGGCGGCCCTCGACGAACAGGCGACGCTTCGCCTGGAAGTAGTCCTCCATCGTCGGGTGGAAGTCGAGATGATCCTGGGTCAGGTTGGTGAAGATCGCGGCAGCGAAGTGGATCGCATCGGCGCGGTGCAGCTCGAGCGCGTGCGAGGAGACCTCCATCGCGCAGGCGACGTCGCCCGCGTCGAGCATCGCTTTGAACGTTCGCTGGAGATCGATCGCCTCCGGCGTGGTGCGCTGCACTTCGTGCTCTACGCCGCCGATCACGCTCTTGACCGTGCCGAGCAGGCCGGTCTGACGGCCACCGGCCTCGAGCAGCGCGCGGACGAGGAACGCGGTCGTGGTCTTGCCGTTGGTGCCCGTGACCCCGGCGACCTGAAGCTCGGCCGTGGGGTCGCCGTAGAAGCGGGCCGCGGCCGGGGCCATCGCCTGGCGCACGTCCGGCACCATGACCTCCGGCACCTCGAGCCCGAGCGGCCGCTGGACTACGAGCGCCACGGCTCCCCTCGCAAGCGCCTCCGCGGCGAACTCGTGCCCGTCTCGTGTGAACCCGGGGACGCAGAAGAACAGCGTGCCGGCGGTGACCACCCGGTTGTCGTAGGCGAGCTCCGAGACCTCGACGTCCCGTGCGTCCGCCGGGGCGCCGGTCATCACCTCTACGAGACGCATCGGGGCCCGAGTGTAAAGCCGCACTCAGGCGGAAACGCCCGCCCCTCGCGGGAGGCGCTCAGGCAGCCGCGCCCGCCCGGCTCAGGCGGCGCTCAGGCGGGCGCGCCGGCAAACCCGCGGCCGCGAGCGGTGAGCTCCCGCCGCTCGATCACTCGGTCGACGAGCCCGTAGGCGACTGCCTCCTCGCCGGTGAAGTAGCGATCGCGCTCCATGTCCGCGTGGACTCGCTCGACCGTCTGGTCGGTGTGCTGGGCGTAGATCTGATCGAGGCGCGCGCGCAGCGCGAGCACCTCCCGGGCGTGGATCTCGATGTCGCTCGACGCGCCCTCGAAGCCGCCGGATGGCTGGTGGATCAAGATCCGGCTGTTGGGCAGGGCCATCCGCTTCCCGGGCGCGCCTCCCGCCAGCAGCAGCGAGCCCATCGACATCGCGATCCCGTAGCAGATCGTCTGCACGTCGGGGAGGATGAACTGCATCGTGTCGTAGATCGCGAGCCCAGCGTAGATCGAGCCGCCGGGGGAGTTGATGTACAGGTGGATGTCCTTGTCGGGGTCGTCGGACTCCAGGTGCACGAGCTGCGCGACGACCAGGTTGGCGGTGTCCTCGTCGACCTGGCCGCCGAGGAACACGACGCGGTCGTTGAGTAGGCGGGAGTAGATGTCGAACGAGCGCTCTCCGCGAGCTGTCTGTTCGACGACCATCGGTACCAGGGGCATGGATCCTCCTCGAGGCTCTGATATCTTGCAACCGTGTGGGGCAATTAGCCGTTCACGGGGGGTAGATGTGGTATGATTCACCTATGCCTCCTGTGAACAGAAACGATCCGATCAAGGCCAAGTCGTCTGACTCGCGTTGGTCGCTTATGGACTTCCTGCGGGAATACCCCGACGACGAAACCTGTCTGGATTTCCTGTGGCGCGAGCGGTTCGCACCGGACGGCCACACAGCCGAGTGCCCGAAGTGCGACCAGCCGCGTAAGTTCCACCGCATCGGTAATCGCCCGTCGTATGACTGCGACTCTTGCGGCTACCACATTCACCCCACGGCCGGGACGATCTTTCACAAGTCGTCCACGTCGCTTCACCTGTGGTTCTACGCGATGCACCTGATGACGAGCACTCGCTGCGGAATCTCCGCTAAGCAGCTTGAGCGGGAGATTGGGGTCAACTACAAGACCGCACACCGGATGATGCGACTGATCCGCACCGAACTGATGGCGCAAGACGGCGAGCCGCTGTCCGGCCACGTTGAGGCCGACGAGACGTGGGTTGGTGGAAAGCCACGCGCGGCCGACATGCGGCGCGTCAGGGAAGCGGCACGTCCCAAGCAGGCAAGTCAAGCGTGGGCAGCGCGGAAAACGGCCGTGTTCGGAGCAGTCCAGCGCCAAGGGCAAGTTCGCGCGTCGGTCATCCCGGATAGTTCTTCCGCGACGCTCGGCCGCGAGCTTCACCGCTACGTGCTGCCCGCGGCGACCATCTACACCGACGAGTGGAACGCCTACGTGACGCCCGGACGCAAGTACGCGGCGCACCGTCGCATTGCCCACAAGGAGAACATCTACGTCTCCGGGACCGTTCACACAAACACGATCGAGGGGTTCTTCTCGTTGGTGAAGAACGGCATCCGGGGCGTCTACCACTCCGTCTCGAAGAAGCATCTTCAGGGATACCTCAACGAATACGCCTGGCGGTACAACACGCGCAAAGACGCGCGCTCGCAGTTCGAGACGCTACTTCTTCGGGCCGCGCGGAGCTGAGCGCTTGCCGACGCGGGCGACCTTCCTAAGGTTCGCCAACACGTCCGCCCGCTTGGGGACCGGAACCTCGAACCCCTTTGGGGTCTTCTCAGTCGGCATAGGCTTCTCCTTTGCCACGTAGGGGAGGGTAGCGCGTGACTGAGCATCTAACTGGCGCTCGTAAGCGGCTCGTGCGGGCAGATGAGCAACTGATAGCGCTCCGGACAGCCGTTGACTCGTTTGTCAACGATGACCCGTACACCGTTCTCGCGGAGATGGACGCCGAAGCATCGGGTGAGTTCATACTGCGCGCTCACGTTCTCAAGGAACCCTGTCTCTTGGAATGGGGACTGATCGCGGGCGATGTCGTCCACAACCTCCGGTCCGCTCTCGACTACGTTGTGTGGGACCTCAGCGTCTACGAGAGCGGTCCTGTCCCCGAGCCGATCCCAGATCGCTCGGACTGGAGGAGGATTGAGTTCCCGATCTTCTATGACAACTCTCGGTACGACGGCACTCCCGGCGGCCAGGGCAATGTCCCGCGCGGCAGCGGCCCGGACAAACTCTGGGGGGTCGATAAGGCCCTGCACGCAGAATTCCGCGCGCTGCAACCGTTTGACACAGGGCAGTTGCCCAACACCCAGCCCCTGTGGGTTCTTCAAGAACTCTCCAACCTCGACAAGCACCGCGCTATCCCAGTCGTCGGTTTGGTAGTCCACACCGCTTTTAGCGCCTTTCCCGATCTCGTAGGATTCCCGCCTTTGCCGCCTGGTTTCCCACCATTTGAGGCGGAATTCTTCGACCTCGTTGGAGAGGGGCCATTCGAACATGGCGCAAACCTTGGCCGCATGCGGCTGACCGGTGGCCTTGTCATACCCATAGCCGCCATCCCAGTGCAGGTGGATCGAAGCCATGCCTTCGACATAGCGTTCGATAAGGGATTTCCGGCCTACGGAGGGCGCGTCTTTGATGAGTTGAAGGAGATGCGCCGCCTTGTCAGCGCGATCATCGACCGCTTGGCGACTGAATTCTCTTGAGCCACCCATTTAGCGGCGCTCGCCTGCTTGCCATGCGGCACAAAGGGTACACGATTCTACCCCCCGTGAACGGCTAATTGCCCCGTGTGGTTGCACGGAACATATCAGAGCCGCAACTCTATGGTTGCGCGTCCGCCTACTCTGGGCGATTAAGCACGCATATGACGTCAAATCGCCCACACCTGGCCCGACGGAGGCACCGATGACCGACCAGATCGAACGCGAGCTGCTGCTCCCCGCCACGCCCAAGGAGGTCTGGGATGTGATCACGGGCCCGGGCTGGCTGGCCGAAGACGTCCAGCTGGAGCTGGTCCCCGGAGGCGATGCGCAGTTCGCTTCTGGCGAGGAGCTGAAGACCGGGTGGGTGGAGGAGGCCCTCGTCCCCCGCACCGCCGCAGACACGGGCCGGCTTGTCTTCTGGTGGGCCGGCGGCGGCGATCCCGGCACACGAGTCGAGCTGACGCTCGAGCCCGAGGGCGATGCCGCAACGCGCCTGCGCGTCGTCGAGGCTCGGCCGCTCGACGTCCTGGATGTCGTCAGCATCCCGCTCCCCGGGTCCGGCGGCGCGAGCTACGGCCCCGCGCTGCTGGCGGCCGCGTGACGATCGCCGGCAGCGGCGGCGACGCGGTGTTCAGCGCGCTGGCCGACCCGACGCGCCGCCGGCTGCTGAGCACGATCGCCGAGCACCCCGCGACCGCGACCGAGCTCGCCGGCGGCCTGCCGATCTCACGCCAGGCCGTCGTCAAGCATCTGAGCGCTCTGTCGGAGGCCGGGCTTCTGGAGCGCCGGCGAGCGGGCCGCGAGGTTCGCTACCGGATCACCCCCGCGCCGCTGTCAGATGCGGTCTCATGGATGGCCCAGGTCGGCGGGCAATGGGACGACCGGCTGGCTTCGCTCGCCCAGACCCTCGGGAGGGCGAGGCCGCGCGAGCGTTAGTGTCGCGCCGGCGCTAGCTGCTAGTTGCCCGATACGCACTCGAGCTCGGCCACGCAGTGGTCGAGCGCGCTGCGCACCGGCCGCGAGTTGTCGTGGGCGCCGACCAGCGGTGCGGCGACGAACTGGCCCGTGGCTTCCAGCTTCAGCTTCGGTCTCGTTGTCATCAGGCTCCTTCTTTCGTCGTTCCCGGATGACGTGAGCTTCCCAGCCGCCGCTGGGCCCCGGTAGGGCCCAGCGGCCGGAGATCAGCGGCGGGGGTTGTCCATCAGGCCCGGGTCACGAGCAATGTCATGCCGCTGGCGCCTGCGAGTAGAGCAGCGATCCGGGTGTCGTCAGTGTCTCCCCGGTCTCGAGCAGCGTCTTCAGCCCTGACAGGATCATCGGCCAGCCCCCGTAGATCTGACCATTCGCGTCTTCGCGCAGTTGATCGTGGGTGACCGTCAGCCTGCAGGAATCGCCGACCTGCTCGATCTCCCAGGTGACCCGTGAGGTTCCCTCGGCCTTGACGTCGTCATCCCAGAGCGCATTGAAGCTCTGAACGAGCCGGCGCGGCGGATCGACCTCCAGGTTCTCTCCCTCGACGATCGCATTCGGCGCCATCGGATGGATGCCGTGGTAGCGCGAACCAGTCGTCCAATCCGACTCGACACCGACGCCGAAGTTGTACTTGCGCCTCAGCTCGTTGTCGGTCATCGCGTCCCAGAGGCGCTCCGGGGTCGTCTTGATGTAGATCTCGAATACCTTCTCCATCGTTCTGTCCTCCAGTCTGTGCTTGAGGCCGCTCAGTCCCGCGGCCCAGGGCTCGGCGTACTTGCTCACCCACCGGTCGTGGACGAGCCGGATCGGGACGGGATTGAGGAAGTGGAGCTTCTCGCGCCCACGCTTGCGAGTGACCACGAGTCCGGCCTCCTCGAGCACCCGCAGGTGCTTCATCACGCCGAAGCGCGTCATCGACACGCGCTCCTCCAGCGCCGTCAGGCTCTGCCCGTCCTCCTCAAATAGCCGGTCGACCAGGCTTCTGCGCGTCGGGTCGGCCAGCGCCTTGAAAACCTCGTCCATGGCGCCCACTATACGTGACTATCTGGGGCGACTATCCCATTACCGGGGGTAGATTCCTGTACTGTTCTTGCCGCATGGCAAGCAGGCGAGGGCCGCTAAATGGGCGGCCTACAGGAATGGGCGGAGGCGGTCGGTGACGCCACGAACGTCGTCTCGTATCTCTTTGAGCATCCCGTAAACGCTTTTCCCCTTGGCGGGGCTAGCCTCGCCAAAAGCTACGTCGAAGCTGAAGCTAATGCCCATCTTTACTTCCGCGCTCGGGTCCGTGGGTCCGGCGGGCAGCGGCCATCGCGCCAGTACTGCGCCGTCTATGAACGGTCCGTTGGAGACCTTCGGTTTTGTGGGCTGGGCAACGCCTTTCCCAACTGTTTCGTGATCGACGCGTGCGAGCGCGCTACCGAACAGGTGCGAGGACTCGTGTTTGTCCTCGTTGGCGAGACGCCTGAGAATCCACAAGGGATGGGACTCTGGCTTGTTCCGTCGGTGGTACGGCTGTACGTCCTCGATGATGGCTTGGGCGTGATCGGGCATCCCGCGTGTGGCGTAGTACCCGCTCTGCTTCGACCACGTCGTCCGATAGTCGGTGACGCTCCGATAGGTCGGGAAGGCTGTACCCCGAGGCGGAGAACCGGCGTGGACGGTCGCGATCTGCCACGCGAGGTTGTCGAGGGTCGTGTGAAGGTGATGGATGATTTCGCTGACCAGCAGCGACCACCACAGTTCCGGCTCCTTGCTGACCTTGACGACGTATGGGAGGTCGTCACCCGGAGCGATTTCATCGCCGAGTTGCACTTGCTGCGACACGGTGAACGGATCGCCTTTGAGGAAGGCGGTGACTTCGTCGTGGAGAACTATCAGCTCGTTGTCGGCCCGTCCCAGCCTGCGGTCGATCAACTGTTCGGCAGTACCCGCCATGCCCTACCCTTGGAGGCACATGCCCAGCAAGAAGAAGCAGCCGACGGAGAGGACGCGCACGGGGCATGAGGTTCCGATCCCCAAGCGCAGCGCGTTCTTCTCCAACCTCCGCAAGGTCGCGAAGGTTCCCGGCAAGGGATCAAGCGGCCACGCCGCCCGCCGCGCGGGCAAGAAGTAGCCGGAACATCGAGAGCGGCTGCTTGCGGTGGTTGTACCGCCAGACGTACTCGTTGACGTATCCCTGTAGCCACTTCTTGGAGACCGCGTGGTAGTTCCCCACGATCCCCATCTTCATGTTCCCGAAGAAGCCTTCGATGGTTTGTGTGTGGACTTCTCCACTCGCGTACACCTTGTCTGCGTGGCGGATTGTGAAGTGCGCCGGATGCGTGTCCTTCAGGTTCCGGTATCCGGCCCACTCGTCGGTGTAGACGGTCGCGTCGGGCGACACATGCAGACTTACGGTTGCAAGCGCCGACTCGCGGGGCTGAACGATTGCGCGAGCGCGCCCACCGCGCTCCACCATCGCGACAATGCTTGTCTTCCGGCGCTTGCCGAAGGTGACGGCTTGCGGGATCGTCATCCCGCGCGTGTGCGAAGCCTTCGGCCGGCCTCCGAAGCCGGTCTCGTCAGCCTCAACCGCGCCGGACAGCTGCTCGCCGTCATCGGCCATCAGCTCGTTGCGGATCAGATTGGCGATCCGCCAGGCGGTCTTGTACGTCACGCCAAGCTCGCGCTCGAGCTGCTTAGCGGAGATCCCGCAGCGAGTGCTGGTCATCAGATGCATCGCATAGAACCAAAGGTGCAGGGACGTAGACGACTTCTTGAAGATCGTCCCGGCGAGCGGAGAAATGTGATGGCCGCACGAGTCACAGTCCCACGTGGGCCGACCGTTGACCTTGTGGAACTTCCGCTCGCGCTGACACTTCTTCGATGGGCAGAACGAGTGCGAGCCATCCTCGGCGAACCGCTCGCGCCAAAGCCACTCGAGGCACGCGGCATCGTCCGGGAACTCGCGCATGAACTCCATCAGCGAGTACTGAGGTTCCGATGCCTTCGAGCGCTTCGGGTTATTCCTATCGACAGGAGGCATCAGGTGTCGATTTCGGCTGGGTTGGCATGAAACAGACGGACGAACCCACACCAACGGCAGATGACCGCATTGACGGGCATCCCGGTTCCAGCGAGGCGGTTGGATTCGTCGATGGTGGAGAGCGCGAACCGGTCTTTAGCGATCCACCAGTCGTTGCGACCACACCCATCGCATTCGGCTCGCATCGAGTCGAACTGCGCCTTGGCCCGTTCCGGTTCCGCTGTCATGCCCGTATTCTCCCATGAAAGCTACCCCCTGTCAAGGGATAGTCGCCCTATCTGGTCACATGTCAGGCGGCCTGAAGCGCGGACGCCTACCGCGGCGAGATCCCGAGGTACGGAACCGCCCACCCGACGATCTTCTGGAACGCAGGGGCCGCGACCGAGCCACCGGAGATCGAGCCGTTTGGCCGGTTCACCACGACCGCGACCACCAGCCGCGGGTTGGTGGTCGGAACCATCCCGATGAACGACGCGACAAACGCGGTCTTCGAGTAGCTGCCGTTGACGACGATGCTGGCGGTGCCGGTCTTGCCGGCCATGTCCCAGCCAGGGATCGCGGCGCCCGAGGCGGTGCCGCCGTCGGCGAGCACCCCTCGCAG
>CABDYZ010000521.1_pt1 | contig 9484 bp, 9 predicted proteins | sample 3132061 | NCBI WGS metagenome assembly CABDYZ01 (sample SAMEA5534339, study PRJEB31848) | metagenome | biome: tundra; feature: field; material: soil | place: USA | collected 2013-05 | depth 0.45 m
GAGCGCGGGCTCAAGCGCCAGGGCGTCACGATCCACACGAGTACCTTCGCGAAGGACATCGAGGCGACCAAGTCGGGCGTGAAGTTCACCCACGGCGAAGAGTCGCGAGAGGTCGAATGGCTGGTGATCGCCACCGGCCGCGCCCCCGACGTCGAGGGCCTGGGACTTGACGGCGCCGGCGTGATGCTCGCGGAGACAGGGCTGGTCGAAGTCGACGGAGCGATGCGCACGAGCGTCGACGGGGTGTACGCGATCGGAGACCTGGTTCGTGGGCCGGCGCTCGCGCACAAGGCCTCCGCCGAAGGCGTGATCGCGGTCGAGGACGCAGCCGGGATGGAGACTCATCCGATCGAATACGTCGACGTTCCCCGGGCCACCTTCTGCACGCCGAACGTCGGCAGCTTCGGACTGACCGAAGCGCAGGCGCGCGAGCAGGGCTATGACGTCGTCGTAGGCAAGGTTCAGTACGGCGCGGTGGGCGCCGGAACGGTCTACGGGGACCGCACCGGCCTCGTCAAGATCGTGGGCGAGCGCAAGTACGGCGAGATGCTCGGTGGCCACATCGTCGGCACCCGAGCGACCGAGCTGATCCAGGAGCTGGTCAACGTGCGTGCACTCGAAGGCGGCTTCCCCGAGGTTGCGCGGATCATCCACGGACATCCCACGCTGTCCGAGGCAGTAATGGAGGCCGGCCGCGCCGTCGACGGCTGGCTGATCCACGGCTGAGACGTGGTCGTCCTCGTGAGTGCGGTCGCACCGAGAGGCGCCACCGGTGGATGGATCGCAAGGACGCAGGGGGCGACGCGCAGCAGCGCTGCGCGAGCCCCCGAGGACGCCGCGAGCCGGCGCCGGGGTCGACTCGAATGCGGCCGTACTTGCGGGGGTGGCCACTAGTGGTCGCGGTGCCGATTGCGGCGACTGAGGAGCAGCCGATCTTCTATTACGACCTCGGCGATCCCGAGTGCTACCTCGTCGCCGAGCGGATCATGTCGACGCTCCCCGTGGCGCCCGAGTGGGAGCCGGTGCTCGCCGCAGACCTCGGGATGATCGACCCGAGCCCCGACCGTGCGCTGATCGAGCGCCGAGCGGCCGAGCTTGGAATCCAGCCGCTGCGCTGGCCGGAGCGGTGGCCACCGGACACGAGCCAGGCGATGCTCGCCGCAACCTACGCCAAGCGGATCGGTCGCGCGGTCGCGTTCTCGCTGGCTGCCTTCCGCCAGGCGTTCGCCGGGGGCAGGGACCTCGGCGAGGAGGACACGGTCTTGATCGCGGGCGCTGCCTGCGAGGTGCATCCCTCCGCGCTGCTGAAAGGGGTCGCGCTGCGGTCGGTCGGAGAGGCGCTCGCGGGGGCGGTCGCCCGAGCACGGCTGGCGGGCGTGACCTCGCTGCCGGCGATCCAGGTCGCAGACACGGTGTTCGAGGGCACGGACGGGCTCGAGGCGGCTGCGGCCGCGCTCGGAGCGCTGCGATGAAGCCGTGGAGCGCTGCGATGAAGCCGTGGAGCGCGCGATGAGGGCCAACCGCGCCTATCACCTGATCGTCTCGCGCGAGGGGCTCGAGCCGGCGTTCCTCGCCGACCGCGAGCGGCTCGATCGGATCGAGATCGTCTCCGTCGACGACGGCGAGGTGGTCCTCTACTGGGACCTCCACGCGAAGCTCGCCTCGCGGCTGCTCAAGGAGCTGCGGGTCGACCTCGTCTCGCTCGATGCCGAGCAGTTCTTCGACAAGTGGGTCGGCGCCGATGCGGAGGACCTGTTTTGAGCGCCGCGGGCGCCAAGGGCGAGGTCGTTGTCGAGGAGCCAAGTCCGGCCGAGCGCACGGTCGCGCGCCGCGTCGCCGAGTCACGGGCAACCGTTCCGGAGCTCGAGCTCACGGCCGATGTTGACGTCGGACGCTGCCTCGAGCTGCTCGCCGAGCGCGGCAGTTCGCTCACCGCGATCCTCGTTCGGGCCTGCGCGCTGTCGCTGGGCGAGCACCCGCGCGCGAACGGCTCCTACCGCGACGGGCAGTTCGAGCTGTATTCCCGAGTCAACGTGGGGATCGTGGTGGCGAGCGAGGACACCTACCTGATCCCGACGGTGTTCGACGCCGACCGCAAGCCGCTCGAGGAGCTGTCGGCTGAAATCGAGGAGCTGGTCGCGGGGGCACGGGAGGGACGCCTGACACCGCCGGCGTTCTCGGGCGCGACCTTCACCCTGTGGGATGCGAGCACCCACGGTGTTGCCAGCGCAAGCATCCCCGCGGTCCCCCCGCAAGCGGCGGCGATCGCCACCGGGGAGATCCGGGAGGTCCCGGCGCTACGCGAGGGGGAGCTGACCGCGGTTGCGTCGATCACCGCGAGCCTCACCTGTGATCATCGCATCCTCTACGGGGCGCGCGCGACGGCGTTCCTCGGCGCTGTCAAGACGCGGCTCGAGCAGGTCGCAGTTTGACCTCCGCCTCCGCAGCCGGCCCCAGCCGTGTGCGCATGACCTCGATCGCGGCCGGGTTCTCGTCGACGAGCACGAACCGCCGCCCGAGCTGAGCGCAGACCGCGCCTAGCGTTCCCGAGCCGGCGAACGGATCGAGGCACCAGCCGCCCGGTCGCGAGGAGGCAGCCACGATCCGGCGCAGCACTCCCTCGGGCTTCTGGGTCGGGTAGCCGGTCTTCTCACGCCCGTTGGTGGGCACGATCGTGTGAAACCAGACGTCGGTGGGGCGCTTGCCGCGCTTGGCCTTCTCAGCGCTCACCAGCCCCGGGGCCATGTACGGCTCGCGCTCGACGGCGTCGGAGTCGAAATGGTGAGCCCCCGGAGTGCGGACGTAGACGAGGATCGTGTCGTGCTTTGCGGGCCACCGGCGGCGCGGCTTGGCACCGTAGTCGTAGCTCCAGATCAGCTCGTTGAGGAACGCGTCGCGGCCGAACAGCTGATCGAGCATCAGCTTGCAGTAGTGGGCCTCGCGGTAGTCGATGTGGAAGTAGAGCGTGCCGTGGGGAGCGAGCAGCTCGCGCACGCGCGCCAGGCGCGGCTCGAGGAAGCCGAGGTAGTCGGCGAACGCGTCGTCGTAGCTGAGCGTCTGCAGCAGGCGCGAGCGGTAGCGCCTGCCGGCGAAGCCGACACGGTCGCCGCCGGCGTCGGCGAGCACCGAAAGCGTGCGGCGAGCCTGCGCACGCCCGGTGTTGAACGGCGGATCGAGGTAGACGAGATCGAACACCCCATCCGGGAGCTTTGACAGCGCGGCCGCGTTCTCGCCGGCGACCACCAGGTCGTCGTCGAGCACGATCTCCTCGGCGGCGGATTGGACCCGCATCGACCGCAGACCGTAACGCCACCGGCGGCTGCCAGATCGGCAGCCGGCCGGCGACGCTTACGCTTGCCGTAACAACGACCCGGTAGCATCGACGGCTCGTGCGTGTCGATCGTTTCCACGCGTTACGCCGCTCCGCGCTCGGCGGGCGCGTGACCCGCTATGCCCTCGGGTCGGTCATCGCGCTGGCGACCAGCATCGTCGTGTTCGCCGTTCTCTACGTCCTTGGCGTCGGAACGACCGCCGACTCGATCGCCGCGTTCGCCGCCGGCGCGATCCCGAACTGGATCCTCAACCGGCGCTGGGCCTGGAAGGTCCGCGGTCGCGTTGCGCTCGGCCGGGAGATCATCGGCTACATCTTCGTGTCGCTGCTCGCGCTGGTGTTCTCCTCAGTGGCCACCGGTTGGACCCAGCACGAGGTCTCCAGCCTGCCCGCGCATCAGGGCATCCGGGTGACGCTCGTGACGGCGTCGTATGTCGCGGTTCAGGCGATCCTGTTCGTGGCGAAGTTCATCGCCTACGAGCACTGGATCTTCTACGGGCGCAGCCGCATCCGGGCAGCCCTGCGGTCCCGCCGCCAGGTGTGGAGCGCCGCCCGGGCGAACCGCACTCCGTAGCGCAGGTTCCCATCCTTCTTCGTGCGTCCGGCCTCGAGGCTGCGGTCGCGCATCGTCGTCGGCACCTCGCCAAGGCGGAAGCCGTTCAGTGCGGCGCTGATCATCAACTCGGAAGCCTGGTACTGAGGCTGCTCGAGCGTCACCGCCGCAGTCAGCTCAGCGCTCATCGCGCGCAGACCGCAGGCGGGGTCGGTGATCCGATGGCGGACGAGCAGGCTGAAGAGCGCGCCGAACACGAGCACCCCCAAGTGCCTGACCCGGTCGGTGGTCAGCTCGGATCCCAGCCGTCGCGAGCCTGAGACGAAGTCGGCTCGACCGGCGAGGATCGGCTCTACGACCCGCCCGAGCTCGCGAGGCTCATATTGCCCGTCGGCGTCGATCGTGGCGATCAGTCTGGCGCCGCGCGCGCGGGCCAGCCAGTAGCCCAGCCGCAACGCGGCGCCCTGGCCGCGGTTGGCCGGCACGTCGCAGACCAGCGCGCCTGCTTTAGCCGCCCGCTCGGCGCTCGCGTCCTTCGCGCCGTCCACGACCACGATCACCTCGGTCTGAAGGCCCGCGGCTTCGCGCGGGATCTCCGCGACCACCCCACCGACGGTCGACTCCTCGTTGTAGGCCGGGATCACGACCGCCAGCGGTGCACCCACGCCGGGCGGATTGGCGGCGAGGAACGCAGCCGCGGCATCGCGCTCGATCGGATCGAGCAGCACCAGCTCGGCCTCGGTCTCAAACGGCCTGGCGGGCGCCACCGTCACCTGGGCGCTCCGACGGCACCCACGCCCGCCGCCACGGCGTCCAGATCGATCTTCGACCATTCCTCCCAGACACCGACGAGCCCCTGCTCGAGCGTGAACTGCGGCGACCACCCAGCGGCGTGCGCGCGGCTTGGATCGACGATCACGGCCGGCATCTCGCCGGGCCGGGCGGGGCCGTGGCGGACGTCGAGCTCGGCGCCGGTCACCTTGCGAACGGCGTCGATCACCTCGAGCACCGACAGCGAGCGTCCCGCACCGATCACCATCGGCCCTCCCCAGCCATCGGCTCCGAGCCCCAGCCGGACCGCGGCGGTCACGTCGGCAGCGTGGACGTAGTCGCGAACCTGCCGGCCGTCGCCGTAGATCTCAAAGCCCTGCTCGAGGCGGATCGCCCGCATCAGCCTGGCGACGATGCTGTCCTTGGCCTGCATCCCGGGCCCGTAGACGTTCGTCAGTCGCATCGCCGCGCAGCGCAGCCCGTAGGACGCCGTGTACGCAGACATCAGCATCTCGCCTGCGGCCTTGGTGGCGCCGTAGGGCGTCAGCGGGCGCAGCGTCGCGGCCTCGGAGATCGCGGGGGCCTCCATCGGCCCGGTTACGGCGTTGGTCGAGGCGAACACCAGCGCGGTCGCGCCCGCGGCGCGGGCGGCCTCGAGCAGCGACGCGGTTGCGGCGACGTTCGTGCGGTAGGTCAGCTCCGGGTGCTCGAGCGAGCGCAGCACCGAGGTGACGGCCGCAAGATGCACGACCCCGTCCAAGCCGCCCGCGAGCGCAGCGTCGAGCACGTCACGCTCGGCGATATCACCGCGGACGATCTCCACATCGGGATCGGGGTGGGCCTGGAGGTCGACGACGCGGACATGCGCGCCGGCGCCACGCAAGTCTGAGACCACGTGGCGCCCGATGAACCCCGAGCCGCCGGTGACGAGGATCCGGCGCCCGTCAAGGCCCGCCGCGGGCCCTGCGCTCACGTCTGCGCCAGCGCGCTTGCGGTCCGAGGCAGCTCGCTCGTGGTATCGGCCCAGCGCACGGTCGGCATGATCGCCGCGAGGTCGACACGATCCCGGTAGCGCTCGACCACGTCGAACAGGTGGTCGATCAGCGTCGTCGACAGCAGCGTCGGCTTCAGGCCGAGGCCCTCGAGCGCCGTGTGGACGACGTTGTAGTAATGGTCGTAGATCTCCACGCGCGGGTTCTGGACGTGGTCGATCCGGACTTCGCCCGGATACTCGTCGGCGATCGTCTCCGCGATCTGATTGATCGAGAGCGACTCGGTCATCTGGTTGAAGACTCTGAATTCTCCAGGGTCGGCGGGTGTCTCGGAAGCGAGGCGGATGCACTCGACGGTGTCGACGATGTTGATAAGTCCGCGGGTCTGCGAACCGTTGCCGTAGACCGTCAGCGGGTGTCCGAGAACGGCCTGGATCACCATCCGGTTGAGCACAGTGCCGAACACGCCGTCGTAGTCAAAGCGGGTGGCGAGGCGCGGGTCGAGCTTGGTCTGCTCGGTGTCGGCGCCGTACACGACACCCTGGTTGAGGTCGGTGGCGCGCAGGCCCCAGATCCGACAGCCGAACTCGATGTTGTGGCTGTCGTGGACCTTGGAGAGGTGGTAGAAGGAGCCGGGCTTCTTCGGGTACATGACGCGGTCGGTACGGCCCTTGTGCTCGATCTCGATCCAGCCCTCTTCGATGTCGATGTTGGGCTGGCCGTACTCGCCCATCGTCCCGAGCTTGACCAGGTGGATGTCGCGGTCGATGTCGGCGATCGCGTACATCACGTTGAGGTTGCCGACGACGTTGTTCGTCTGCGTGTAGACGGCGTGCGCCTGATCGATCATCGAGTAGGGCGCGGCGCGCTGCTCGCCGAAGTGGACGATCGTGTCGGGTCGGAAGTCGCCGACCATCTGGTGCACGAACGGCGCGTCAACCAGATCGCCTACATACGCCTTGATTTCCTTGCTGCTGACTTCGCGCCAGGCGGCGATCCGCTCATCGAGCGTGACGATCGGGATCAGGCTCTCGACCCCCATCTCCTCGTCATAGCCACGACGGGCGAAGTTGTCGTTGACGGCAACTTCGTGGCCGAGTGCCGACAGATGTAGGGCGGTCGGCCATCCTAGATATCCGTCACCGCCAAGAACCAGGATTTGCATACGGGCGCTCCAAATGGCTTACGTTCGAATGGGATCTTCAGCGCTCCCGGCCTGCTGCCTATGAGGGGCGCGTCGGTCGATCAAGGCGATGCTTTCGCAGGGCCTGCGAGCGGACGAGAATAGCCGACCGGACGATCGGAAGTAGGCCGAACGCGGGCCGAGGTTACACGGATGTAGCAGGGGAATGGGGCAGTTGATGGTCGCTTGATCTGTGCTCGGTAGGTTCACCGCCGCGTCGCTGGCCGTCCCGACGCCCGCTGGCGATTGCTACCTTCGTCGCGTTCCATGTCCGAGCACACGCTCCCCGCACCCCCGATCCAAGCGCCAACGGCACCGCCAGGTGCCACCTGGCGACGCCGCGCCGAGGGCGCGCTCGCGCTGTCGCGCCGCTATCCATGGATCGTCGGAACGATCGGCTTGGTGCTCGTCTCGTTCGTGGTCGTCCTGTGGGCCGGTGTGCGCCCGGGCTACGACCCGTACGGATGGCTGACTTGGGGCAAGCTGACGCTCCACGCGAAGCTGGACACCAACGGCGCGCCGTCGTGGAAGCCGCTGCCGTTCCTGTTCACAGTGCCGTTCGCGTTGTTCGGTCGCTACCAGCTGTGGCTGTGGATGATCACCTCGGTCGCGATCTCGCTGAGCGGTCCGATCTTTGCGTGGCGGATCGCGTTCCGGCTGACCGGCGCCGATCCGGCGCGACGCTACGCGGCCTACGCGGCCGGCCTGTCCGCCGCTGTGTTGATGCTCCTGATGCAGGATCCAATCGTCCCGGTCAAGGGCTATATGCACTACTTGCTGAGCGCCGAATCGGACACGATGGTCGTCGCGCTGGTGCTGGCGGCGATCGACTGCCACCTCAACAACCGACACCGATGGGCATTCTGGGTGTGGTTCCTAGCCGGGCTCGCGCGACCCGAGGTGTGGCCGTTCCTCGGACTCTCCGGGCTGTGGCTGTGGGTGCGGGTACCTAGCTACCGCAGGTGGCTGATCGCGGCGCTCGTGCTCCTGCTGGCGCTGTGGTTCGGGATCCCGGGGCTCACCTCCAAGAGCTTCTTCACCGCCGGCAACATCGCCCAGAATTCTCCAAGGGAGCTGCACGGCAACAAGATCACGGGCACGATTGACCGCTTCCACAACCTGCAGTCGAACACCGTTTGGGTCCTTGCGGCACTGGCTGTGGCGCTGGCGGCATATCGGCGTAACCGCACGGTCTTGTTGCTCGCCGCGGGGGCGCTGACCTGGGTCGTAATCGAGATCGCGCTCGCGCTGAAGGGTTTCCCCGCGGTTCCGCGCTACCTGTTTGAGGCGGGCGCCGTGGTGGACGTGCTGGCAGGCGTGTTCGTCGGCTGGCTGATCGTCGCACTGCCGGGGCTGCTTTCCGGGCTTGTTCGACGGCTCGATGCCGGGCGCCGGATCAAACCGCGCTTCGCGACGCAGATCGGCGCCTGGGGCACAGCTGTGGTACTTGTGCTGATCGCCGGCTCGATGTTCGGGGCGGCCCACAGGCAGTACCGAATCGAGCGCGCGGACCTCACGCACGAGCGGGCCAGGGCGCTTGAGATCGGCCGCCTGTCCGTAGTCGTCCAGAAGCTCGGGGCAGCGCGGATCCTCGCCTGCGGCCAGCCCAACATTCCGATCGGATACCAAAGCCAGTTCGCGTGGTACGCCGAGGTCAAGATCGGCGAGCTGTACGTCAGCAAGACCTACGAGCGACTGCACCCCCACCCACTGGTCAACATGTATCCGCTCGGCAACGGATGGAAGGTGTTCCCCAGTCACGTGGGTCCAGCGGATGCAGCGCGTTGTAGCCATCTGACGTTGACCTACAGGTCCTAGGCCGATGCGCCGCCGCGACAGGCGCGGCACCAGCAGCGCACGGCTCGCGGTTGCCGGCGCCGCGATCCTCCTGGTGATCGCGGTGCTGGTGGCGATCCTCTCCGGCGGGGGACCGCCGCCGCTTCCACTTCCGGGCATCGGCCGTCCAGCCCGCTCAGGAGACCCGTTCGCCTACATTTCCGGCCGCCAGCCGGACTTCACCGCCCGGGCGACCGCGGGCAGTGCGCAGGCTCTGTTCGTCAAGAGCCCGGGGGGCGCGGTCGCCACCGCAGCCCGCGTGTCTGGCTTCCGCAGCCTGATCGACGCCGCCACGGCCGGGACGAACGTCGACCCGAACACGCTGGAGGGGATCGTCTTCCTCGAGAGTGCCGGGCAGCCGAACGCGATCGCCGGGAGCGATCCGGCCAACGCAGCCGGTCTCACCCAGATCCTTGCCGAGACCGGGCAGTCGCTGCTCGGCATGCACATCGACCTGGCCGCGAGCCGGCAGCTCACCTCCCAGATCGACCGGGCATACGCCCTCGGCCGGAGCGCCCGTGTGGCGCAGCTCCAGCGCGCGCGAGCCAAGGTCGACGACCGCTTCGATCCCGCCAAGGCGCTCGCCGCGACCGTCCGCTACCTGCGGCTCGCCCAGCAGCGATTCGTCCGCGCCGACCTGGCGGTCGTCTCCTACCACATGGGGATCGGCAACCTTCAGAACGTGCTCGCCGACTACGACGGCGGCCAGCCGGTCCCGTACGCGCAGCTGTACTTCGACACGGCCCCGGACAATCACGCCACCGCCTACCGCCTGCTGTCGGGCTTCGGCGACGACTCGTGGACGTACTACTGGCGGG
>CABDYZ010000525.1_pt1 | contig 9403 bp, 7 predicted proteins | sample 3132061 | NCBI WGS metagenome assembly CABDYZ01 (sample SAMEA5534339, study PRJEB31848) | metagenome | biome: tundra; feature: field; material: soil | place: USA | collected 2013-05 | depth 0.45 m
TCCCAAGGGACCTGCTCCTGGAGCACTGTTAGGTACTTGTCGAAGCGGTCGGCGTCCTTGTACGAGGACTGGATCGCGCGGACTTGGCCGCGCGGGAGCTTCTCGTCGATCAGGTCGCGCAGCGTCTGCAGGTCGAGCTTCACGACCCGGCCGCCTGCGCAAACATCGCCTTCGAGAGCTCAACCTCAGGGGTGGCCACCGGGAAGTCAAAATCCTCAGGCAGCTCCCAGAACTCGCGGAACTCGCGTGCCCAGCGCTCCGACAGGCGCATCGATTCCGCGTACATTCTCTGCACCGGCTCGATCATGTCGTGGTCGAGCACGCGCTGGCGCTCCTGCTTCATCCACTCGCGCACAGGCACCGCCCGGCGGCCTCGCTGCTCGCGGAGCTCTGCGCGCCGCGCGTCGGTGGCGTGTGGATCGCCCGGCACGACGCCGTAGATCGACCCCGCGTAGCGTTCGAGCAGGAAGCCGCCCTGGACGTCCTCGAGCACTGACTCGTACGGCCGCTCCAGCGGATCGCCCAGGCCGGCGCCGCCGCGGAACATGCACAGGTAGAGATCGCCGTGGCTCATCACCTCGGGCAGCGTGGTCGCCTCGATGTCGAAGTCGTGCTGACCACCGACTGTGCGCTGGAGTTCTGAGCTCGCCGGGTCGGGCTCGCTCAGCGGGTAGGGCACGCGCGCCGCCACGAGCTCGAGCAGGTCGCTGCCGCGCACGTTGTGGCGGTAGCCGGTGGCGGCCGGGTAGCCGCCCCAAAGCCCGGCCTGGATGAAGCAATAGCCATTGCCGATGTTCTGCATCTCGTAGAACGGCGTCTTCCACGCAAGCCGGAGGCACTCGTAGCCGGAGCCGCCGCGGTGGCGCCCCGGGCCGGCCGTGTTCGGCTTCACACGCTGCGACAGGTACAGGAAGGGCTCGATCAGCTCCCACATCTCCATGTCGCCCATGTCACCCTCGGGGTTCCACATGGCCGCCGCGTAGTCGAGCCCGTCGAGCACCATCTTGGCACCGCCACCCACGCATGAGAGGCCGAAGTTGGTGGTGGCGGATTGCCTGCCGTACTGGTCGATCCCGCCGCCCTGGAAGGCGTTGGCGGTGAGCCCGTAGGGGGCGAGCACCTCCTCCACGAAGCCGCGCGCCTGGACCGCGCGCGAGAACGACTTGACGAAGCCCGTGAACGACGGGATCAGGAAGCTCCATGCGATCCCGGTGGAGCACTGCGGGTTGGAGTGGTTGCACCAGGTGCCCGGGGGAAAGTTCGACCGCAGGCCGAAGTAGGCGCCGTCGTTGACCTTGTCGTTGCAGATCAGCAGCTGCGTGAGCTGCACCCAGATCGCGCCCTGCATTGCGGACGGCGTGCAGTTCATCGAGTGATAGCCCCAAGCCGACGCGCCCTCGTAGTCGAGCTCGAGCATCCCCTCACGGGTGATGCGCAACTCGAGCGGAGCGTGCATCAGCGTGTCGCGCCGCGCGTAGGAGGGCAGCTGCTCCGCCTTGGCGAACGGCACCTCGCTGAATGCCGGCGCCCGGTAGCGGCCCGGCACGGTCAGCTCCCGCAAGCGGCTCTGGAACGAGCGACGCCCGTCCTCGATCACCTCGCGGATGAAGCGCTTGTACGTGCCGATGCCCTCCTCGAGCACGACTCGCTCCACCGCCTCGCGGATCATGTGGCAGCCGGCCAGGCGCGTCTTCTCGTCGAGCGTCCAGTACATCGGCGTGCGGGTGCCCTTGAGCCCGGCGAGGACGTGGTCGCGCCAGAGCCGATCGTCCGAGCCGATCTTCTTCGCGGGCAGGTCGATGCCGTCCTCGAAGCGGCTGATCGGGCCGACGGGGACCGAGCCGGGCGTCTTCGCGCCGATGTCGATCTCGTGCGTGACGCCCGCCGCCCAGCCGATCAGCTCGTCCTCCCAGAAGATCGGCACGATCGTCTGTACGTCCGCGTTATGGACATCCCCGATCGTCGCGTCGTTGTTGGTGAAGATGTCGCCGGACGCGATGCCGGGGTTCTCCTCGTAGCCCTGACGGATCATGTACTTGATGGCGTCGGACATCGTGTGGACGTGGACGATGATGCCCGTGGAGAGCGCCACCGAGTCGCCCTCCGGGGTGTAGAGCGCAAAGCACAGCTCGCCGATCTCCTTGACGATCGGCGAGGCCGAGATGTTCATCGCGGTCTCGCGCGCTGTCACGAGGCCGCCGCGCAGGCGGGAGAAGAGCTTCTCGTAGCGGATCGGGTCGCTCGCTCTGAGCTTCAGCTCCTCGATCCCCTGGTAGCGGCCGGTCTGCGCCACCAGCCGCTCGGACTCTTCGAGCATCTCGAGCGCGGTGCGCCCGTCCCAGCCGATCGGGCGCCCCTCGCGCCGCTCGAGGTCCCGGGAGCGATCGACGATCGTCATTCCGTTGTCCTTTCCTGTCGGGCCGCGGCCAGGGTCGCCCGCTTGACCGGTGAGCTGCTCATAGGTTCTCCAGGTGCCAGATCCGGTGCTCGTCCATCCGCGCCGTCCGTTCGGGCGGGATCGCGAACGTGTCCGCGGGCGACTCGACGACAGCCGGCCCCTGCACCAGGTGCCCCGCCCGCACGTCGTCCTGCTCGTAGATCGGGGTGTCCACCCACCGATCGCGCCACCAAACCGGCCGGCGGTCCTTGATCGCCGGCGGTGAGTCCTCGGCGGTCAACGGCTCCGACGGAAGCGCAGGCTTCTCCACCGCCACCGCGCCGGTGACGATCACGTTGGTCACGAGGTAGCCCAGCTCCGGCGAGCGCGCGCTGCGTGCATAAAGCTTCCCGTACGCCTCCTCGAAAGCGGCGATCAGGTCGTCCAGCTGCGAGGGCTCGCGCAGCTCCTGGTGGGGCGAGTAGATCTCGAGGTCGTTGAGCTGGCCGAGGTACTGCATCCGCGCGTAGTGCCTGAACCGGATCTGCTCCTCGGCGATGCCCGACTTGGCGAACTCCGCCACCACGCGCTCGCGTAGCACCTGCCAACCGCCCGTGATGTAGACGCCGACGCCGGTCTTCTGCTCCTCGCCGGCCGTCGGCTCGATCGGCATGTCGACCGTCCGGTCGTAGCGGTAGGAGTAATCGCCGCACGCGCACCCAAACGCGGAGAAGCCGGCTGCCCAGGCCGGTACGAGCACCTCACGGTAGGGCACGCCCGCGGTGTAGCCCGCAACGTGCAGCGGCCCGCCGCCGCCGTAGCAGAGCAGCGTGTAGTCGACGGGCGAGTAGCCCTTGCCGAGCACCTGCGCGACCGCCTCGTACTTGAGCGTCTCGTCGAACAGCTCGATCACGCCGGCCGCGGCCTGCTCGAGCGGCAGCCCGAGCGGCTTCGCGATCTGCTGCTCCACCGCTGCGCGCGCTCGCTCGGCGTCGAGCTTCAGCTCGCCGCCCAGGAAATAGTCCGGGTTGACGCGGCCGAGCACCAGGTTGAGGTCGGTGACGCTGGGAGTCTCGAGCCCGCCCTCGGGCCAGCAGACGCCGATCGCGGCCCCCGCGGAGTCGGGGCCGAGCTCCGGGCGCCCGGAGTTCGGCTCGATGCGAACGAACGAGCCGGTGCCCGCGCCGATCGAGTCCACCTGTACGAGCGGCAGGTTGAGGATGAAGCGCCCGATGTCGGGCGTCTGCTTGATCGCGAACTCGCCATCGGTGATCAGCGCGATGTCGAAGCTCGTGCCGCCGATGTCCGTGCAGACGATGTTCTTGCCGCCGAGACCGTTCGACAGCTGGTCGGCGAGGTAGCGCGCGCCGATCACGCCCCCGATCGGTCCCGAGATCAGCGTGGGGGCGAGCTCGCGGGCATCGATCGAGATCGTGCCGCCGTGCGCGGCCATGATGCGCAGGTCGAATTTCGCCCCCGCCTTGCGGGTGGCGTGACGCACGCGCTGGAGCTGCTCCCGCGAAGGCTCGGCGGCGTACGCCTCGATCAGCGTGGAGTTGAGTCGCGGGAAATCGCGCCGCATCGGGTACAGCTTGCTCGAGAGGAACACCGGTAGGTCGGGCGCAATCTCCCGGGTGATCTCGCTGACGCGGTCCTCGTGCGCGGAGTTGCGGTAGCTGTAGAGGAAGTTGACGACGATACCCTCCACGCCCGCATCGACGAGCTCCTGCACGGCCTGCCGCGCCTCGTCCTCGTAGAGCGGGATCGCCGGCTCGCCGAACAGGTCGATCCGCTCGCGCACGCCCTTCACCAGCTCGCGCGGCACGAGCGGCTCGTTGTGGTAGTGCGTGGCCACGTGCAGACGGTCCGAATACGGGTAGCCGAGGTAGGTCTGGATACCGCGCTCGAGCCGCAGCGCATCCTCCATCCCGCCCGTGACGATCAGGCCGACACGCCGCCCCTTGCGCTCGAGCAGGCGGTTGAGCATCGCGGTGCCCGAGTAGATGCCGGACACGATCCGCGGCAGCGCCTCCGCCTCCTCGATGCCCCAGTAGCCGAGGGCGTCACGCGCAGACGCCATGAAGCCGACCGCCTCGTCCTCGGGAGTCGTCTGCGCCTTGCCGACCACGAAGTCGCCATTGCGGTCGACGATGAACGTATCCGTCATCGTGCCGCCGGCATCGATCGCGAGTACGCGCGGATCCCTGACGTTCGAAGCCGACGGAGACGGCACGCCCGCATCGTAGCCCAGGCGGGGAGCGTCGTCGACCCCTGCCTTCGTGGTCCGGAAGGGGCGTCTCGACCATGAGCTGAAACGTGTCGATCCTCTAAAGAGACCTCTGGGCGGGACGGGGAACGCAGCGCGGCGGCCGCTCGGAGCTAGGCGAACCAGGCGGGCGTGACGCCTGCGGCGATCACGGCCGCGAGCAGCTTCTCGTGCGGTCCTTGCTCACCACGAACTCGTCGTCGTGGAAATTCGCGACTGCTGCTCACCGAAATGCGTAGTTCTCCTGCGGCGATGACGGGAAGGGGCGGTTGACCGATTCGCTGCTGAGTAAGCTCGCCGCGTATGGGTGTTTCTAGCTTGTCGCGGGTCCCAGCGCAGGTCGTGGTCGCGGGTGGCGGGTTCGCTGCGCTCGAGGCAGTGCTGGCCTTGAGAGCACTGGCCGGCGACGGGGTGCGCGTGACGCTTGTCTCACCGGATCCGGCGTTGGCCTATGATCCGGCGGCAACCGTCGAGGTGTTTGCGCCGGCGCCCGCCCGCGCCTACGACCTGCGCGCGATCGCGGCTGATCTCGGGGTGAGCTATCACCACGCGCGGCTTGAGACGGTGGCCTCGCAGAAGCGGCGGGTGCGCCTGGGGTCCGGCGCCGGGCTGCCTTACGACGCGCTGGTGTTGGCGACGGGCGCGCGCGCAACGGTGGGCGTTCCCGGGGCTTTGACGTTCCGCGACCAGCGAGACGTCCCCCGGTTTCAAGGTCTGCTCCGTGAGCTTGACGCCGGTGCGGTCGCTCACCTGGTGTTCGCCGTGCCGTCAGGCTGTTCGTGGCCGCTGCCGCTGTATGAGCTCGCGCTGCTGTCCGCCGCATACGCCCACGAGCACGGCGTGGAGACCGAGATCAAGTTAGTGAGCTCGGAGCGCCGGCCGCTGGCGGTGTTCGGCGCAGACGCCTCAGGGCTGGTGGCCGCCGAGCTGGCCGAGCGCGGCGTGCGGTTCATCGGATCGTCCGCGGCGGGCAGCGTTCGCCGTGAAGGCTCACTCGCGCTCCAGTTCGATGCCGCGATCGAGGGCGACCGCGTCGTCGCCGCGCCGCGGCTGCGAGGGCAGCCGATCAGCGGGGTGCCCGCCAGCCGGTTGGGGTTCGTGCCCACCGACGCGGCCGGCCGCGTCGAGGGCATGGTGGACGTCTACGCCGCCGGGGACATGACGACGTTCCCGATCAAGCAGGGCGGCCTGGCCACCCAGCAGGCCGATCGGATCGCGCACACGATCGCGGCGGGGCTTGGCCTTACGGCGAGGGAACTACGTGCCAAGCGTGTTCTGGAGGTCAGGCTGGTCGGCGGTCAACGCCCGCTGTTGTTGCGGATCGAGCTTGACGAGTTCGGTCAACCGACCACAGCCACGCTCGCGCACGTCGGGAGCGAGCGGGCGCCGGGCTGGACCAAGGTGTTCGGGCGCTACCTCACACCCTACCTTGAGACCCGCCAGCCCCTCGCGCGCAGCCCGCTCGACGCCTCCTAAGCTAAGGCCACCTCGCGCGGCCGTTGCCCGCGTCGGTCACGCGAGGCGCGGGCCGCTCGCGCCGTTGGCCAGAGTGCTGGATTGGGCTACGAGCATAAGCTAGGAGAAGGGTGGATCGCTCTCGATGACTGTGCCGGGCGGACCGAGCGCGCCCGGCTTCCGCGTTCCATGCAACCGGGCACTCCTCGCCACTCGGGCGTCACACTGCTATGCGACACCTGGGGCCCGGCTGGCTAGCGGCCGGAGGAACCGAACCCGCCGGTGCAGCGGTCATCAGGTGAATCAGGCAGTTCGTCGACGAGCTTGATGTCCGGCGTCCAGTTGGGGACGAGCACGAGCTGGGCGATCCGGTCACCGGCTTGGGCTACGAACCGCTCGCTCCCGTGATTGATCAAGAGGACGCAGCACTCGCCGCGGAAGTTGGAGTCGACGACCCCGGGGCCATTCACGACCGTCACCCGGTGCCGCGCCGCCAAGCCGGACCGCGGACACACGAGGCCGACGATTCCCTCCGGAAGCGCGAGGGCGAACCCAGTCGGCACCTTCGCCGACTCGCCGGGATCGAGCTCGAAGCCGTCGCAACACGCGAGGTCATAGCCGGCGTCGCCGGGGCGGGTTCTCTGCGGCGGGCGAGCGCCCTCGCGCAGCAGCCTCACATCGATTTGGTCAACTTCAACGCCGAGCACACGATCAAATTACCTTGTGGTTCGGCCGGATCACCGGCATTCCCGCTGGGTCCCATGGGGGGGCCGCCTTCATTGCCAAACGCCGGAGCCGGGCCCGACTGTCAAGGAGCAACCCGACAGGGCCGGGCCGCAGGCCCGTCGCGAAGCGTGCCCTTGACCGGCGGGGCCGGCGGAGGCACACGAGGACCGTTAGGTCGTCAATGTCGTATGTCGTGGCCGCGCTAAGTGCAGTGCTCGGACAAGAGCGTTATGAACATGTGCACGACGGAGAACGTTCCTCGTCCTGCCGCTAGACCTCGTGTACTTCAGATAATGATCGACTCCGGCTACCGCGGCGAGCTGAGAGTGCTGTTGCTCAACACCGATCCCAGCGTACCGTTCGGCGTGGCGGCCGGCGATCGGATCGCGCAGCTCGTGCTGGTGAAGATCGAGACGCCCGAGGTTGCCGTGGTGCAGGAGCTGGCCTCCTCCGAGCGGGCCGCTGGCGGCTTCGGCTCCAGCGGGAGCTAGCGGCTAGCTCGTGGTCGCGGGTATCAGCCCGTGGTCGACGAGGAACCGCTTGGCCACCGTAGGCGGGTCCTGGCCGGCGACGTCGACCGCAGCGTTCAGCTCGCGAACCGTCGTCAGCGTCAGCAGCGCGCTCACCCGGTTGATCGTCGCCGCGAATGCCGGCCCCTCGGCATCGAGCACCTTGGCCGAGACGACCGGTACGACGTTGCCGACGCCGAACACCCGCTTCGGGTCATTCAGCAGCGTGTAGTTGCCGGTCGTGAGCTGGCCGTCGGTGGTATTGACGTCTGCGGCCTGCACCCTGCTCTGGTCGAGCGCCAGGTACTGATCGCCGATCTCCAGCGCCTTGAATGCTGCCGGCGTGAACGAGTAGGCCTGCTGGAGCGCGGGCAGGCCGCCCGCTTCCTGCTGGAACTGCGGGGGCGCTCCCAGCGTCAGCGTCTGGGCGACTTTGCGCAGGTCTCCGATCGTGCGCAGCCGGTTCTGATCGGCGTAGGCGACCGTGACGCCGATCGCGCTCGTGTCGCTGAACGGTGTCGGGTCGAGCAGCTCGAACCCGTGCGTCAGCGCGTAGTGCTGCGCTGCGAGGTAGGCGGCGCGCCCGCGCTTGAACGACCGGCGGTAGCCCGCGACCGAGGAGTTCCAGGTGTCCAGGTACTCGGGATACATCCCGAGCTGCCCGCTTCGCAGCGCCTGCATCGTGACCTCGGTCGGGCCGATGTTCTGGTTGATCAGGACAGGGAAGCCCTGCGCCTGGAGTGCCTGGTAGTAGAGCTGACCGAGCACGAACTCCTCGGTGAAGTTCTTGTCGCCGATCGTCACCTGCGGCTTGCCGACCCCGGGTGGGGAGGTGGTCTGCGTGGTCAGGGTGGTGGCAGGGGCGGTGCTGCTCGTGGCCGTGGTGGCCGGGTGTGAGGACCCGCAGCCGGTCAGCGGCAACGCAGCCAGGGCGGCTGCGGCGCACGCGAGGAGCCGGGCGGTCGCGACTTTGTGGGAGTGCAGCATGCTCAGGCGATGGGCGCTCGCCATGCTAGCTACACACCCGCCGCGCGTCGCGCGTCGGCATGGGCGGCGGTTTCGAGTGCGTCATCGAGCGGCTCCAGCGGTTCTGTCAGCCCGAGCGCGGTCTCGACCAGCCAGTCGGCGAACCAGGCGTTCTTCGGCAGCAGCGGGCCGTGCAGGTAGGTGCCGATCACGCTCCGCTCCCTGACGCCCTCATACCCGTCCCGGTCGTTGTTGCCGTGTCCCTTCAGCACGCGCCCAAGCGCCCCGGCCTGTGGGCCCAGGTAGGTGCGCCCGCCGTGGTTCTCGAACCCCGCCAGCACGCGTCGCTCCCCCGGGCGCAGCTCGACCTCGATCGCGACGTTGCCGACCAGCCGCGGGCCGTCCTCGCGAACCGTCGTGGCATCGACCAGGCCGACGCCCGGGAGCGTCTCATCGCCCAGCTGGTAGGAGTGCCCGAGCAGCTGATAGCCCCCGCAGACGGCGAGGATCACGCCTCCGCGCTCCGCGGCCCCGTGCAGTGCGTCGCGCTTTACCTCGGCGAGGTCGAAGGCGCAGCGGCGCTGGTCGCGGTCCTGGCCGCCACCGATGTAGAACAGGTCGGCGCTGTCGGGATCGAGGCGCTCGCCGAGGCCGCTGGCGTGCACCTGAAAGTCGATCCCGCGCCACCCGCAGCGGTGCTCGAGCAGCAGCAGGTTGCCGCGGTCGGCATAGATGTTCATCAGGTCGGGGTACAGCGCACAGACGCGCAGTACCGCCGCGCGCGCGCCGTCAACCATGCAGCACCACGACCTCGCTGCCGACATGGTCACGCGTCGGTGAAATCGTCATCCGTCCCCCGGGTTCGAGACCAACCGCCTGGCCCTGGCGCTCGAGCTCTGCGGCGGTGAGCCGGTCCAGGCGGATCAGATCCTCCTCGATGGTCCGCTGCCCATCGGGGGTGATCGTCTCGCGCAGGCGCTCGAGCACGAACCCGTCGGCATCCTCGCGCACCGCCGTCGGCTGGCTCGAATACACGACTCCATCGAGCTCGCGGATGTCGGGCATCGGGACGAGGAAGCCCTCGCGGGCGTCGTAGCGCTCGAG